>Ga0182024_10013017_pt1 | contig 16336 bp, 13 predicted proteins | sample P32metaG_FD_120480 | JGI IMG/M metagenome (GOLD analysis project Ga0182024, IMG submission 120480) | Permafrost microbial communities from Stordalen Mire, Sweden - P3-2 metaG (Illumina Assembly) | ecosystem: Environmental > Terrestrial > Soil > Wetlands > Permafrost | place: Sweden: Stordalen... | reverse complement strand
GTCCCGGCTTGCGCCAGCTCCTTATTGATCGCATCGATCGAAGTGCGGAACAGCTCTGCAGGGGTGAAAGGCAGCTGGTAGCCCTGGCTCGGCGTACCGGGCCGCCACGGTCCACTTCGATAGAGACGCTCGCCGACCCCCCATGCGCCAGCGAGTTGCTTGTCAATGTAGTTGGGAACGCCGGCTCTAATCGCTCCTGGCCACTGATCGTCTTCCGGGATGAGCCGTGCAACGGCCGCTTCAACGAACGATGCTTCGTCGCTGTTTAAAAACAGGTAGGTTGTGGGTTGCGCGTTCGATCCGGCGCGTACCGCGCCGGCAGAAGAAGTGTCCGATTCCTGAGCCGTCGCGGCGGCCACGCAGCTTCCGGCCGACACCAAAGAAGCGCCAATTGCTCCCGTCGCCTTGAGCATTAATCTGCGTGTCAGATTGGTCACCGCGCTATCCCAACAAATCTTTGAGTACTGATGAATCGCTTAGTGAACGCAATTCTCTCGGGCGACTGTTTCGCGATCGATACGACGCCTGGAAACGCGGATTGAGTGTTCAAGTGCGAATCTCCACGGAATTGTCCCTCTGCGCGATGGCAATCTCTGCTCTGTGGGCCTGAAGCGCTTGCGCGCGATTGACGTGGATTTATCCGGATTGACGATGTGGCACAGTGCGCGCCGAGCGCATCAGAAATCAGGCAATCGCGCCAATGAGCCACCGCCGCGGGCCGGGATAAATCGTCAATTCCAATCAATCTACGCCTAGGGCGCGCAAGCGCTTCTGGCCGACCGAGCGCTACCGTATGCACAGACGCAACGAAATACGGTGCGGGAATGCAGGCTCTTGATGGTTCGCGAGAATGAATGCAATCCGTTGGCGCAGTTTAATTTACAGGAGATTGAAACCTTGAACGCTCGAGCACCGGAACATCGACGACTTGAAGTGGCGCAGATGCCGACAGGTTTTGAGCCTTCCGCTGTCGCAAAAATTTCTGCCGCGTTGACTGTCACACTCGCCGATCTGTTCGCCCTTTACATCAAGACGAAGAATTTCCATTGGCATGTATCGGGCCCGCACTTCCGCGACTATCACCTGTTGCTGGATGAGCAGGGTGACCAAATATTCACTACGACCGATGTAATTGCGGAGCGCGTCAGGAAGATCGGGGGGACGACGTTGCATTCGATCGGCCACATTGCCCGGCTTCAGCGCATTGCCGATAACGACAACGAGTTTGTCGAAGCTCAGGACATGCTCGCGGAACTTGGCGAGGACAACAGGCAATTGGCAGTCAATCTAAGAAGCGTACATTCTTTATGCGACGAACATGGCGATGTCGCGTCCGCGAGCCTGATCGAGGCCTGGATCGACGAGGCGGAGCGGCGCACGTGGTTTTTATATGAGGCCACTCGTTAAGCAGCCACGGCTACGCGGGAGCGAAATATGAATAATTCACGCAAGACGAGAGATTGGGTCATCCATGCCTGTCTCGGAGCATTGGTCTGCGGCTTGATCGGTGTGGCCACGCGGGTCAGCGCGCAGGATGCCCGCGCGCCGATAGACAGCCGGGCAGTCAGCATCGCGGCTTCAACGACGCAGGGCGAAGACTGGACGGCGGATGAGAAACTAAGGAAACAAGTGGCGGCTGCGTTACATGTCAGTCCTTATTTCTACGACAGACATGTCACGGTATCGATAGAAGACGGCGTCGTCGCGTTACGCGGGTTCGTCTTCTCCGATTGGGATTTGCGCCAGGCGTTGAGTATCGCGAGGAAAGCGGCCGGGGACAAAACAGTGGTTGATCATCTGTCAATCAAAGAGGGGGGCCGGTAGGCGCGCACCGGCAGGCTCTGAGGTGTGCCCAACATTCGATTCACCTTCGCAGCTCCACACGGACTCTGAAGCCGGCACGCCAGGTGTTCCAACCTCGGTGCCCGCGAAGGGTGAGAAAGCTGAGTATTGAACCGCGAGAACGTGCGAGCACAGCTCGCGGGCGTCGCCCGGAAGCACAAATTGATGGAGAAATTCATGAGCCTTTCACGCCGCGCATTCATTGAAAACGGCGCCATTCTGATCGCCACCGTCGGAGCTTCCTCCATTGCCTGGTCGGACTCCGCGCCGATGTTGTCTGAATCGGATCCGACCGCGCTAGTGCTCGGATACAAGGCGAAAGCTTCGAGCGTCGACACAGCGAAATTTGCTCAGTATGCGCCCGGTCAAGCGTGTTCCAACTGCGCGCTATATCAGGGAGCCGCAGGCTCTTCCTCCGGCCCTTGCGCCATTTTTCCGGGAAAAGCGGTGTCGTCGCAGGGCTGGTGCGCCTCGTACGCGAAGAAAGGGTAGGCACACTTCGCACCATTCGAAGCATCAAGCGGTGTGAAGTCCGCCTCCAGAATGACTGGCTCACCATGCAGACCGCCTTCTGTCAGTCGCGCCGACAGCAGGCCCCACGAATGATGAACGCGCGAGGATCGACAGCGTCATGACTCGAGGTGATTCAGTTTTCGCTGTTTCAACTGCGGATCAATCGGGCCATCCGATGCACGCGTCAGGTTGAAGTTAAAGGGTCAGGCAGCCGTCGCCTTCTAGCAAACTGGGAGGAATTCTATGGGCGAAGACATTTTGGCGCAAGGTGGCGCGAATCAACGATCCGCCGGTACAACCCGGCATGTCCGCGCAACATCGCGTGCGCGAACTCGTGCCTTCCGGCAATTGGGATGCGCCCCCTGAATAGGGCAGTCATTTCCTTGCGGACGGCCCGTAGTCGAGCGGCCCGAACGCCAGCGTCTGCTTTTCGTCAGGCAGAGCCTGCACAGTCCAACCGCCGCCCAACGCGCGAATCAGCGACACGGCTGCCTGGATCTGGCGGATCCGTATCTGGACCTCGGTGAGCTGCGCAGCGAGTGCCTGCACCTGCGCAACCGAGACGCTCAGATAATTGTCGAGCCCGTCTTTGTAAAGCATCGTCGAGATGGACAACGCCTGCGCAGCCTGATCACTGGCCTCGAGTTCTTGCGTGTCTTCGGTCGCCAGACGTTGAGTCCGGCTCAGCCCGTCTTCCACATCCTGGAAAGCAGCCAGCACCGTCGCCCGATAGCCGTCGCGCGTCTGCGCGTATTGCGCCCACGAGCGCCGCAGCTGCGCCCGTCGCAGACCGGCATCGAACAGCGGCAGCACGGCTCCCGCCCCTACCGACCAGAAGCTGTTCGGCAGGCTGAGTAAGTTGAATTCGCTATCCTCGAAGCCTCCCAATAAATTGAATGTTACATTGGGATAAAACGCAGCGCGCGACACGCCGATTGCGGCGTTCGCAGCCGCCATCTGACGCTCGGCGCTCGCGATGTCGGGTCGGCGTTGGAGCAGCTCGGAGGGCACGCCCGCTGGTAGCGGCGGTGGAATTAACCGAAACTCGCGGGTCGGCGCGATCGAGAAGGTGCTCGGCATCGCACCGATCAGCACCGCCGCGGCATGCTGCAACAGATCGCGTTGCAGCCGGGTCTCAGTCTCTTGAGCTTGTGCAGAATCGAGTTGGCTCAACGCTCGCGCCAGATCGAGTCCGGAAGCGATCTCCCCGCGCGTGCGCAGCCGCGCCACCTCGACCGCCGCCTGATACGAGGCGATGGACTGGCGCAGTACCTCGAGTTGTGCGTCTAGTCCCCGCACGGCGACATAGTCGTTCGCCAACTCCGCCTGAAGACTTAAGCGAGCCGTCGCCAGATCCGCGGCGCTGGCCTGCGCCAGCCGCTTCTGCGCGTGCGCGCTATTGCGTAGCGCATACCAGAAATCCGGCTCCCATGATGCCGCCACCCCGATCTGGTTCGAGGCCTCCCGAATCGGCGCGCCGCTGGTGGTGCTGCGAAAGAGATGATTCACGGACTCCTTGTTCTCCGACGTTCCCGCGTTCGCACTCACCTGCGGCGAGAGCGCTGATTGCGCCTCGCCTGCCAGGCTGCGAGCCTCAGCGTAGGCGTCCGCGGCGGCCGCAAGAGTTGGGTTCGCACGCCCCAGTTGCTCTTCGAGCTGATTCAACTGCTCGTCGCCGAACAGCGTCCACCAGTCCCCTCGCGGCGAGAGCGCCGCGTCCGGGTGAGCCACGCCGAAGGGGCCGCTGCCCTGATAGGACTCCGGTAGTATGAAATGCGGCGGATCATAGACTGGCGCGAGATCGCAGCCCGCGAGCAGGCCCAAGCCGAGCGATGCGACCACTGCGACGGGATGTAGTTTCATGGCGTGGTCACGTGTCCATCGCCGCTCGCGGCGCCTGATGGCGAGGGCTCCGGCAGCGTCTGCCTCGCCGCCGCATAGCCCGGCGCGGGTGTTACCGGCTGCACCGACTGTCCCTCCAGCAGTCCTGCGGGCGGATTGTTCACGAGCTTGTCGCCGGGCGATAGGCCGCTCGTGACCTGCACTGTTTGCCCCAGATTTTGTCCGAGTGTCACGTTGCGCAGATGAACGCGGTTCTGCGCGTCGACGATCGCCACCTGCGCCCCGTCCGCGCGAAAGATCAGAGCCGATTCGGGCATCGTGAGCACCGTCGGATCGGTCGGCACCTGGAACACGACATCCACGTAGGTACCGGGCCAGAGTGCGTGGTTGGAATTGTCCACCGTCAACTCCGTCACTGCCGTTCGCGTATTGGCGTTGAAGGCCCGCGCCGTCGTCAGGAACTTCGCCTCAAGGGATTGTCCCGGTTGCAAAGGCTGATGGAGCGTCGCCGTGGTCGCTGGGGTTAACAGGCTCGCATAGCTCTGCGGCACCGACACGAACACGCGCATCGCATGCACGTCGGCGACGGTGAAGAGTTCCGTCGTCGAGTTGCCGCGGACCGACACATCGCCTCCGGCTGCGTTCACATAGCTACCGACATCGGTCAGACGCGCTGTGACCACGCCGTCGAACGGCGCCACTACTCGTTTGAATGCCTCGAGTGCCGCATAACGCGCGACATCCTGTGCGGATACTTCCAACTCGGCCTTGCGCGCCGCCGCAGCGGCCGTCTGCACCTCCACCTCCTGCTTCGAGACGGCCGGCGTTCCCGCCAGCGCCTGCCAGCGCGCCGCGGTGGAGACCGCAAGTTGATAATTCGCTTGCGCCACCTTGAGGTTCGCCTTTGCCGCTGCGTACTGAGCATCCAAACTCGGCGCGTCGATCGTCGCCAGCAGTTGCCCCGCTTTGACGGTCGCTCCGTAGTCCGCGTTCCAGCCGTGCACGTAACCGGCGACCTGCGCAAAGATGGGCGCTTCGTACCAGGCGCGCACCGTTCCCGGCAGCACGAGCGGACGCGTGGAGGGTCCCCGCTGAGGGCTGATGATCTGAACCGGAACGATCGCCTGTTCATTTGAGACGCGCGCCAGAGCCCCAAGCGCCCGTTCGCGCGCCACCACCCCGTACAGCAGCAATGCCGCCAAGACCGCCACCGGCAACCCGAAGATCAACAAGCGTCGCTTCATGGCACTTCTCCGACAGTTGAGCGCTTCCGGTGCAGCAAGGCGAAGACGCAGGGCACGAACATCAATGTCGCGAATGTCGCTATCAAGAGGCCCCCAATCACCGCGCGTCCCAGGGGCGCATTCTGCGTGTTGGCCATCGACATCGGCAGCATGCCGATCACCATCGCCAGCGCCGTCATCAGCACCGGCCGCAAGCGCGAGTACCCGGCTGTCACGGCCGCGCGGATCGCATCGCCATGCGCAGCGAGCTCGTCGCGGGCGAAGGACACCACCAGGATCGAATTCGCTGTCGCAGTGCCCATGCACATGATCGCGCCGGTGAGCGCCGGTACGGACAGCGTGGTGCCGGTCAGGAACAGCGACCAGACGATCCCGGTCAACGCGCCCGGCAGAGCCGTGATGATGATGAAAGGATCGAGCCAGGACTGGAAGTTAACGACAATCACCAGGTAGACGAGCAGGATCGAGAACGCGAGCCCGACCAGCAGTTGTACGTACGCCGCCTTCATCGTCACCCCCTGGCCCTGCACTTGCACGATTGCGCCGGGCGGCACATCGCCTTTCATTCGCTGTAGCACGCCCTCGACCGCATCGCTCACCGCGCCCAGATCGCGTCCGGCGTTGCTCGCGTAAATGTCGATCACGGGCATGATGTCGCGATGCGACACCTCGAGCGGTCGTCCGACCTGGGTGATCTGGCTCAAGCTTCCAAGGATTTGCACACCCTCTCCGTTCGGATCACCGTCGCCCTTATCGATGGGAATCATTTCCAGATCGCTCATCGAGGTCAGCTGCGCCTGCGGCGTCTGCAGGTTCACCAGGTGCGAAACCCCTGTCTTATAATCGAGCCAGTAGGTGGGCGACACTTGTCCGGAGCCCGACAGCGTCGCCAGCGCGTTGTCGGCGATATCGGATTCCGTCAGCCCTGCGCCGAGCGCGAAGGCGCGATGCGAGGAGATCAGCAGCGTCGGCTGCGCCAGTGTCTGTTCGATCGCCGCGTCCGCGATGCCAGGGATGCGGCGCATCTCGGCGACTACTCGCTGCGCGTAGGCCATGTTCGCTTCCATATCGCGACCGATGATTTGCACATCGAGCGGTGCCGGTAGACCAAAGTTCAGGATCTTCGCCGTGATATCGCCGGCCGGAAACGTGAAACTCGTGCCGGGGAACAGCTTCGGCAGTTTATCGCGCAGAATCGCGCGGTACGCGTCGACCGGCGATGCCTGGTCGTTGAGGCTGATGGTGACGTCGCAGTCTTGCGGTCCGATCGTGGCGCTCGCGCTGTAGGCCTGGTTGATGCCGCTGGTCGGCAGGCCGCAATTGTCGATGACATTGGTGACGTGTGCCGGCAGCAACGTACCAATAGCCGTGTCCACCAGCGACGCGACCTTGCCGGCCTCTTCGAGGCGTAGCCCGATCGGCGCCCGGAAATGCATGTCGATTTCGCCGGACTTGATACCCGGGAAGAAATCGCGCCCCAGCCAGGGCACCAGCAGGCTCACCGAGGCGACTGCTGCCGCCAGGAACCCGACAACGAATCGGCCGCGCCGCGCAACCACCTTGGCCAGCAGCTCTTTGTAGCTGTCGCGAAACCGATCGAAGCGTTGCTCGAACGCCGCTTGGAAACGGCCGAAGCGGCCTCGTGGCTCCCCGCCCGCCTTGCGGGCCGCGACCTGCGCAGGCAGTAGATAGGCCGCGAGTGTTGGAACCAGCGTGCGCGAGAGGATGAAGGAGGCGAGCATGGCGAAGACGATGGCTTCGGCCATGGGCAGAAACAGGTAGCCGGCGACGCCCGATAGCTGGAACAGCGGCAACCAGACAATGCAGATGCACAGAGTCGAGACGAAGGTGGGAATCACGATTTGGTTCGCCGCTTCGATGATGGCCGACTTCAGCTCCAAGCCGGTCGCCAGATGGACATCGATGTTCTCGATCATCACCGTCGCGTCATCGACGAGGATGCCGACCGCAAGCGCGAGGCCGCCCAGGGTCATAACATTGATGGTCTGCCCGGCCCAAGCGAGCCCCATGATGGAGCAAAGGATCGAGAGCGGGATCGAAGTGCCGACAATCAAGGTCGAGCGTCCGGAGCCCAAGAACAGCAGGACGACCAGGCCGGTTAACATGGCCGCCATAACCATTTCTTGCACGACGTCCTTCACCGAAGCGCGCACGAAGGTCGAGGCATCGTTCAGTGCTGTGATCTTCACGCCGGCGGGCAAGGTCCGCAGGATTTGGGGTATTTTTGCTTTGACACCCGCGACCACTGCGAGCGTCGAGGCATTTCCGGCTTTGAGCACTTCCAGCAGCACGGCCTGGTGCCCGCCGACCAGTACGGAGTTAGTCTGCGGCGGTCCGCCTAAGTACACATGGGCGACGTCGCCGACAGTCACTACCGCGAGACCTGCCTGCTTGATCGGCAGTGCGTTGAACGTATCCACATTCACCGGCGAGGCGTTGGTCTCGACCAGGAAATCGAGCGCCCCGATCTTTTGGTCACCCGCCGGCAGCACGATGTTCTGCTGTGCCAAAGCGTGTGATACGTCCTGCGCCGACAGGCCGTGCGCCAGCAGCTTCTGCTGGTCGAGATCCACCTGGACGTAGCTGAACGTCCCTCCATAGGGTGCGGGCACCGCCACGCCCGGCACCGAGACCAGCATCGGCCGGATCAGGTTGGAGGCCATGTCGTACAACTGTGATCCGGTCAGCTGGTCCGATGAGATCTGCAGGGCCAGAACGGCGACCGACGACGCGTTATAGGACAGCACCAACGGCGGCGTGATCCCCGTCGGCATCTGCTTCAGCACGGTTTGCGAGACCGCAGTGACCTGGGCTTGGGCCGCCGCCACGTCCGTGCCCGGCTGGAAATAGATTTTGACGATTCCGCGGCCGTACAGCGACTCGCTGTCGATATGTTCGATGTTGCTGACCGTCGTCGTGAGCGCGCGCTCGTAGTAATAGATGACCCGTCCCGACATGTCCTCGGGGGTCAGACCGTTATACGTCCAGACGACCGCAACCACGGGTATCCCTATGTTCGGGAAAATGTCGGTCGGTGTATTCAGCGCGGCGCGGCCGCCGAAAATGAGGATCAGGATCGCCAGAACGACAAACGTGTAAGGCCGCTTCAGGGCTATGAGGACAATGGCGTTCATTCGTATGTGCGCCCGGATTCTGCGGTGGCGGCATACCGAGCCCGCAGCGACTTGCGGAACCGCAAAAGACTATGGTCGCTCGGCATGTTCACGAGGTATCGACGCGTCAACTTCATCTCCCAGGCAAAGTGAACGGGACTCGACATCCGAGCTTTGCATCAGTCTTGCGTTGTTGAGTCTTTTTCAGCCTCCCGACAACTGGGGACGGTATCGCTCGGCTCGGCGCGGTGCGCGTTACACTAACGAAGGTAGCGCTGAGTGGGTCATAGGCGCTTGCGAGCGCTTGACTCGCATTGATCTGGATTGATGAGCATTGGCCAGCGAATCTATCCGTGATCGCATCAACGATCACCTGCAGACCCCGAAGCCACTTGGGAATCGTCAGCTGACAGGATCGAGTTGGGGAAGGCTGAAGGTTATGTTGAGAGACTCAGATGCATCTTTCTGCAAGCCGAGCGCCTGCGGGCTGCCGCAGTCGGTCATGCCGCCTGCATTCGAACCAGGCAGACGACTACGCGCTGAATCGCACGCCGATCGCACCGGCTACGGAACGCAGAACGGTTATGGTCGCGCGCTCGAGGCCACGACCTTGGCAATCAATGGTCAGGCAGCAATCTCCGTGTACGGTCCTCGCCCTGGTCCGGACACTGCACGGTTGCCGCCCGCGCCCGGCGTGGCACCTCAGCCGCGATAGTGAGATCGGAGGAGAGGGCATGCCGCTCTCAGCACGACTCTGTGTCTGCGCCCCGATCGCGGGACTTGCTGCATCCACTCCGGTGCCCGGATTCGACCCGTTGTTCGGGCCGGATTCGGGCATCACTTTCGTTCTCTTAGGCGTGATCGCCGTAATTGTCTATTGGAGAGAGCGTTTACGAAGACGTAGAACAATCACGGGCATGGCTGAAGGCGAGCAGGCAGGCAGGTCGCCCTCGACCGCGACCACTATCTTCAAATGCTGAACGACTTGCGACGATTGGGGGTAGGCGTGATTTGCGTGCCAAGAGTGCCAGTAGAAGCAGGGTGTTTTCCCCGAGCGGACGCCCTCTCCCGATGATCGCTACGCGGATATCTGCCGCGATCGTCTACTTCTGCGGCTTGAGTCGGTACTGATTCGTCACCTGCCAGATCTCGATCACACCGCGCTTTTCCAGCAACTCGGCCGCGCGCTGCGTCGCATCGACTTTGCCAATGGCGTGCCACTTTGTCGGGTAGTCGGATGCCCACTCAAGCATGGCGAGCATTTGCTCCTGGACCATTCGTTCGTCTTTGGTCAGCTTTTTAGCCGCCATAATCGCGCGACAATGCCACAACAATCTAGTGCCGGTGAGCATTGCCATGTGTCAACCGACCCGCATGTTGTAAAAGCCGTTGGGGTCTATTTCGCGTGAACTTACAACTAAACGCGATTCCTCAATCACCTTTCCGTTGCATCTGGCGATCGCGTTTAAGGTAGCGAATCGAGGTGAGACCACGTCCTTACGGTCGTGCGGATCCCACCACGCAAATTGGTAGACGGCGGACTCAGACATGGACGTTCCGTCCCCGCATCACTGCAATGGCACCGGACAAGAGCATTAAGCTGCTCGCCGCGGATGTCGCGTCGATCTCGGGGGCTCTGACGGGCACAGGGATTGCGAACGCGTGACTAATCGAAAAGTATATGGACCCACAATTCTCGTGTTCATTGATAGCTTCCCTTGCGGTGACGCCGATCTGGGCTGAACTATTCTTGCCTCGCCTTCGCACAGGCGCCCACACATTGCGCCAGGACGCGGCCCCGGTCACAGGTGCCCGTGCGCTAAGTCAAATCGTCAAATGCGGTGGGCCTAATTTGAGCCAGAATTGCGGCGAGCCGCGCCTTACTGAGCGGCGGGCGCATTGGGCGATGCCTTTGAGCCGAAGCCGGAAGTGAAGCGAAGCTAGTCGTGATTCGCGATCAGCGTGAGGCCGCCTGCTCTCGGGGCCCCGGTCTTTCTCTTTGGCCACTTACACGTGCAACGCGCAGCACGCCTCTTTGACATAGCGTGTTGCAGCCTGCGATAGGCCGCGACCTTTGGCAGATGCATCGTTGCCGAAACTCCGAAAGGGATCAATCCTTGTTGCATACGCCTAGAGTGCGCCAGGGTTTGGGAGGCATTCTGAATATGATCTGCGGACCCGCCAACGCCCCAGAATATCCAGTGAGCGATGTGACCGGCAGAGTAACCGCCGAAGAGCCTATCGCCGTCTACCTCCGGGATACGCCGATGGGAAACGCCCTTGGGTGGATCGGAGTTGTGCTGATCGTACTCACCCTCATCGCGAGTGCGCTGTTGGCGTGCCTGGTCTACCCGTTCATTTGGCTGTGTACAAAAGCGAGGCCGCTAGTCAGGCACTTTAGACGCGTCGAAACGTCTGTCCAAAAAGATATGCGACATTACCGGTTAAAAACAGGCGCGTAACCGTGACAAACACCGGACAAACGCTTAAGTTTTCGTCTAGATATCATCTATAAGTGTTTGATTAATTGGCTCCCCGGGACGGAACCGAAATCAACAATAAAACGCCCAGAATTCCTGTGTTTTTTTGGATTCAGATGTCCCGGGATACCCCCAAAAGTATCCCCGTCAAAAGGTGGCTGCTGCCGGATGTTGTTGGATGAGATGCAGGGCAGGGATGCGCCCTGACGGCGTCACGCATTGTCCACGAGCTGCCTGATCGCGCTGTCGATTTCTTTACCTCGTATTCAATCGATGCTGCATAGCGTGCTAGCCAAAGCTATTTTTAGGTGGCTTTCAAATCTGGGAAGTCCTCTTCAAAAAATTCCTCCTCGCCCCGTACGTTTCGCTCACGCCGATCCGCCTCTAGCCTGCGCAGATCGACACGCCGAATCTTCCCCGACAAGGTTTTGGGCAGCTCGGCGACAAACTCGATGCGGCGCACACGTTTGTACGGAGCGAGCCGCTCGCGTGCGAAGATAAATAGCTCCCTAGCTAACTCGTGGTTGGATGCACGGTCGGTGACAAGCGTCACGAAGGCCTTTGGCACCGCGAGTCGTACGGGGTCCGGGCTCGGCACGATGGCAGCCTCGGTCACAGCGTCGTGTTCGACCAAGATGCACTCCAGCTCGAATGGGCTGATACGGTAATCGGAGGCCTTGAACACATCGTCGGCGCGGCCGACAAATGTAAGGTGACCGTCGGCGTCGCGCATCGCAATGTCACCGGTGTGGTAGTAACCATCGCGCATCACCTCGGTTGTCTTCCCGCTGCTATCTTCATAACCGCCCATCAGTCCGAGCGGGCGTGCGTCCAGCTTTAAACAGAGCTCACCTTCCTCACACTCCTTACCGTTCACATCGAGTAAAGCAACACGATATCCGGGCAGGGGTCGGCCCATAGAGCCCGAATGGAGTGGCTGCCCCGGCGCGTTGCCGACCATCGCCGTCGTCTCGGTCTGTCCAAAACCATCGCGCAACGTCAGGCCCCAAACATTGCGAACCTGATCGATGATCTCGGGATTGAGTGGCTCCCCCGCGCCGATGATCTCGCGGAGTTTCATGCGGCCGCGATAAGACACCAAGTCCTCCTGGATTAGCATACGCCACACTGTTGGTGGCGCGCAGAGCGTAGTCACGCCATGACGTTCGATCGTCGAGAGAAGGTTTGCCGCGTTAAAGCGCGCTACGTTGTGAATAAAGATGCACGCGCCCGCGTTCCACGGCGCGAAGAAACAGCTCCACGCATGTTTGGCCCAGCCGGGCGACGAGATGTTCAGGTGAACATCGCCGGGCTGAAGACCGATCCAATACATTGTCGACAGTGGCCCACAGGGTAGCTCTGGTGCGTATGCAATACGAGCTTGGGTTTGGAGGTGGTTCCAGAAGTGAAATACAGTAGCAGGGGATCCGTGGCCTGCGTCGTTCCGTCTGGCGTAAAGGTAATTGGATGTTCTTGGGATTCATCAAACGAAAGCCAGTGCAACCGCGGCATACCGACGCAGATGGGCGTGTAGTCACCGTTCAGGGTGTCGAATTTCGCGGCGTACGCGCTGCCGACAATCACGTGGCTCACGCGTCCGCGTTCTAGACGGTCGCGCAGGTCTTCAGTCGTGAGTAAACCTGTCGCCGGGATCACTACGGCACCAAGTTTGAAGGCGGCGAGCATTGTCTCCCAGAAAGCAAGCTCATTGCCTACGACGAGAAGGATGCGATCGCCACGCATCACGCCATGGCCGCGCAGGAAGTTGGCTACCTGTGATGAGCGCTCCGACATCTGTTGAAACGAACGTTTCTGCTGGCTGCCGTCTTCATTGACGATCCATAGGGCCGGCTCCATGTTTCGCTCTGCGATCACATCAAAGTAGTCGAGTGCCCAGTTGAATCGCTTCATAACTGGCCAGCGAAAATCGCGGGCCGCAAGGGGTTGGTCGGTACGATGAGCGAGCAGAAAGTCGCGTGCGGCGAGGAACTGAGCGTATGCACTGTTATTAAAGTCTATGTCCATTGCAAAGTCCTTGCGGTGAATATCAGCTTTCCTGGGCAGCCGGCGACGCGCGATCAGAGCCGGTGCCACGCGCCTTTCCTAGAGCGTAAGCAATACTGCGAAGTCCAGGTCGCTCAAGAAATATCTACGCGGCAATCCGGCAAACATGGCGTTGAAGATCAATAGATCGAAGGTCTGCGTAATTCGGATGTTGTGCTAGTTTCCCGCCGCGCACTGTCCCGAACCAGCGAATGCATCAGACTGATTGCATAGGCTACTCCCGTGTCAGCTTGATCTGACGGTCTCATCGACCGAGATGTAGCTTGAAGAAGTGGACTATCACAGAATACGCGGCGATGGATTCCGGCAACTCGGGATTTATAAAGAAACTGTGCCACATTCCCTCATACACGTGTAGCTCCGCATCCACGTGAGCTTGTATCAATAACGCATGACTGCGCAATACAGAGCTCATAGCGAAATCCCGTGAGCCCGTGATCAGAAGCGTTGGCGGAAATCCGGCGAGCACCGTGCCGGAGGCACCTGGAAATACCATAGGGTCATTCGGATCCACTCCCTTGAAATACGGCAAATCCATCGCCGAGAGTGGTTTTGCGGTGAATGGTAGGCCGGTGAGTATGGGCGCGACAAATGCTGAGTCGCCTTTGAAGTCGACTACGGATCCGCAGAAGGTGCCAATTGCGCCGGGGTTAGGGAGGTCATGTGCGCGAAACCAGGCTACGGATTCGGCGCTCAGGACTGCTCCCGCGGAAGCGCCGTAAATGCCGATGTTCTTCGGCATGTAGGTCTTGAGCAGTGCTCGGTACACTGCCGCCACGTCTTCGCTCGCATCCGGGAACAGATGTTCCGGAGCTTCGCGGTAGTCGATCGTTATCACCTTGATTCTTCCGACGGCGGCAATCGGAATCGATTCTACCAATCCGCCGCTGTGTGCTCCCCACATGAAAGCGCCGCCATGTAGATTGATCAGTACCCTGGCTTGGTTTTCCGGGGAGATTCCTTTAGCCGGCACGATGATTTCAGTGAGGACGCCGCCGATCATTTCAGATTTAACTGAAACGGCATAGAGCTGTCTCATGCGTCCAACGAAGCTCGAATTGAACTCGTCGTAGAAGCGCCTCGTGGCTTCGATGGAACTGCCTGGAGGAGGCGTCGAGGGATGCATCATGGATTCAACGAATTGCTTTCGCGCCTCATCGGAAGCAAAGGGGGAAAATGGAATGCTGACCGCCGGAAGCGAAACCGCACCAGACGGATCGACCGCCGCCGTTGCCGTCGAAAAACAAATAAAGAGCGCGCCCAAGCCCCCTCCACACAGAAGCAGGGCTGTCGTGAGTCTCATCGAGCTTCTTGCCATCTAATCTCGACCGGCGGCCGCACGCGCCTTGCACCGGAAGCTGCTCGGGTCCGCGAAATCGCCTCCACTTGAAACTGCAATCTTAGGATAGGCGCAAACGAGTTCCGCATTATCTGAAGTCGCTGGCTGCGGATTTAGCTCGATCGGAGCCAGCGTGTGGGTCGCGATGATGGATTCGGGTGCAACGCCCGCCTCGACCCACCGCTCGAGCGCCGCGCTCATATTGGTGTGCGGATTCGCCGGCTGAGCGGGCGCGACGAATTGACCGAAGTCACCAGGGCCAGGGCCGCCGAAGCAGTGCTGGACACCGGGCACCATAAATAGACGCATCGTCGTATTGGCTTTGTTCACGCCGATCGTTGCGCGAACTTTTTTAAAGTAGTCGATCGTGTGCTGCGGCGCCAACCCCGGGTCCGCCCAGCCGTGCCACAGAATCAATTTTCCTCCTCGGGCTGCGAAGGCGCTGAGGTCCGGATCGGTGGCATCGATGATCGGTGCAAGTTCGGATTTCAGTGCGGCGTAGTCGTGATCGAAATCGAAGTGCTCGACGTCGGTTTTGAGTCCCGTTACAAAATACTTGAGCATCTCTCTCGGATATCGCTCTTGATGACTATCGCCGCCCGGCGGACCCAGCATCCAACCGTCCCAGCCATTTCCCGGCGGCACGCCGACTTCCGCGCCGGAAGCAGAGAAACCGGGATAAATGGACGTACCCTTGGAATCGCGAGGGCCGGCATAGATTTTCTTGAGCGCACTCACCTGCGCTGCGGTCAGACAAGAATCCGAGTCGGCGGACTCGCAGAGCAGTACGGCGGGATCGAATTTGCAGGAAGGCGGATCGTGGACGAAGCCGTGAGTCGCGCTGCACGCGTTACGTACTGCCGTTTGTATGGCCGGAACCTTGGAGATCGGGATCGCCGCCCCGGGTTCATGCAGGGCTTGAGTGTTCCAAACGAAATCCGCGGCCACGCCGGTCCAGTCGTACGCGGGCGCTCCCGCGATGATGCCATCGTAGTCTTCGGGGTAGCGTTCGGCTTCCATGAGCCCTTCGCGGCCGCCGTTTGAGCAGGATGCAAAGTAACTGTGTTGGGCGCGCTTGCCGTAATAAGCTGAAATGAGCGCCTGCGCGCTTTTCGTCGCCAGATGGACGGCACGGTAGCCGTAATCTTTGAGACGTTCAGGATGTCCTTGTGCCCAGCTGCCATCCTCGGCGGCACTTGGAGAACTGGCGGAGTGTCCCGTGTCCGTGGAGACGCCTGCGGCACCGTGCTGTACGGCCTCGACAGGTCCGGGAGAATAGGAAATGGCGCCGCCGAAGCCGCCATTGCCGGACCCGTATAGTCGCCCGTTCCAATCGGACAGCGGCATCCACACTTCAAATTCAATGTCAGATCCGGGGTCTGGCGAGATTCGACCCGCCACGCGGCAGTGAGCGGGGACCTGCGCTGCGGCGAACATGAAGGCCGACTTGAAGGGTCCAGCCGCAACGGCTTGTGCAACCGTAATTGTCGTATCGGGGAGTTGCTCGTTTTTGAGCGCTTCGCAGCGGCCGGCCGTGGCACCGTTTGGCTGCGATACGGAGACGCCTGAGGGCGCATCCGCGAATCTCGCGCTGCTTTCCTTGAGGCCCAACCGCACCAGCAGAAAATTCGCCATGAGTTTGAACGCGTCATCGGTTTCCGGCGCGTCGATGTAGGTCCAAAACGCGTGCGGCAGACCGTCGAACACGACGGTGTTCGCGGAGATGCCCTGTAGCTGCAGCGCTCTACAGAAATTCGTCGTCGCACTCAGCAAGAAGTCGCGGCTGCTCGCGATACATAGGGTCGGCGGAAATCCCTTGAGGTTCCCGTAGAGAGGAGATATGGCGGGATCTTCCAAGCTCGTGGTGCCCGCATAGGC
>Ga0182024_10013016_pt1 | contig 16337 bp, 14 predicted proteins | sample P32metaG_FD_120480 | JGI IMG/M metagenome (GOLD analysis project Ga0182024, IMG submission 120480) | Permafrost microbial communities from Stordalen Mire, Sweden - P3-2 metaG (Illumina Assembly) | ecosystem: Environmental > Terrestrial > Soil > Wetlands > Permafrost | place: Sweden: Stordalen... | reverse complement strand
GGCGGGTGCCGTGGGGGAGGGAGGGGCGTCAATACGGTCCGTACACCGGTACCTTGCCTTCTGAGCCCGCCCGGCGTCCTCGCTGATGCCCGTACAGTTGACCGATCTTGCAGAGGTGCAAACATGACAAAGTTCATCGATCCAGAGGTCCCACCAAGCGGGACCGGTTGCGTGGAGTGCATGGAGTCCGGGGGTTGGTGGTTCCACCTACGACGGTGTGCGGAATGCGGCCACATTGGATGTTGTGACAACTCTCCCAGCCAGCACACGAGCGCTCACGCCAAAACGTCGGGTCACCCCGTCATCCGCAGTTTCGAGCCCGGCGAGGATTGGTTTTGGAATTACGAGACAAACGAATATGTCGAAGGGCCTCACCTGGCACCTCCGCAGCATCATCCATTCAACCAACCCGTGCCCGGACCAGCCGGACGGGTCCCTGCCAACTGGCAGGACCTTTTGGTGGACACGTAAAGGCGCGTGCTTATTGGTTTTTCTCGCCGACTGGCGGCCAGTATGGTTCGGAGGGAGGTGTTCGCCACCCGAGGGCCGAGGCGTGGCCGATCAGAGCCCGGGTAGCGCGAGCAACCAGCGGCCGCGTGTCATCTGCCCGGTGAAGTAGCGCCCAAGCCCATAGGGGGACGGGGGATCCGACAGGCCGGCGGGCCAACGTCGGCGGCATCGGCGCTGCGTGGCGCTTAGGTGAATCGAGCACCGGCCGACGCAAGCGGGCCACGTGGTCGAAAAATGCAGGCCCAGCAATGCCGCCGTCGTCGATATTGGTAACTGAGGCATCATTAGCCTCTGCGAAGGCGGAAGCGTAGCGGTTCCATGACCACCACGACGCTTCGTCAACATCGACGAGTACCGTGATCTCGGCTGCTGGCACGCTGTCTTGGCGAGCCGCCCGATGAGAGCGTGGCATCACGGCTTCGAGTCTCTCGTACCACAAAAGGTGGGCGGCCAAGTTGTGCCGTTCGATGTCGGCCTCCTCAATCCAGGCGATAGCCAGGTCGAGGCTGCCTTCGGCAACCCTCGCCGCTTGTGTGTGCGAGGGTAGGACCCATTCGTCGACACGGACCCGGAGGTCGGGCACTGCTGCTGCCAATGGGGGAAGCCAACTGACGTAACCCAGCCTCAGAGGTAGCTCTCCGGCTCCCTTGCGGGCTCGATCGAACGCTCGTGAAGCGGCGTCCAACACCTCTCGAGCATCGGTCAGGAACTGGCTGCCGGCGGGCGTTAATTCGACATGTCGGCGATCGCGGACAAGGAGCTGGGCCCCGAGCTCACGTTCGAGATTGCTGATCTGCTGAGAGAGCGAAGGTCCAGCAAGATGAAGCCGCTCTGCGGCCCGACCGAAATGCAGCTCCTCGGCAACGGCGACGAAGTAGGTCAGCTGCCGGAGTTCCACGCGGTCGATGGTACAGCTGGGTGGTAGGCGGGGCCTACCACAGTTTGGCCATAAGTCGTGGACGCGGCCCCAGGACAGGGGTTAACTCAGAATTATGAGCGCAACCGAAGTACCCAGCTTCACCAGCGAGAAGAGCGTTAGCAGTGTCAACATGAAGCTCGAAGTCCAGATCATCCCCGTGTCCGACGTCGACCGTTCCAAGGGTTTCTACGAGCGACTGGGTTGGCGGCTCGACGATGACGTCGCGCCCTTCGACGGGCTTCGTATCGTCCAGTTCACGCCCCCAGGCTCGGGGGCCTCGGTCACCTTCGGCAAGGGGCTCACAACAGCCTCACCAGGCTCGGCCGAGGGCGGCCTCGTCGTCTCCGACATCGACGCAGCCCACGCTGGAGTCGTCGGCCGTGGGATCGACGTGAGCGAGGTATGGCACGGACCTCCGTTCCCCGTCGAAGCGCGGCAACCCGGCCCCGACCCCGAGCGCACGAGCTACGGGTCTTTCTTCTCTTTCAACGATCCCGACGGCAATCTGTGGATCGTCCAGGAGGTCACGGTTCGGCTCCCAGGCCGCGAATGATTGAGCCGCAGGCGACGTAGGCAAGGTCGTCATAGCCGTGTGAGCCGCGAGCAAGGGCCATAATGCTTACCATCCCGCTCCACCCGCTCCGCAGCTTCTGAGTCCGGCCATGCGCATCACTGCTCTGCGTTCGCTGGACCTCAGGTTCCCTCTACCCCCAGGCGCGGGGAGCGACGCCGTTCATGTCAACCCTATTTACAGCCTGGCCACCTGCGTCCTGGAGAGCGATACCGGGCTACGAGCGACAGGTTTCTCGCTCACGCTGGGCGAGGGTAATGACCTCGTGTGCACCGCCATCGGCTACTACGCCAAGTACGTCGTCGGGGCGGATGTCGACGAGGCCATGGCGTCGCTCGGCGAGCGATGGCGGGCTTGGGCGAACGACAGCCAGTTGCGCTGGCTAGGACCGCAGAAGGGTGTTGTCCATCTCGCTCTGGCCGCCGTAATCGGCGCGCTGGTCGACCTTTGGGCGCGGGCGCGGCAAGTCCCTTTGTGGCGCGCCCTGCTCGACCTGGCGCCGGAGGAGGTCGTTGCCCTCATCGACTTCTCCACCTTGGGCGATTTCCTGTCACGGGAGGAGGCGATCGAGCTGCTGGTGCAGCGACGCTTGAGCCCTTCCCAGGCAGACGAACTGATCGAGCGCGGCTACCCCGCCTACGACACCTCCGTCGGGTGGCTGGGCTATGACACGCGCATCCTCGTGGCGAACGTCGAACGGGCGCGAGATGCGGGGTACGGAGCGGTGAAGCTCAAGGTGGGCTCGCCGCGCCTCGAGTCAGACGTAGAACGCGTCGGAGCCGTTCGTGAGGCGCTGGGCGACGATTTCCGGGTGATGATCGACGCCAACCAACACTGGTCCGCGGCCGAGGCCATCCACGCCGGTCGCGCTCTGGCCCCCTTTGACCCGTTCTGGTTCGAAGAGCCCGTCCATCCCGACGACCTCGCCGCTTACCTGGCGGTGAAAGAAGCGCTGTTCCCCGTGCGGGTTGCCGGCGGCGAGCACATCCCCAACCAGGTAGTGTTCAAAAACTTCCTGGCCGCCGGTGCCCTGGACATCGCTCAGCCCGACGCCGTCCGCCTCGGGGGGCTGCCTGAGTACCTCGCAGTGGCCCTGATGGCAGCCAAGAGCTCAGTGCCCGTCCTTCCCCATGCTGGCGATATGGGCCAGATCCATCAGCACTTGACGTTCTTCACCCGGATCGCCCTCGGCCTGCCCGAACTGCCGCTCGAGATGATCCCTCACCTGGCCGAGCACTTCGCCGAGCCCTGCCAAATTGTCGCCGGTCGCTACCGAGCCCCCTCTGTTCCAGGAGCATCGACGACTATCCGTGAAGAGAGCGTCAGACGTTACACAGCGTCCAGGTCGAGCCAGGTGCCGCCCACATGAAGATCACGGACGCCCGGGTAATCGTCAGCTCACCGGGACGCAATTACGTCACCGTCAAGATCGAGGTCACCGACGGCGTGCACGGGATCGGTGACGGCACCCTCAACGGCCGTGAGCTGGCCGTGGCGTCATACCTCGAGGACCACCTCCTGCCCCTCATTATGGGCCGCGACCCCGATGACATAGAGGACATCTGGCAAATGCTTTACAAGGGCGCGTATTGGCGGCGAGGGCCGGTGACTATGGCCGCAATCGCGGCCATCGACGTCGCCCTGTGGGACATCAAGGGCAAGGTGCTCGGCACCCCCCTGTGGAACTTGCTCGGCGGCCGTTCGCGGACGGGAGTCCTGGTCTATTCCCACGCCAGCGGCCGTCGCCTCGAAGAGGCCGTGGACAAAGTCTTGGAACTACAAGCCCAGGGCTATAAGGCAATCAGGGTGCAGTGCGTCGTCCCGGGGATCGAAGAAATGTACGGTACTCCCCACGCCGATGGACAAGCCGAGGATGCAACGCTACCTTTTGTCGAGCGTGGGTGGGACACAGCTAGCTACCTCCGCTTCGTGCCGGAGCTGTTCCGGTCTGTGCGCAACGCGACCGGACCGGAGCTACAACTCTTGCACGATGCCCATCACCGCCTTACCCCGATTGAGGCCGCAGGCTTAGGCCGGCGCCTCGAGGACATCGGGCTTTTCTGGCTGGAGGACCCCGTGCCGGCTGAGCCCCAAGCGGGGTACCGGATAATCCGCCAGCACACCACTACGCCGATTGCGGTGGGCGAAGTGTTCAACACCGTCTACGACTGCGAACAACTCGTCCGCGAACAGCTGATCGATTACCTGCGGATGAGCATCGTCCATGGCGGCGGCATCACCCATATGCGCAAGGTGGCAGCCTTTGCCGAGATATACCAGGTGCGGCTCGGGTCGCACGGTGCGGCCGATCTTTCGCCGGTGACGATGGCCGCAGCGGCACATTTCGGTATCGCCACTCACAATGTGGCGATCCAGGAGTACTCGCCCCACCCGGGGCAAGCTAACGAAGTGTTCCCTCACGACTGGTCGGTCAAAGACGGCTATCTGACGCCCGGAGACGCGCCAGGCCTTGGGGTCGATATTGACGAGCACCTTGCCCAGCAGTTCCCGTACGCGCGCGCATACCTCCCGATCAGCCGGCGGACAGACGGGACGATCGGGCCCTGGTGATGAGGCACCTGCGTCTCTATCACGGTGCGCTCTGGTCGTCCGCCGCAATCGACGATCGCCTCCAGGCGGCGAAATCAGCTTCAATATCTTGGCGCCATGTGCTCACATCGATGTCACCGCTGGTGTATTTTCCTTCGGCGAGCCGCAGCTTGCCGAACTTGTCCCGCACGACGGTGTCCTCGGCGCTTTCGGCCACCTCTTCGGCGAGGTGCGGAGGGATGGCCATGACCCCGCTCGGCGTGCCCAGGATGACGTCGCCTGGCAGCACGGTCATGTGGCCAACTCGCACGGGGATGTTGATCCCAGCCAGTGTTACGTCGGCGATAGCGCTCGGGTCCACACCCAGGAAGTAGAAGTTGACGTTATCGAGGTCCATCAGGCCCTGGTAGTCGCGGATGCCGCCGTAGATCACTGCCCCAGCACCTGTTCGCACCTTGACGGCCGTACCGAGATTGTCACCGACCACCGTCCCGTCTTTTACCTTGCCGAAAATGTCGACCACCATAACGTCGCGCCGGCCCAGACTTTCGATGACCCACGAGTTCTGCCCCCCGCTGTTCCCTCGCCCCTCGCCGACACCTGTCTGCTGCACCACGGAATGAAAATCGGGACGGAACGGGAGGAACTGGGCCGTCACCGCCCGTCCGACGGTGACGCGGCCAGGGCGAGTTTCTCGCCAATGGCCCTCGAACTGGAGCGGGTAACCGTGGTCCCGCGTCACTTTCCAGGCGTGCTCGGTCGTCGCCCGCTCGATCCGGTCGAGCACCTCGCCCGGCACACAAGGACGGCCGTCTGGGAAGCGGCCGAACGGGTTTAGCGGAGTGAGGGCTTCCAGTTCCTGGGGAGTCGGTTGGATATGCAAATGCACCACTTAGCTATGCCAAACCGCATCGCAGAGGGCTCGGATGTACCCGAGGGCAAAAAGGCGCCCATAGGCCGAATACCCGGGGTTGTCGTTGCTGTCGCCATCGACCGTCGGGACGTGGTCGGGCCGGAGCGGGCCTTCGTAGCCGACCTGCTTGTACGCCTCCATGCATGCCACCAGGTCCGTCTGGCCTTCGTCGTGCCAGGTCTCGACGAACTTTTCGGCGGTGCCCCTGACGTCCCTCAGGTGAACGAAGAAAATCTTCTTCTGGCTACCGAAATGCCGGATGACCGAAGGCAGGTCGTCGGTCATGAGGGTGAAGTTCCCCTGGCACAACGTGATCCCGTTGCTCTCGCTGGGTACCAGGTCCAAGAGCCTCTGGAAGTTGTCGATGCTCCGCATGATCCGCCCCACCCCGCGGATAGGCGACAGGGGTGGGTCGTCGGGGTGCATAGCCAGGCGGACGCCGGCGCGTTCGGCCACCGGTAGGACTCGACGGAGAAAATACTCCAACGTTTCCCAAAGCTTTTCCTCACCGATGGGCCCGAGTTCGCTGGGCGGCGCGCCAGCTAGTTTTGCGGCGTCGAACTCGCTCACGAGGGAACCGCCTCGGCCTGGCACCGCGGTGGCTGTGCGAAGCCAGTTGAAATCGGTCATCCACTCGTAGCACCAGACCGGTACCTGGAGCTTCCCCATGTTCTCGATGAGGCGGCAAACGGTGTCGATCTCTTGGTCCCGACCGGGCAGGCCCCGCTTGGCCAGGTTGAGGGGGGGCCGGGCCTCGATGGCGATCAGCTCGAAGCCGCTTGCGCGGTAATCCTCCTTCAGCCGCAGTAGTGGCATGTAGTCCCACGGTTGTTCGGCAGGGAAGACCTTCGTGTCTATGACCGGGAGGCCGCCGACTGCGTACTCCACGCCGGCCTGCTGGCAGAGCCGGCTCACGAGCGAGGGCTGTGGGGACCAGAGCGCCTCGGCCAGCTTGATCATGTACCTCCGTCCACCTGGGAAGTCAGGGCTGTGACGGGCGTGCCGAACGGGTCCCTGCGCACCGCTTCCTCGGCGAAGTGGCATGCCACCAGATGCCCGTCAGCAACCGCCTCGAGCGGTGGTTCCTCGGCGCTGCACACCTCTTGAGCCATCGGGCACCGCGTGCGGAACCGGCACCCCGACGGAGGGTCCAGCGAGCTCGGTACCTCACCGGAGACCACGACCCGTCGGTGCTCGCGGCTGAGCCTGGGGTCGGCGATCGGCACAGCCGAAAAAAGCGCCTGAGTATAAGGGTGGTAAGGACGTGCGTAGAGGGAATCGCGCTCAGCCAGTTCCACGATCTTGCCCAGGTACATTACGGCGACGCGGTCGCTCATCTCCCCTACGACTGCAAGGTCGTGGGCGATGAACAGGTACGACAGGCCCAAGCGGTCCTGCAGGTCCGTGAGTAGTTGCAGGATCTGCGCTTGGATCGAGACGTCGAGCGCAGAGACCGGCTCGTCGAGCACGATGAGGCTTGGCTCTACAGCGAGCGCGCGCGCGATCGCGATCCGTTGGCACTGGCCACCGCTGAACTCGTGCGGGAAGCGCGAAACGGCGTCGGAGGGGAGCCCCACCAGCTCGAGCAGCTCCTGCACCCGCTGGCGCCGTTGGTTCCGAGGCACCAGGTCGTGGATTTTCAGCGGCTCGCCGATGAGCTGGCCCACGGTGTGGCGCGGGTTGAGCGACGCTATCGGGTCCTGGAAAACGATCTGCATGTGCCGGCGCAACGCGGTCAGGTCGTGGGCCGCGAGCTTGGAGAGATCCTGGCCCTGGAAGCGGATCGTGCCGGCGGTCGGCCGATCGAGATAGAGGACGGTCCGCCCGGTGGTCGACTTCCCGCACCCGCTCTCGCCGACCAGCCCGAGCGTCTCGCGGCTGGCAAGCGACAGGCTCACCCCGTCGACGGCGTGGACGGTCTCATGGGACCGGAAGACCTTGCCCGGGCCGCGCACGTGGTAATGCACGACCAGCCCGTCGACCTCGAGCAGTGGGGCTCCCGCCAGCACGACGTCCCGTTCCCCGACTTCTCGGACGGCGCCATTGCTCACGAGGCGATCTTCTCACCGGTCTCGACCGGGTTCCAGCACGCGATCGAATGACCGGGCGCGATCTCCTCGAGCGGTGGCGTTTCTGCGCGGCACTGGTCCGTAGCGCGCTCACAGCGCGGAGCGAAGGGGCATCCCTGGATGAGTTTTGTCACTTGAGGGGGGAGCCCCGGGATGGCGGCGAAGACCCGCGACCTCGTCGCAGCGAGCCGCGGCACGCAGCGGAGCAACCCGACAGTGTAGGGATGCGACGGGTGGTCGAAGAGGTCGAGGACCGTGGCCGTCTCCATCACCCGGCCGGCGTACATGACCACGACACGGTCGCAGTGACCGGCGACGATACCGAGGTTGTGCGTGATCAGGATGGCGCCGAGGTTGGAGCGGTCGACGAGGTCGTCGATCAGCTCAAGGATTTGCGCCTGGATCGTCACGTCGAGGGCAGTCGTCGGTTCGTCGGCGATCAGCAGCCGAGGTTGGCAGGCCATGGCGAGGGCTATGATCACCCGCTGTCGTTGCCCGCCGCTCAGGCGGTGCGGGTACTCCTGCAGGCGCGTCGCCGGGTGTGGGATCCCCACCGAGCGGAGCAGTTCGATGGTGCGCTCTCTGGCTTGGTGCTTGCTCAGCCCGAGATGGAGCGATAGCACCTCCTGGAAGTGCGACTCGATCGTGATCACCGGGTTGAGCGACGTGAGCGGGTTCTGGGGGATCAACCCGACCTGGCCGCCGCGGATATGGTGCATGGCCGCCGGAGAGAGGTGGAGCAGGTCGCGGCCTTCGAAGACAATCTCACCCCCGGTGACCCGGCCCGGGGAAGGTACCATCCGCATCACCGACAGCGCCGAGACGCTCTTTCCCGATCCGCTCTCGCCCACGACGCCGACCCGCTCCCCGGCGCGCACCTGCAGGCTGAGCCCCTGCACGGCGAAGATGGTGTTGCGCTCGAGCCGGAAGGAGACCTGCAGGTCACGGATCTCGAGCAACGGGACCTCCGGTCCGCCCCGGTCCGCCTCCGTCGAGACCACCGGGACCGCCCCGACCAGCTCGTCGGTCACAGCCCTACCGTGAGGTCGGGTCGAGCGCGTCGCGCAGGCCGTCCCCTAGGAAACTGAAACTGAGGCAGGCGAGCCCGATGCAGCCGATCGGGACGAGTACGAGGAGCGGGTCGAGAGACAGGTAGTTCACGCTGTCGTTGATCATTTTTCCCCAGTCGGCGAGCGGGTCCTGGACCCCGAGGCCGAGGAAGCTGAACCCGGCCGCTGTGAAGATCACGTAAGGGACCTGCTGGACGAAGTAGACGATGATCGGCCCAATCGCGTTGGGGAGGATGTGCACGATGGTGATGCGCCACGCCGGCACGCCGGTGGCGCGGGCCGCCAGCACGAAGTCGCGGTCGCGCAGGGCGAGGTACTGCGCCCGGGCCAGGCGGCCGAAGCCGACCCACAACGTAATGCCGATGAACAGCGCCAGCTTCCAGACGCTGACCCCGAAGACGGTGATGAACAGGAGGGCCGCCAGGATAGTCGGCACCATGGTGAAGAGCTCGAACAGGCGCAGCGCGAACCAGTCGAAAAGTCCCCCGAACCACCCGGCAATAATGCCGAGGGGCACTCCGATGACGAGGCCGATAGCCGGCGCCCCGATGGCGATGGTCATCGAGGTCCTGTCGCCCCAGATCGCCCTGGTCAGGGTGTCCCGGCCCAATTGATCGGTCCCGAGCAGGTGGCGCCCGCTGGCGCCGGCGAGCGTAGCCGTCAGGTCGATGCTGGCGTCCCCGTAGGGTGCGATGAACGGGGCCAGGATCGCGACTAGCCCGATCATCACCGCTACACCGCCGGCGACGAGCGCAAGGCGGTTTTGGCGGTAGCGGTACCAGGCGGCGTGCCAGAAGCTGCCGCTGACTTGGCCAGCGGTAACGGCGGGGGTACCGGGTAGCGGTACCGCGGTCATCGCGACATGCCCTCGAGCCGCACCCTGGGGTCAACCAGCACATACGCGATGTCGGAGAGGATGAAGCAAACGCCCCACAAGGCCGCAACGATCAGTACCAGGGCCATGATCAAGGGATAGTCCCGGTGCAGGCTCGCAGTGGTGAAGTAACTGCCGAGCCCAGGCAGGCCGAACACCGCTTCAATGAAGATCGAGCCGGTAAGGATGTTCGGGATCCAAGGGCCCATGATCGTGATCAGGGGTATCAGGGATGTGCGCAAGATGTACTTGGTCACGATGCGCGGCTCCGACAGGCCGCGCGCCCGGCCCATACGGACGTAGTCGGCGTAGGTCACCTCGAGAGTGCTCGCTCGCGTGTAGCGCTCCATCAGGGCCATCGGGTAGAGCGAGAAGGCTACTACGGGCATGATCACGTCCTTCCACGAGCCCCAACCCCCGACGGGGAACCAGCCGAGCCTTATAGCGAAAACCTCGATGAAAAGGAACCCGATGACGTAGTTGGGCAGGGCCACGCCGATCGTCGAGACCACGGCGGTGATCAGCGAGTCGACCCAGGTGTTGTGCTTGAGGGCGGCAATGCAGCCGAGCAGCAGGCCGAGGGTGTAGGACAGGGTGATGGTCAGGCCGCCCACGATCAGGGTGATCGGCCAAGCCGACGCGATGAGGTGGTTGACCGTCATCGTCGGCTCTTCGAAGGGAATGCCGAGGTAGCCGTGCATCAGCTGCCAAAGCCACTTGAAGTACTGCTGCCAAACCGGGTCTGCGAGCCCGTACTTGACCTGGATGTTGTGCATCGCCGCCGGGGTCATGTCCCCCTGGGTGAACGTGAACGGGCCCCCCGGGACGGAGTGCATCATGGCGAATATGGCGACTGTTGCCAGGAGCAGGGTGAAAATCAACGACAGGAACCGCTGGCCGAGGTAGGCGATCATGGCGCCGGCCCTTCCGGCCCGCGCACCATGCCAGGCCGGTGGTAACAAGGTGCCGACCGGGCCCGGCCCTGGGGGGGCAAGGCCCGGTCGAGCAAGGTATCAGTTGTCACGGCGGACGCGTGGCGTCTCTAAATCAGGCCGCTCTCACCTTGGCGCGGGTAGCTCCCGACGTCGTTGCCGATGTACATCCCCTCCTGGTAGGTGCTGAAGGGGAAGAAGCCCGGCCACTGGAGGCCGTCGTACCCGAGGTAGTTCTTGGCCAGCGCCGGTCCCTGGATGTACGGCCACATGAGGTAGGCGTCCAGCCCGTGGAAGATGAACACGGCAGGGGCCTGAGACGTCTGCAGGACCTGCGCCTCGGTGTAGATCTCCTGGCGCTTGGCCTTGTTGAACTCGGCTGCGCCCTGCGCCAGCAGGTTGTCGTAGTGGGTGTTGTCCCAGTCGTGGCGCCCACCAGCCTTGTACACGCTCAGCATGTTGGAGGCGTCGAAGTAGTCCATCCCGTAGGACACAAAACCCATCTCGATCTCGGTCTCGGGCTGCTTCTCCATCTTCGTGTAGAAGTCCGAAGTGTCCAGCTCCTGCAACAGCAGGGTGCTGCTCCCACCGAACAGGACGCTGTTCCAGCCGGCGGATAGGGCCTGCACAACTGACCCCACCGTCAGACCGTCGATGGCGCCGGTGTCGGCTGGGTAGCTGAAGGTCACCGACGGGAAGTTCTTGCCCTTCGGGTAGCCCGCCTCGGCCAGCAGTTTCTGTGCCAGCTCGGGGTCGTAGTTGGTGTACTTCTCGAGCGGCTGGCTGACCGCGAAAGGGTAGCCGTCCATCAGGTACCCGTAGGCGGGGATCGCCAGGCCCGGCAGCAAGGCGCTGATGATCGAGTTGCGGTCGCAGGAGTGGGCGAAGGCTTGGCGCACCTTCAGGTTGTTGAACGGCGCGGCCTTGGTCTTGAAGAACACGTAGTAGACCCGGAAGTCCTGCGGGTTGATGTACGGCTTGAGCTTGGACAGCTTCGGGGTCTTCTTGGCGACGGCGAGGTCGGTCTTGGAGAGCGCGTTGGTCGCGTTGTAGTCGACGACACCGGTGTCGAGGAGCGGGAGGAAGGGCGTGCCGGCATAGATCTTGCTGACCTGGAACTGGATCTGCGGCTTGTAGGGCGCCGTGTACTTCGTGTTCGGTACTAGCACCACCTCCGCCGTCGGGTTGAAGGTCTTCAGGATGTACGGACCGCAGGAGATGCACGTCGCCGGGTCGATGTTGTAAAGCCCGTTGCCGTATTTTGCGAGCCCAGCGGCCGACAGCGGCATCGAGTAGAGCATGGCGTTGGGGATGAAGGCGACCGGGCCCTCCGTGGTGACGACGAAGGTGTACTTGTCCGCGCCCACGCTCACGCCGATCGAGTTGACCGGCGCCTTCCCGGCCACAGCCTCGGTGTAGTTCTTGATCACGCCCGACCAGTACCAGCTGAAGTCCCAGGCGTGCTTGGGGTCGGCCGAGTAGCGGAACGTCTCGACATAGTCGTTGGCGGTCAGCTCGTTGCCATCGCTCCACATGATCCCGGGCATGATGTGGAACTCCCAGGTCTCCGACGAGGTTTGTGACCAGCTAGTGGCGGTGCCGGGCACGATCCCGTAGTTCGGGTCGATGCGCACCAGCGAGGTCTCGAAGTTGTCGGCGAGCGGGGCCCGCGAGTAGACGGTCTGGTAGAAGTCGAGTGCCGCAAACGTTGCCCCGACCGAGCTCTGGTACGCAACAAGGTACTGGTCCGTCCCGGGTGCCATCCCGAGCGCCTTCCTCGCAACGTCTGCCCTCAGCATCCTGGCGTCGGCCAGCGGGCCCCGCGACTTGAGCAGCGACGCACCGTGACTGGCGGCATACAGCCCCAAAGCGCCGGCCCCTCCAGCCAGCATGAACTGCCGCCGGCTCATGTCCGGCAACACTTTGGGCACTTCCCGGGCCTTCTTATTGTTGTCCGATTTTTCCAGGTCAGCCATATTGTTTTACTTCCCCTTCCTAGTTGAATGCGATTGTTCCACCTCTGGCCCCCGACGGGTATTCAGGCCCGGGACCGATCTCGGGCCGTCCTTGGTCCCGACGTCGTCGATAAGGTCCAACAAAGGGCGCTGGCGCGCATGCGGCGACGTTAGCCAAGTCGGCCCGCGCCTGGCTGCGCGATCGTTCGTCCCGAGCGCCAAGACGCAACGAACTGCGATACCAGAGCCGGCAAAGCGATAGATTGTTGCGATGCCGACCCCGATTGCGCACCTGGACGCCACCGACGAACGCATCCTGGAGCTGCTCCAGCAGAACGCCCGCCGTACCTTCGGGGATATCGGGCGCCAGGTCGGCCTTTCGGCGCCCGCCGTGAAGCGGCGCGTCGACCGCCTGGAAGCTAGCGGGGTCATCCGTGGTTACACCGCCGTCATCGACCACTCCCACCTCGGGCAGTTGGTAGAGGCGTTTGCTGAGCTGCGCTTCGCCGGGAGCACCCGGGTCGACGACATCGAAGAGATCGCCCATGATGTCCCCGAGGTGCAGGCGATCTTCACCGTAGCCGGGGACCCCGACGCCCTGGCCTGGATCCGTGTGAGTGATGTCCCCGACCTGAAGCGAGTCATCGACCGGCTGCGCAGCAGCGGCAAAGTCACCGGCACGAAGACTCTGATGGTGTTGGGCTCCTCGGTGCGCACCCCCTCCTCTGCCTCCTGGACGATATGAGCGTCGAGCGGCCTCCCAAGGTTGGGTGCACCAGAGGAAACGTTTGCGGCGACCGTTGGTAACATTTGGCCATGTTGAGCGCTGAGGTAGGGCCAGGAGAGCTGACTCCCCTGGACCAGTTCATTTTCGAGTCGTGGGGCTATTTCGTCATCCCGGACGTGCTCTCGGCGGACGAGGTCGGAGAGTGTTACGCCGCCAGCGAACGCATGCACGCAGGCCGCGAGGACCACAGCTTCGGCCAGCTCGGCCGCGGCTACGAGTCGGAGCCTTCCTTGGAAGGCCTGATCGACCACCCCGCCGTGCTCCCGAAGATCCGCGGTCTCTACGGGGACCGCTTCGTGCTGCAGGCGTGCTGGACCACAATGCAGCCGGCCCGCGGAGGTATGGGCCGCTGGCACCAGGACGGCTCGAACGCCTATGACTACAAGCAGCTGGGCTACCCGACCCCGCTCATCCAATTGCGGGCGTCGTTCTTGTTGACCGACCAGACCGAGCCAGGTATGGGCAACATGGAACTGGTCCCGGGGAGCCACCGGAGCCAGGTCCGCCTGCCGCAGGAGGTCATCGACGCTAAGGATGAAGTGCCCATCGGGCACGTCATCTGCGCCCGAGCGGGGTCTGTCCTGGTATTTCACAATGCGGTCTGGCACCGCACGTACGTTCACAAGGGCGACCAGGACCGGTACACGGCCCACTACATATACAGCCCGCCCTGGGTCCGCAGCGCGGACCGGTTCGGGAACTCGCCTGACTTCCTGGAGCGCACGACGCCCCTTCGCCGGGCCCTAATGGGCGAGTTCACCAGGCCCGACGCTCCTTACGGCGCCAACTACGAACCGCCGCCCTTCGCTGACGCAGGCGCCTCAGCCGACCATTAGTTCGCGGACGCCGAGGGCCAAGCGCTCGTAGTCAGCGGGACGGTTGTAGGCGTAGGCAGACAGGCGTATGCCGCCGCGGCCGTTCCAGCACCCGATCGCCATCTCGACTCCGCGGGTGACCATGTGGTCCTGTATGGCCTGGGCCTCCTCTCTGGTGTCGGCCCAACCCGCCGGCAGCATCACGGTGGCCATGCTGACCCCGGGATCGTGCCTCAGCTCGTTGGCGGGCGCGCCAAGGATTTCGGCGACGCGGGCCTGTGCCCATAAGACCAGGTCCTCGTTGTGCTTGCGGATGCGGTCCCAGCCCAGGCTCCCGAGCAGATCGAGCGACCTGGGGGCCGCTAACCATGCGGAGAGGTCGTCCGTGCCGACTCGCTCGAACGAAACGGGGAAGCCGTCCGGCTCTCCCCACGAGACGATGAGGGAGAGCATCTGTTGGCGCCATTGCGGTGCGACCCAGAGCGCACCTGTGCCGGCAGGCGCGCAGGCCCACTTATGAAGGTTGCCTGTCCAGAAGTCGGCGCCCATGCTGTGCATGTCGAGCGGCAACATGCCCGGAGCGTGGGCCCCGTCTACGAGGACAGGAGCGTTGAAAGCATGAGCGGTGCGCACGATCGCCTCCAGCGGGAACCTCCGGGCCGTAGGAGATGTGACCTGGTCCACCAGGACCAAGCCGGTGCGCTCGGAACAATGCTGGGCGAAGATGGCCGCCACTTCCTCGTCGTTGGCCTCGACGGGCACTTCGGCCACCACCCTGGTGGCGCCGGTGCGGGCACACAACCGGTCCATGGCCCACGACACTGCTCCATAGGCGTGATCGGTCGATACGATCTCGTCGCCCGGTTTGAGGGCCAACGAACCGACTACCGCGGAAACGCCGGCGCTCACGTTGTTCACGAAGGCAATTTCGCCGGGCTCGGCCCCGATGAAATCGGCCACCCGGCCACGGGCCTCTGCCACCAGGCCAGGTAGTTCTCGGTGGAACCAACACATCGGGTTGGTTGCCATACGCCGGCGGAACTCGTTCTGGGCGTCCAGCACCGAACCAGGCAGGGCACCGAAAGACCCGTGGTTGCAGTGAGCGACCTCGGGATCCAAGAGCCAGAGTCTCCGAACTTCTTCCCAATCGTCACCCCAAATTGGGTTGGCCCCAGGTGTCACCGGCCGCCTCGTTTCTCTCTCGGGCCCGCACGCGGCCTGCGTGCTGCTGAACGGAACTGTAACGCCCATGCTCGTCGTAGGGCATTATCGATGCCGTGGCCCAGTCCGAGGACCGGCAATGGCACCCCGACGGCCTCCGCTGGACGGCGTCGTGGATCTCGCGGCCGTCAGCGGGGGACACCCTGCCGGCGCGGGCCGCATATCTCCTGCGCCGCCGCTTCGGGGTTAGTGGGCGCCCGAGGCGGGCTCAGGTTTTTGCCACCGCTCTGGGAACCTACGAGCTTGCCGTCAATGGCGCCAAGGCGGGCGACGCATTGATGCGGCCGGGATGGACCGACTACCGCCGCCGGGCGCAGTACCAGATGGTGGACGTCACTGGGCTGCTCCGTCCGGGTGACAACGTGTTCGGGGCAATCCTGGCGCCAGGGTGGTACGGCGGGCGGATCGGCTCCCAGGAGCCCACCGGCTTGGCGGGCCCCGTCCCCACACCCGAGTTCCTCTGCCAATTGGAGCTCGAGTTGGACGACGGCGACGTGCTCACCATCGCCACCGACGAGCGATGGGAATGGCACCAGTCGGCCATCGTCTCGAGCGACCTTTATGACGGGGAGGACTGGGACCGCCGTCTTCTGGACGCGGACTGGTCGACCATCGACCACGCCGGGACGTGGGAACCGGTAGAGCGTTCCCGGGGTACCGCCGGTGAGCTCGTGCCAGAACGTGGTGCACCTCTCAGGGCGACCAGATCGGCTCACGCTCACGTGACATGGCAGCAAGACGGCTCCGCCTTGGTCGACAGCGGCCGCAACGACACCGGGTTCCTGCGCCTGAGGGTCAACGAGAGGCGTGGCCGGCGCGTCGAGGTGCGTTACGCGGAAATCCTGGGCCCGACGGGCCAGCTCTATCGGGACAACCTGCGTTCGGCCCGTTGTGCAGACAGTTTTGTCTGCGCCGGCGAAGGCCCGGAGGAGCTGGCGCCTTCCTTTTCCTACCGGGGTTGGCGCTATGCCGAGGTGAGCGGCATCTCCGAGCCGGCTCGCTTACTGGCCGCCGAAAGCGTGAGCATCGGCACCGAGATGGCCCGCACGGGCTGGTTCTCGTGTTCCGAGCCCCTCCTGGAGGAGATCTACGAGCTCATGGTCTGTTCGCTGGAAGCGAACTACGTCGAGATCCCGACGGACTGCCCTCAG
>Ga0182024_10013015_pt1 | contig 16338 bp, 15 predicted proteins | sample P32metaG_FD_120480 | JGI IMG/M metagenome (GOLD analysis project Ga0182024, IMG submission 120480) | Permafrost microbial communities from Stordalen Mire, Sweden - P3-2 metaG (Illumina Assembly) | ecosystem: Environmental > Terrestrial > Soil > Wetlands > Permafrost | place: Sweden: Stordalen... | reverse complement strand
GGCGTCGGTGGCCGCCTTCTTGTGTTTAATCGTGGCCCATTTTGAATGCCCAGACATGACACGTCCCTCTTTTTATTTCGCGACCGCAAGAGTGCGCCACCGTTCAGGCGCCCGTCAAGCGATCAGATTTGGTGAAATTTCCGGCTGCCCGGCACTTTGCTTCCGGCGCTCGGGTGCGCGCTATTCACGATGCGGAGACTTACGGTAAACCGCCTACCCTGCGGAACGTACGCAGTTTAGCACAGCCGATTGCGCCGCGAAACGGGGGTATACTTCACGGGGCATCTATTGCACTCAAAGAAAGCCACAATTTCGGCCTGGCCCTCACTCGATGACCTGGAGTCGTGGCATGCCTAAGCGCCGCTTTCGTGTTCTCGCCGTCGGAACGCATCCAGTTCAATATCAAGTACCTATTTTTCGCCGCATGGCGGCGCGCGAGGACCTCGACCTGCACGTAGCCTACTGCACTTTGCGGGGAGCCGAGGCGGCGCATGATCCGGAGTTTGGCGCGACCGTCAAATGGGACATCCCGCTCCTGGATGGGTATTCGTGGGTGCATCTGCCGAACCACGGATCGGGCTCCGAGAGCTTTTTCGGCCTGAGGAACCCGGGGTTGTGGAAACTGATTCGCGAAGGCCATTTTGACGCGGTACTTTGCTACGCGAGCTACACGCGCGCGACATTCTGGATCGCCTATTTCGCCGCGAAATTTTCGCGTGCGGCATTTCTGTTTGGCACGGACACGGTAACTCTTTCGCCTCTGGATGGGCGCATGTGGAAGCGCCAGGCAAAACGCGTGGCTTGGCCGGTGCTATTTCGCCTCGCGGACCAGGTAATCGTGCCGTCATCGGGCACGCGGGATCTGGTGCGCTCGCTCGGACTCCCGGACAGCCGCGTCACCCTTACTCCGTACGTCGTGGACAACGATTGGTGGCTGGCGCAATCGGCGGGCGTCGATCGCGCGGCGGTGCGGGCATCCTGGGGCGCAGCGGCGGACGACACCGTTGTACTTTTTTGCGCGAAGTTGCAGCCCTGGAAGCGGCCCACCGATTTACTGCGAGCCTTTGCTCGCGCCAATGCATCGCAAGGTTTGCTCGTTTTTGCTGGCGAAGGCCCACTGCGCGCGAGCCTCGAGGCTGAAGCCACGACGCTGGGGATTGCGCGACGCGTGCGATTCCTGGGTTTCGCGAATCAAACGCAGCTTCCCGCAATCTATACCGCTGCCGATCTCATGGTGCTTCCTTCGGTTTACGATGCCTTTGGGGTGGTCGTGAATGAAGCGATGTTGTGCGGGTGCCCGGTGGCGGCAAGCGATCACGTCGGAGCGTCCCGCGACCTGATCGAGCACGGGCGCACAGGATTTGTCTATCCGTGCGGCGATATCGAAGCGCTGGCCGCAATTCTCGGGCAGGCACTGGAAAATCGCGCGCGGCTCTCCGCGATGGGCGGCGCAGCTCGGACGCGCATGGAGTCCTGGTCTCCGCGCGAGAATATTGATGCGACGGTCGCGGCGGTAGCGCGCGCCGTCGGACGAGTGTGGCGCGGCGCGAAAGTGTCCACCGCGGGGCCTGCAGATGCCGCGCCGGGCGCCGCCCACAAGCTTTCCGAATGAAGCTGCTCCTGTATTCCCATTCCTTCGCACCGAACGTTGGCGGCGTGGAGACCATTGCGTTGTCACTCGCCTGCGGCCTGGCCGAACTCCGCGCCGTCGGCGATCGGCCTCCGTTCGAACTGACGCTGGTTACAGAAACGCTCGCGGAAGATTTTGAAGACCGCGCGCTGCCCTTTCCTGTAGTGCGACGCCCCGGCGTGCTCGCACTCAAACGCCTGATCGATGCCGCGGACCTGATTCACCTCGCAGGACCAGCGCTGCTACCGCTTTTCCTGGCGTGGCTCTCAGGCAAACCTGTTGTTCTGGAGCATCACGGCTATCAGTCCATCTGCCCCAATGGTCTGCTGCTGCATCAGCCCGACGGATCAATCTGCCCGGGACACTTTCAGGCCCGACAGTACAATAAGTGTGTTCGCTGCCAATCTGCGGGAATGTCCCGGCTGAAAAGTATCGCGCAGTTGTTGCTGATGTTTCCGCGCAACCTGCTGGCGAGGAGCGTGGCCTGTAACATCGCGGTTTCGCGGCACGTTTCCGAGCGTATCGCGCTCCCGAGGTCGCGTGTTGTCTATCATGGAATCGAAAATACGAGCTGGCCGGAAATTGCAGTCGCGGAAATTCCGACAATGCAGGGGAAATTACGTTTCGTGTATGTCGGTCGTCTGGTGGCAGAAAAAGGTGTGCCGGTACTACTTCAAGCCGTCGAGATCTTGAAGCGGGAGAGACACGAATTTGAGTTGCTGGTGATCGGAGATGGTCCGCAACGCGCGGATCTCGAGGCCCTGACCGCACGGGCCGGGCTTGGCGACTGCGTCCAGTTCACTGGACTTTTGAGAGGCCCGAAACTGGCGGAGGCGCTTCGGTCTGTCCACGTTATGGTGATGCCTTCCGTGTGGGAGGAGACCGCGGGACTCGCTGCCATCGAGCACATGATGCGCGGAAGACTGGTGATTGCCTCGAAGATCGGCGGACTGCTCGAGACCATCGGCGATTGTGGGGTCGCCTGCCTGCCGGGGAACGCGGAAGACCTCGCACGGTGCATGCGGGAAGTGCTGCGCGATCGCTCGCTGGTGGCCACGCTCGGGCACAAAGGCCGCGAGCGCGCTCAATCGTTCTTCCTTCGCGATCGAATGATTGCGGACCATGCGGGCGTCTACCGGGAAATAGTGGGATGGCATACTTAGCAATTATTGTTACCTAATAGTATGCTACTTAATGTAGTCGCGTCACCCGATGTCATCGCGCCGCTGCGTGTCGTCCGGTTCTTCGACGTCATCCCTGCTCCGCGATGTCATCCTGAGCGGAGCGAAGGATCTCAACCATGGCGCCGCCAACTCGTTTCCTGATCGCGCTTCCGCAACCACGCGGTATGATGGCCATTACTTCCCAGCTCATAAGGAATGCCGGTGTAAAAACCAAGTGATGATTGGAACCGCTACTTCTCGAACGACATGAGACCCTTCGCCCCATCGTTTCCGGGAAACTTGCGCCGCGGGCCACTGCTCGCCTTCGGTTTCTTTGTATTTGCGATGATTGTCGCGTATGAAGTGGCCGGCTATATCATCAACAACGACGTGACCAGTCTGGCGTTCGTGGGCATCGCGTTTGTGGGCGCGGCGTTCGTCGTCGCGATACTCAACAATTGGCGCAATGGCGTCTATTTCTTTCTTGCCTGGCTCCTGTTTGAAGACCTAGCCCGCAAGTTCCTGGGCAACAACATGGCCATTTATTTCGCCAAGGATTTACTGCTCGCCATCGTCTACCTGTCGTTTTTTATCGCTTATCGCCGCAAAGACAAGGATCTCCAGATCCTGCGTCCGCCGTTTTTTATGGCGCTGCTGGTTTTCGTCTGGTTTGGGTTTATGCAGGTGTTCAATCCCGGGTCCACCAGCATCTTTTTCGGCTTCCTGGGCATGAAGCTTTATTTTTACTACATGCCGCTGTTTGTCATCGGCTACGCGCTGATTGATTCGGAGATTGCTCTACGTCGTTTCTTCAACATAAATCTCGGCATAATGCTCGCCATTATCGCGCTTGGCCTCGTGCAGTCCATTCTCGGACACACGTTTTTGAATCCCGAAACTCCCGCGGACGACATACGCCTGTTGAGCCAAACCTACAGGGAAGCTCCGATCTCCGGGGTCATTGTCTACCGGCCGACTTCGGTGTTCGTGAGTGCCGGACGGTTCGGCGACATGCTGATCGTCGCGTGGCTCATCGTCTTTGGATTCAGCGGCTACCTTCTTTTGAGGCAGCGCCGGGGCAGAGTTTTCGCGTTCCTGGCTCTGGGGTTGACGGCGGCGGGGTGCGTGATGTGCGCGTCGCGCGGTGTTTTTATGTGGAGTATTGGCAGCGGGCTGGTCGGCGCCGCGGCGTTTATCTGGGGCGCGCCCTGGCGTCAGGGCGAAGCTCGGCGCATCTTCCGTACCTTGCAGCGGGCGGTGCTGGGCGTTGCGCTCGCGATGCTGATTCTCTTTCTCACCTATCCGGACGCACTACTCAATCGTCTGGCGGTTTACTCGGAGACGCTCGATCCCCGCAGTCCGGCGAGCGAATTGGTTCATCGCACGCGCGATTATCCGTTAGCGAACTTAGAAGCGGCTTTCACTTCTCCTCGTTGGCCTTACGGATTCGGCATTGGCACGGTTTCCCTCGGTGGCCAGTATGTCGCGCGGTTCTTCCACGTTACCCCGCCGACCGATGGAGTCGAGAGCGGCTTCGGGAACATCGTTCTCGAACTCGGAATCGTCGGCTTGGCGCTCTGGTTCATCATGAGTGGCGCGGTCTTGTTCTCCGCATGGAAGGTAGTGCGCAAACTGAAAGGTTCTCCCTGGTTTCCCCTCGGATTTATGATTTTCTGGTATGCATTTCTATTGTTGCTCCCCTTTACGTTTCAGGGGATGCAGGCCTATCAGGATTTTGTCTTGAACGCGTACCTCTGGCTATTGCTTGGCATATTGTTCCGGTTGCCAAAGCTGGCCGAGGCCGCGCAACTCGCCGGCGGCGCAGCACCTCAATACCATCGCGGGACACGCTGACTTGCGGCTGGCCGTTGTTTCCCCCTTTGTGGACCGGTGTCACGGCACGGAGCGCGCCCTTGCAGAGTTGCTGGAGCGGCTAGCCCGTGACTACCACTGCGAGATCCATCTCTTTGCGGAGCGCGTCGAAGATCTTGCCGTCATCAGCCGCAAGGCGCCGGTTGTCCGCGAGTCTGGACGCATCGTGTGGCATAAAGTTCCCTCGCTGCCCGCGCCGCACTTGGTGAAGTTCCTGGGTTGGATGGCTGCAAACGGATTTCTTCGATGGTGGCAACGCATTTTTCGCGGCCTGTCGTTCGATCTGGTTCTCTCCCCCGGCATCAATTGCTTGCATGCGGACGTCATCCTCGTTCACGTGGTGTTCCAGCGGCTCCGCGAACTTTCTCTGGAGAAGTCGATCGGGGAGGAGCGGCGGCCCGGATCATTTCGAGATATGCATCGGCGAGCCTACTACGGATTGTTGACGGCCCTGGAACGTCGCGTCTATTCCGATCGCAAGACCTCGCTCGCGGCGGTCTCGCAGCGCACGGCAGATCTGCTCAAACAATATTTTCAGCGGGATGACGTCGGTGTAATTCCCAACGGCGTGTATTCACGAGAGTTCTGTATTTCCGCGCGCGCGGAAAACCGCGAACAGGCCCGGCGGCGTCTCGCATTTCGCGACACCGATTTTGTATTGCTCCTGATTGGAAATGACTGGCGCGTGAAGGGTGTTCCCACGATTCTGGAAGCCATGGCGCTGCTTCCGGCGCTGCCTGTACATTTGCTCGTGGTCGGCAACGACGTTGCTGATTCCTTTCGCGAGAAAGCGAACCGCCTGGGCCTGCTTCAGCGCTGTCATTGGGTAGCTCCGCGCCCCGAAGTGATGGACTTCTACGCCGCCGCGGATGTTTACGTCAGCCCAAGCCGCGAAGACTCCTTCGGTTTACCTGTGGTAGAAGCGATGGCCTGCGGCTTGCCGGTGATTACATCATCGTATGCAGGGGTGTCGGCGTTACTGCACGATGCCATCGACGGTTTCGTCCTGCCCGACCCGCAGGACACCCACCACTTCGCGAGAATTATACAGCGGCTCTATAGTGATGCCCCATTTCGAAGCAGAATAGGCGAAGCCGCCGCGAGAACCGCTCAAGACTGGACCTGGGACCGTTCCGCCGCCGAAGTCTGGGCGCTCCTACGGCGTTCGGCCGCAATAAGCTGTCCTAAAGGAAGCAACCTTGAAAAATCCGTGTAGGGATTCCGGTCTCTTCAACCCGGTAGGCTGTACAACGGTTAACGCAAGAAAGGGAATCTCAACCGCAGCCTCTCCCAAAACAGGCCGCCAAGGCCCGTCGCTCTCAACCCTTACTCCTCATTCCCATTTTGATCCTTGGCACTTCGTTACCAATATGTTATCATCATTTGTATTATCTCAACTGTTCATTCGAACGTCTGGCATGCTTTTTGGATCCTCTGACGCGCCCGTCTCAAGCGCCTCTTTGGTCGTAAATCCTTTAGAATCCGCACTTCTAAAGTCATTAGACTTAATGTCGTTTAGAATCCGCATTTACGGAAAAAGGTGGGGGAGGGGGCATATTGTTAACCAGCAATGCGTCGTCCGGGAGAAAGCAGCGAACAACGGGTACGCCGCACGACGCCGTGGCGATTCAGCGAAAGTATTACACCGACACCGCTGCTCGCTATGACTCCATGCACGCGCACGAAGGCGGCACCGATGCTTCCAACACCAAGTTTATGTTCGCCTTCGCGCGGATGCTCGAGGCCCGCTCGATTCTCGACGTGGGTACCGCAACCGGCACCGCGATGCGAGACATAAAGAGAGCCCTGCCGGGAATATTTGTATGCGGCGTTGAGCCGGTGGCGGCCTTGGTAAAGCAGGCCGTACAAAAGGGAAACATCTCTAGTGGTCCCATCATTCAAGCAACGGGGGAGGCATTGCCGTTTGCCGACGGGAGCTTTGACGCCGTATGTGAGTTTGCGACGCTGCATCACGCGGCGAATCCCACGGCCGTCGTCAAGGAAATGCTCCGCGTCGCGCGAAAGGGCGTATTCCTCTGCGACAGCAACCGCTTCGGCCAAGGGTCGCTGCCTGCCCGGCTCCTGAAGCTTGCCCTCTACAAAGCCCGTCTTTGGCGCGCGTTCAACTATCTGCGAACCGGCGGCAAAGGGTACATGATCACGGAAGGCGACGGGCTGGCCTATTCCTACAGCGTCTACGATTCCCTGGAACCAATTACTCGATGGGCTGATCGCGTCATCCTGATTCCCACCACCGGCCCGAAGAGCGCGAGTTGGTACCATCCGCTACTTACCAGCAGCGGAATCCTGGTTTGTGCGCTAAAGGACTAAAGAACGAGGGTGGCTCGAAAACTGGCCGAAGCGGTAGGCTCGTTAATTCGAATTTCATTTGTGAGGCTTTGCAACCGCTTTCCTCGTCGCCTCCAGTGTAAAGGCCAGTGACTCCTTGGGAATGCTGGTCACGAACGGCCCAATGAGCCAAGCCAGTCCCGCCGGAATATCCCGCGTCAATGACACCACTTCGCTCTGCACGTAAACGCCGCCGTCGCCCTCGATCATTCGCCACCACGTTTCCATGCGCCACAAAAAGCCGTCGTCATCGCCTGGTGTTTTCTCGCGTTCGTCGCTCTTGCCGGCATTTTCCACTTGGGTGATGCGCACCGCGGAACTCCGGCTGTGTGCCCAAGTCTCGGAATCCAGGAAGTACCGGACGTCGTGCTCCGTGTCCAGAACCACGGTGACCACCTTGTGGCGCCGAAACCGCAGGAACACGCGAAAATGATCTCCGTCCCGTGATTCGATCTTCGACCGCTCGACGTCCGGCGCGTAGTAGACCGCGTGCTGGTCGTAATCCTCCAGGACTCCCAGCACCTCCTGCAGCTTTGCGCCAGGAATGAAGGCCAGCCCGACCCAGTGATGGATCATCCCGCCCGGGCAATGGATGGCGGCCCCTTCCTTGAGCGTTTCGAGTTTGCGCATCTTCACTTCGCCACGCCGGAGTTCCTCGTATGCTTGCGCGCGCTCGGTTCCTGCCAGTCCGTCTACCCACAAGAGGCCGGCGCCGCGTTTCAGATCAGAGTCGTTGCGCGCTTCCGTTAACCGGACATAGTCGTTGAAGGCTGCCACGGTCGAAGGCATCAGCTCCTGGGCGGCCGGTTCAGCTACGGCGACCGTGGGCAGCCCCTGGGTGCTGACCGCGACGGCAGCAAGCTGCAAGACGCAGGTTCGAACGCATCGAACGCATTGGTAGCGGAAACGCATCAGGTGTCCGACAGACCTTTCAATCCACGCTGTTGCAGGTCAAAACACCCTCCTGCCGATCAACCTGTAAGATACTGAATATACAGGTTTTACCTACAATCGAACGAAGGCCCAGCATGCACAAGTGCACGCTATATGCCTATTGTTCCATGAAATAGGGGTAGAAACGACAAACGCCGGGCAATTTGCCCGGCGCTATCGAGAGAGAAGCTAAATCAGCGAAGCCAAATCAGAACAGCTAAGATCTGGCGGGTTGGGTTAGCTCGCACACGGCCCCTTGCGGAGCCGCTGTCCCCGCGCGGCCCCCAACCCGTCATAAACAAATTACGAGACGGACCTGTACGGCTCAATGGGCCGTCAGGGTCAAAAAATGGGGTACTAGGGTTGTGGTACCCAGCGGCCCAGCCGTGGTGCCTTTCGTCTTTGTTAATCTTTTTAGTATCAATAAGATACGGGATACTGAAGTCCGAACCGTGAGCACTAGCCCGCCCCATTAACGCCGCTTAGAAATCCGCCCAAATGCCCGGTCGCCGCGACGATCGCCACGGCGGCAAATTCCACCGCCATCCGGTAGATCGGCAACGGCTTCCCGCTTCGCCGATTCCGGAACTGGATCCATCCGACAATCCAGATCAACACGCTCGAAAGACACGCGAGCACCAGGTGCAGAAGCAGGATGCCCTTCAGTTTCTGTCCTTCGAGTTGGAACTGCCACGCGAGGATGCCGGTGGCCAACACCGGCAGCGTGGATACCGCCGCTGCGAGCAGGTTGTAGTAAGCGGCGTCGGCCAGTTCTCGGCGCTTGGTCCATTGCGCGAGCCAGTCGAACGCAGCTCCGGCGATGAACAGCGCGATGGGAAAATGGATCAGCACGACGTGTTGCGCATGTTTAGCAAGCAGCGCGGATTTCAAATCGAAGGGGTCCACCATGGTGCCGCTCACTGCACGATGACTTTGCCGGTCATTTTTGGGTGCACCGAGCAGAAGTACGGATACGTTCCGGGCTGGCTGAACGTGTAGGAAAATTTCTCGTCGGTATCCAGCACCTTGGACTTGAATACTTTGTCGTCGCTGACCACGGTGTGGGGAATGTCGTCGCGATTGGCCCACGTCACCGTGGTCCCCGCCGCAACCGTGATCGCCGCCGGCCCGAAGCTGAAGTTGTCGATCTTTACTTCGGCGCTCGCGGCCGGTGCCTGTGGTGCCCTCAAGGTGGAACTCTTCGCGCCAGCTAGCAAAAGAATTGCCGCCAGCGCCAGCGGTGCCGCCAGACCTGCCATACACAAACGTATCCTCATGATTTTTTCTTTCCTCTCTGAATTTCGCTATTGGACTGCTTGTTTTACTTGGATCAGTTCCAGCTCATCCGAGCTTGGAATCAACCACGGCAAGCGCTTGGTGGCCTTGCAGGTAATTTACGTTGGTGATGCCTAGGTAGCTGCGCAATTGATCGGCGGGCACGGCCATCGGGCCCGGCGAAGGCGCTTTGCCCGGCTCTGGCTGCGGGAACGCGGTCGATGCCGCGGTATGAAAGGTCACATTGCCTTCGACCTTCTGCATGATTTGATGGATGTGCCCGTTCAGCACGGTGACCGAACCGAATTTTTTAAGATAGCCGAGCGCCTGCCCGCTGTCCTCGGTACCCCAGCCCCATTCGGGATACACCGTCCACAGCGGTATGTGCGCGAACACCACGATCGGCGTGCTCGATTTCAAGTGCTTTACGTCGTCTTCCAGCCATTCGAGCTGTTCCTGGCCCAGCGACGCAAGTCCCCCCGCTTTCAGATTCATTACGTTTACCAGCCCGACGAAGTGCACGCCTTTCTGGTCAAAGCTATACCAGCCCGAGCCCTTCGAGTTCTTTCCGTACCGCTCCCGGAATTGCTTGCCGTCGTCGTCCAACACATCGTGTTCGCCCGGCACAAAGAAGGTTTGCTTTCCGGTGCTCTTCAGAATTTGATCGACGTTGTCAAACTGCTCGGCCCGCGAGAGGTGGCTCACATCGCCGGTGTGCAGCAGGAATTCCGGCGGCGTGGCAAGGCCGTTGATCTTGTCCACCGCAGCCTGCAACGTTCCCGCCACGTCCGGATTCGCCGGCTTGTTGAAGCCCATGTGACTGTCGCTGATTTGGACGAAGCTCAGTTCGCCCTTTGCGACGGCAGGCCCCGGATCGGAGGGCCGATTCAGCGCGAACGATTTCATGACGCCGCCCTGCATCACGCAGAGCGTTCCGGTTCCCGCCCAGGCCATGCACTTCAGGAATCCCCGCCGGTCGATGCCGTCGTGGTTGTGATCGTAGAGAATCTCGTCTTTCGTTTTGTCCGCCATATTTCCTCCGTCACGTCCGGTGTATCGCAGCGTGCCTGCTCAGCGATCTCTGGGAACGGAGCAGCGCGAGTTGAGTTTGGTCCAGGGTGCCCGCGCCGCTCCGCGACGTGTTTCGCTTATCCAGACCGTGAAGGGGGGAGGATTATTCCCTTCTTTGACGATTTTTATTTCCTGCGGGAATTTCGAATTAGGGAATAAAATTCGGCGCTGGGCGGTCTACCACATGAGTCCGGGTGTCGAAGGGAACGAATTGGGCGTGTTGGATTCGCAGGAGCGCTTGCGCTTCGAGCAACTGGTATTGCCGCATCTGGACGCCGCGTTTAACCTGGCGCGCTGGATCTTGCGCGGGCGCAATGACGCCGAAGACGTCGCGCAAGAAGCCATGTTGCGGGCGTTCCGGTTTTTTCGAGGGTTTCACGGCGGCGACGTCCGCGCGTGGCTCCTGCAGATCGTGCGCAATAGCTGTTACTCGTGGCTGGAGAAGAACCGCCCCATGGAATTGACTACGGAATTTGACGAAGAGCTGTACCCGCAATCGGGCGTCACTCCCGAATCGCTGGCCATTGCCGGCGACAATCGCGAACGGCTTACGCGCGCTCTGGAGGGCTTGCCGCCCCGATCCCGGGAAGTCCTGGTGCTTCGCGAGCTCGAGGGCTGCTCGTACAAAGAGATTGCGGCGATCACTTCGATGCCGATCGGCACGGTCATGTCTGCGCTCGCGCGGGCGCGGCAGCGGCTCGAGCGTGCATTAACGCAAGCCAATCCGGCGCGAAGCCAGGAGGCAAACCGTGAGTTGTGAACTGACTCAGTCGGTCCTCCACGGCTATCTGGACGGCGAACTGGACGCCGCGCGCGCAGCCGATTTCGAACGCCATCTGATTGGGTGCCACCAGTGCGCGTCGGCGCTGGAAGCCCAGGAGGCCTTGCGCGCCTCGATCCAGCGGGCCGGTCTTTATGAACGCCCGCCCGCCGCACTTCGCCGGAAGCTGGAAAGCCAGTACAGCGTTGCTGCCCCGGTAAAACCCATGCCCGTTAAATCGGGTTTGCGTTCGTCGAATTGGCAGTGGCTCGCTGCGGCCGCGGTACTTTTTCTGGCAATCTTTCTTAGCTGGCGATTGATTCCGGCCTTGGGCGGCAATCGTGGCCAGCTCGAGTTGGCTTCCGCGATTGTGGACGCGCACCTGCGCTCGCTGCAGCCAGGCCACCTGGAAGATGTCATCTCAACGGATCAGCACACCGTGAAGCCCTGGTTTGATGGGAAAGTGAATTTCGCTCCACCCGTGCGTGATTTCGCAGGCGACGGGTTTCCATTGCAAGGCGGCCGCCTCGATGTTGTCAAGGGGCGCGAGGTCGCGGTGCTGGTTTACGGCCGCCGCAAGCACGTGATCAACGTCTTCGTTTGGCCTGTGACGGAGCCGGACACGAGCCCGCAATCCGGTACTCAGCTCGGCTACAACTGGGTCAACTGGCGCAAGGGCGCGATGGAGATGTTCGCTGTCTCCGACGTCAACTCGCCGGATCTCGACGCCCTCCGCAGGCTATTGTCGGAATGATTCGTGTTGCTAGTTGTTCTGCTCGTACGTGCGGGTCGCGGTATAGGCCTTGGGAACTTCTTTCGCGTAGATAGTGTGCAGCGTCAGCGTCTTGGTTTTTCCGGATCGCACTGACACATTTTCCCACGAACTGAACACGCCTTTGCCCGACGCGCGCAATTCGTAGTTGTCCGAGCGCAGCTTTGAAATCGTAAAGCGTCCCTGCGAATCCGCGTGGGCTACATGCGGCGCGGTTCCCCCGGCCGATTGATAGGTGACTAGCGCGTGTGGCACCGGCTTGTCATCCGGTCCAATCACCACTCCGGTTAGCGAGCCAGACCCGGTTTGCGGCTCGGCCATCGCTGGATGCGCGGCGACCAGCGCAAGCAACAACATCCCGCTCGAAATCAGTGCGCGTTTCATGCTTTTTCTCGTTCCTACTCGGCCGCGATCTTGCCGGTATCCTGACGGCGTTTCTCGCGAAAGACGGGCGCGTCGAGGGGTGGCCCGCTCAGCTCAACTCCTTCTAGTGTAGGTCCGCTACGGCGCAGCCAGACGTGCGGCTGCTGCCACTGTGCTTGGCTTCAACCTGCCTGATGGTACAGGTCGGCGCACGTGCGAAATTCTTGACCCGGATTCCTCCCTACTCGCGTTACCGGCGTGGACGAAAGTCCCGCGGGGGTGCGTTCAATTGTCGCGCATTGTGAGCATAGTTAAAGGTACTTCGCGCGCCAGTTCCCATCCGCTATGACCTCGGGCGGGAGGGGCTGACGCGCCGCAGGATAGACGCGACGCCGCCTGCAAGCAATCCGCCCGCGATTATGACGCCCTCCCACGCCAAACCAGCTGCAAGCACCAGGTGGCTGGCCGCACCAAACGGAGCGAGAAGGGCCACCAGCATCGCCTCGCGTACACCGATACCTCCTTGGGTCAAGGGAAGCAGCGCCGCAAGTTTCGCCAGGGGCCAGGCAAACAGCCAGACCCGCAGACGCAGTACCAATCCGCAGGAAACCGCAAGCCGCGTCGTCAGGATCAAGAGTGTCGCCTGGACGAGAGTCCCGGCCAGCCATCCGAGGAGAAGTATGTGAGGCCGGCGCGAAACGCTTCGAAGCGCGTGCCGGAGCCGCGCCAGCCGGCGCCGAAAGCGGATCGACCGGCCGCTCAATATCGCGCGATGCAACAAAATCGCCAGAGCCACCAGCACAACGACGCTGGCAACGCACACCAGAAGCACTTTGCGCGCGGTCGCCTGCAGACTTTCGGGTAAGGAACCCGGCAGCAGCAGCAGGCCCAGCAGCACGAGTCCCGCCTGCGCGGACACATCCAGAAATCGGTCCAGCAGGTTGCCCGCGAAGACGGCCGCAGGTCGCGGGCTGCTTAGCAGGCCGACTGCCAGCCGGATCACGTCGCCGCCGACAATCGACGGCAGAAACAGCGTGCCGAACAGTCCGCCCAGATAGCATTGCGCGCTCGTCGCGAAATCCAGGTCCGCGCCCGCGGCGTTGACCACCATCTGCCATTTCGCGATTCCCAATGTGTGCGCGAGCAGGTAGCCCAACAACACAGCCAGGAAAAGCCACGCGGGAACCTGCGCAATTGCCCTGCGCACCGTGTCGAGGGGAAGGAAATGCAGCATCACTGCCAGGACCGCGACTCCTGCTACCCAGCGCAAAACAGTGGGAAGCCAGCGCCGCGCACCCTGCCGGGAATAATGGGCGCCAATCATGGAAGTGAAGTTATCTCACAAAAACGAGGGGTCGGTAGATACGGCCGGTGTGTCGCCGGCTGCGATCATTTCGCTCCAGTGCCGAAGATCTCGTCAATCTTGGCGGCCAGATCGAAATCCAGATTGCTGATTCCTTTCACGCTGTGCGTATTCAAATCGATCACCACTTTGTTCCACACGTTAAACCACTCGGGGTGATGATTCATCGCTTCGGCGACCAGCGCGACTCGCGTCATGTTGCCGAATGCGCTCACGAAGTCCTTGCACTCAAACGCGCGGTGCAGCTTTCCGTCCTTCAGCGTCCATCCCTTGGCGTGGCCCAATCGTTCGTTCACTTCGGTGTCGGTCATTTTTTTTGCAACAGGCATATCATCTCCCCACATAAAGACTAAGCTTGGCGTGGCAGCCGGAGGGCACGGCTTCAGCTGTGCCGCAAAGACTCTGGTTTCGGTCTGGCTTTAGCCGCTGAGGCCGGTCTTCGTGTTGATGCACGGACTCAAGACTATCACCCTGTTCTAACGCACGTCCTTCTAACCGCGCGGTTGTAGAGCCGGCCTTCCGTTCACCCTGAACTTTAAGAGAAGAGGACGATTTTTGGCCATGTCGCCGCCAGTTGGAAAATCGTCTGCTCCCTCATTCTCCGCCTGCAGCACACACGAAGCTCGCCGCGTCATTCGAATCCCCGCTGCCTTTGTACTTCGCAACCTGTGGATACGGGCACAGCGGCCGCGTCATCTTCACTTCCCCGGTCGCTCCGCGGCCTTCATATTTCGTCGTAATGATGGCGGACGGCGCGGTCCCTTTCTCCACCCACTGCTCGATCGAAAGCTGCATGCTGTGACCCGCATCCTTCGACATGGGTGCCGGCCCTTCCTGCCCGAACGAATCCGGCCCGGACCCTCCTCCGCAGTGCTGCATCCCCGGCGCCATGTACAGCCGCGCAAATGCGTCGGTATTCGCGCGCCCCATCGCGCTCACCACGCTGTTGTAGTAATCGATGGTATTCAGCGCGGATATCGCAGGATCGTCCCACCCGTGATAGACAATCAGCTTGCCGCCGCGTCCCTTGAATGCGCCCAGGTTCGTTTCCGTCGCGTTCAGGATTTTCGCCAGTTTGGCGTCGGCCGTTTTCACCGCGTCGTCGATGTCCGCATCGTTCAGGTTCCAGTCCGCCTTTTCGTAGACCATGTCACTGAAGAATCCGCCGCCAAATGCAAACACCAGCCCCTTGCCCGGCGCTTGCCCGGTGATCCACCGACCCCAGCCCCCGGGCCCATCCTCCGCGCCCGGCAACAACCCCGGAAAAATCTTCGCGCCGTGCGAATCGTGCGGCCCCTCGTACAATTTCTTCAGCGCCGTCACTTGCGGTCCCGTCAAGCACGTGTCCGCATCCTCCGTTTTGCAGAGCATCGCCCCAGGGTCGAAACGGCATTTCCGCGGATCGTTCAGGATCCCGTCGGTTACTCCGTCCTGTGCATCGCACGCCTCATTCACCGCTCGCGCGATTGCCGGCAGCTTACTCGGCGGGATGTAGCTGCTCGGCGCGGATGTCGTCGCTTGCGCATCCCACAGCGCGCTCGTCACCAGGTGCGTCCAGTAATTGGCGGGAGCTCCCGCAAGGATGCCGTCATAATCCGCCGGAAAGCGTTGCGCCTCCATCAGCGCCTGCCGCCCACCGTTCGAACAGGCCGCAAAATACGAATGTTGCAGGTGATGACCGTAAAAATCCTGGATCACGATCTTGGCCGTCTCGGTCATTTCATGAATCGCCCGGTACCCGAAGTCCGTGATCTTCTCCGGGTGCCCCAGCGCCCACCTCGCATCCGTCCCGCCAGCTGCATGCCCTGTATCCGTGCCCGCCGTGGCGTAGGCTTCATGTATTGCTACCGCCAGCGCGGGATAGTCGATCTCTCCTGCGAAGCCTCCATTCCCTCGGCCCTGAAATTTTCCATTCCAACCGCTTACCGGCAGCCACACCTCGATCTTGATCTCTGAATCGCTGCTTGGCCGTGCCTCGATCCCCACGCGGCAAAACGCCGGCAGCGCTTTGTACAGCGCCGCATCGCTACCCATCCATTGCGTCACCGGCGTCATCGGAATAAACGTCCCCGCCGCAACGAACTGTGCCAGCATAATCTTTGCGTTAGGCAATGCCACTCGCGCCAACCGCTCACACGATGCCGCCGTCCGTCCGTGCTTCTGCCCAAAGCTCGCGCACGACAGGAACGCCGTAACCACCGCCACCACAAAAAACTTCCTCATCGGCAACCTCGCCCCCCAATCGCTACCTGCCACTCATTTAGGAATCCGTTCGGCTGATCCGCGTGCACATACTAGCGGAATGCCGAACCCGGTCCAAACAATTCGCCGCAAAAGCGGCTCACCCCCCGCAAACGATCATCGAATACCGCCGCTCAACCCGCGCCACCACTTCTCCGCGAACTCTGTGCTCCTACCGTCTGAGCCCTGTGCGTTAATTCCTTCTTTTTCTTCCGCTTTTTCTCCTGTTTTTTCTTTGCTTCTCTTTCCCCGCAGGTTAATCCTGTATTTAGCTTCATTCCCCCATAAAGGAATCGCCGTTTTCGCCAAATTCGAAGTCAGAAAGAGAACACACACGTGCGCAAACACTCCACGCCCCTCGTAATCGCCGGCCTGCTGACGCTCGCCGCTTTTCCCCTGGTCGGATCACTCGCTCGGGTCGCCGCTGCGGGCGCCTCTGGCTATCACGTCATCAAGACCGTTTCCGTCCCCGGTGATGACGGCTGGGACTATCTCACGGTTGACAGCGACGCCCGCCGCGTCTACATCTCCCACGGCACCCACGTC
>Ga0182024_10013014_pt1 | contig 16341 bp, 17 predicted proteins | sample P32metaG_FD_120480 | JGI IMG/M metagenome (GOLD analysis project Ga0182024, IMG submission 120480) | Permafrost microbial communities from Stordalen Mire, Sweden - P3-2 metaG (Illumina Assembly) | ecosystem: Environmental > Terrestrial > Soil > Wetlands > Permafrost | place: Sweden: Stordalen... | reverse complement strand
TCGATTGCATCGCGCATGACCGAGGACCAGATCATTCGCCAGGTGCTGCAGGGCGGGGGAAATATGCCGTCGTACGGCAATGCGCTGAGTCCCTCCGAGACTGAGGCGCTTGTGCATTTTCTGACCACGCTGCGGGGCAACGATCTCTCGCCCGCCATCGACGCATCTCGCCACCTGGCCCTCTCGGGCAAACTGCCTGCAGCAGAGCCTGCCGGACATTAGCGTTGCGTTTACCCTATTCCAATGCCTCCTGAGTACCGGGCGATCTTTGCGGAGTGGTCGCCGCCAGTCTTCCTGACTGCGACGGTGATTCTTACCGCGATGATCTATGTTCGCGGGTGGATCGCCATCCGCAGGACGAGGGCTGCGCTGTTTCCCGCATGGCGATTGGCCGCGTTCCTTGCTGGTCTGGCGACGATCTGGATCGCTATCGGGTCGCCACTCGATGGGTTTTCCGATGCGCTGCTGAGTGCGCACATGGTGGAGCATCTGCTGTTGATGTCGTTCGTGCCTCCACTTCTTCTGCTTGGGTATCCGGTGGTGCCGCTGCTGCGCGGGCTTCCGCGTGGGTTTACCGTGCGTCTGCTGGGGCCGCTGCTGCGGCTGGAGGGGTTGCGGCGTTTTGGTCACTTTCTTACCATGCCGGTGGTGGCGTGGCTGGCGATGAACCTCATCTTTCTGGGCTGGCATGTGCCGGCGGCCTATGACTTTGCGCTGGAGCATGAACACTGGCATGAGTTTGAACATATCTGCTTTCTTGGGTCGTCCATGCTTTTCTGGTGGCCGGTGATTCGGCCCTGGCCGAGGAGCACGCACACGATGGGCTGGTATGCGCTGCCTTATCTGATCTCCGCAGACATCGTGAACACGGCGCTGTCGGCGTTTCTCGCCTTCTGCGGGCGGCCGGTGTATGGCTACTACTTGCGGGAGGCGAACCCGTTCCATATTTCGCCGCTGACCGACCAGGCTCTTGGTGCGGTGATCATGTGGGTGGTGGGTTCGCTGGTGTTTCTGATTCCGGCGGTCTTCGTCACGGTGCGTCTTTTGCAACGGGAGGCGAGGCCTCGAGCTTGACTGCTTGAACGTGCTGGTCATTCGTGGCTCCTTTGTGGTGAGGGAAGAGAAGGCCCGGGGCTAAAGCCCCATGTATTGCCATGGCTTTGTCGTAGGGCTAAAGCCCTACGCTTAATCCCAAAAGGCAACTACGGAGACTCTTCAGCTCTTGCCGCAGGCTTTGTCGTAGGGCTAAAGCCCTACGCTAATCGCAAAGGCAACTACGGGGACTCTTCAGTTCTTGCCGCGCGAGGTTAGTCGTCTACTGCCAGGTCGATGCCGGATTTGGTGCGGGAGAGGGCGCGGACGATGGAGGAGGCGGCGGGTTCGATGGTGATGGAACGGGCGTTGGTGGAGGCGAGTTGGAGGCCGTAGAGGAGGACAGCGGCGCGCCTGGAGTCGATGCGGTTGCGGGCCAGGGCGGCGATGAGGAGAGAGATGGAGACCTGGATGGATTCGACGTCTTCGAGCGGGGGCAGGTCGATCTCCAGCGGATCGGGCAGGTATTGGGGTAGACCGGGCGCAGATGGGGTGGGATTGGAGTTGTTTTCGAGCAGGATGGAGGCGGTTTCGAGCAGATTCTTGTGGCGACGGTGGAGACGGGAGTGGAAATAGCAGAAGGCGGAGAGGCCGAGCGATGGGGACTTGCAGCGGCGTCCGTTGGTCTTGATGTGGCGGCAGATGGCGGTTTCCATGGTGTCTCCTTGAGGATTCATTCCTGGGTTTGGGTACCCCCCTCCCCCTTGGGGGGTATTTTGGGCACAAGTGGAATGGATGCAATGGTTTAGCGGCAGGGTGTGGCGCTAAAATATTGCATCCATGGGGGTTACGGCTAAAATACTTGTTTTGTGCGAGTTAGCGGAGCGGGTGTGGATGAGATGCGATTTCAGGATGCATGGACATGGTGATTTGTGGTCCTTTTGAGGTGGGTTTGTGGTCTGTTGTGGAACGTTAAAAGCGAAGGGCCGCCGCAGCTTTCGCCGCAGGCAGCCCTGTGTTTTTATCTCTAATTTAATTGTACCGGGTTGGAGATAACTCGTAGGACAGGTTTGGGAAAGATTTAATTACTTATTTTCTTAGGGAAGATCTGATTAAAGCCAGCCAGGACATTCCCTCAGCGGCTGAAGCCGCGTATTTCGGTACATTTACGGACGGGCTGAAGCCCGTCCCCTTCAAAAGAAAGATGGATCAGAGGTTCCTTAGAGAGATTCATTCGAAAAGGCGATGGATGATAGCCCGTTTGGGGGATGGCGGTGGGTTGGGGGACCGCGCAGACTCATGGCGTGCGATCAGGCAGATATAGGTTGTTTTTCGGGGTTCCGCTTGCGGCCGGTTTGATGTTCCCGGGGGCATTGCCGGGGTCCGCCGCTATGACAACGCCGGCTGAATTGCGGCCTGCTCCGCCTGCGGCGGCTCTGCAAGGGCCGAGCTTTAGCGATGAGATGACAGCGCTTGAAAGTCTGCGGGGGGACGTGGGGCGTCATCCCACCGATTTCATGGTCTTCGAGACGCGGATCGCTGCGAACCGCTTTATCGCGGAGCATGAGGGGGCGTACCACGAGACGGAGAGCAGGGTGGTTCTGCGTGGCGTGGTGGGTTACTGGCAGGGGAAGACGCTGGTTGTGCTGCCTAGTCTTTCGATCAGCGATCGACTGTAGGGAGCGGAACGAGGGTTGACGCTATGGGGTGGCGCTATGGGGTGGCGCTGGGCCAAGGGGTGAGACGCGGGATCCAGCGGGGGACGTGAGCGCAATAGGCTTCGTAGTCGGCGGGGAAGGATCTGCGCAAGGTGGGCTCCTCGTAGAAAAGAACGAAGAGGTGCGCCGCCAGCCAGGGGACTACAGCGTATGCGAAGAGACGCGTGTCACCCAATAGGAAGGCCTGGCCGAAGATCACCGCAAGGACTGCGACGTACATGGGGTTTCGGACATAGCGGTAGATGCCCTGGACGACGAGATGCCGCGTGGGGAAGATGGGTGCTGGCGTGCCGATGCCTTGAAGGGCGAAGCGTGCGAAGGACTCCAGCAGGACAGCGATGCCGGCGGCTATGAGCAGGATGCCGAGGGCGCGAAATGGGGTGAAGCCCAGGAATGGAGGGTTGATGCGCCAGCGGGTGATCCACCAGGGGATGAGTCCGGCGACGGTTCCGGGAGCGAGCGCAAGGAACACGGCTGTTCCCAGGACGGCGAAGACTCGCCGGGTTCGATCATTCGCTTTCCTCCGATGCGCCATTGGATTAGTTTAGTTGCGATAGACTCTTCTGAAAACGGAGCTAAGCGAGGAACCATGCTACTCAGTCTGAATTCGCGCTTTGTGGGGAACGTCAACATTATTCAGTGCTCGGGGCGCCTTGTTCTGGGCGAAGAGGTGACGGCGCTGGAGACCGCGCTCGACCAGGGCGAACACGAATTTACCCGATTCGTGCTGAACCTGAGCGAACTCAATCGGCTGGACAGTATCGCAATTGGGCTGCTGGTGCGATACGCCGAGCGCATGCGGAAACAAGGTGGCGGCATTCGGTTGGCCGCTCCACCGCCGTTCGTTCAGACGCTGCTGGACAGAACGAAGCTTTCTGGGGTACTGCCGAGTTATGCGACGGAAGATGAGGCGATTCTGTCTTTTCTGAACGAGAGCCCAGCCGAAGAGGCGCAGGAGAGACGCGGCCCGCGGGTGCTGGTGGTTGATGAGTCGGCGGATCTGTGCGTGTTTGTGAAGAGCGTGCTGTTGCGGCACGGTTTCGATGTGAGATCGACGTGCTCCTTTCGGGATGCCAAGATTTTGCTGCAGGTGGACGAGGTGGACTATATCGTCGTCGGTCCCGGGACGCCGCAGCTCACGTCTGAGATGGTCTTGAAATCGCTGACGGCGTTGGCACCGAAGGCAACGGCGCTGCGACTGGATGCGGATTTCAAGCTGCGCGACGCGCGGGAGGCCGCGGATGCGCTGCTGCAGATGTTCGACGTTCGCGGGACTTAGCTAATTGGGCGAGGGCCGCGGCTTGAACATGCGGCTATCTGGACTGGAGTTGGAGGGTCATTCTGGTGAGGTCCATGAAGTTCCAGCCGTCGGTTAGCTGGCCGTCGCGGCAGGTTATGAAAGAGGCGCCGGGGAAGGTGGTCTTTTTCCCGGTGGCGGGAAAGCCGAGACCATCGCCGTTGTGGGTCATGGTGCAGGTCCAGCGGACGGCGACGCGGTCTCCTTCGGCGATGAGGTCGTCGATGGCGATGCGGATGCCGGTGAAGGCGCTGTGGAACTGACGGTGGATGGCTTTGAAGCCTTCAGGGCCGATGAGGACAGAGTCGGGGTCGGGGAAGCCGTAGGCCTTGCCGTGCGGGTGAAAGAGCTCGTCGATGGACGATTCCCTGCCCTGATTCCAGACTTCTTCAAACCAACGTTTTGCTAGATCCTTGTTCGCTGCTTCGACCATGGGGCTGCCTCCTGACGTGCTGGCAAGATTAGCATGGGCGCGGTTCGTTTCGAGGAAAACGCTGGCGGGTAGCCAACTTCCTTTGCCTGATGGGTCTCTCACTATGTGACTCGCAAAGTGGTGGGTTGGGCCGGGAACCATAGATCGACACAGGAGATGGGATATGCCGCTCAAGGACGTTTTGCTGGATGAGTTGCGCGATATGTACAGCGCGGAGAATCAGTTGGTGAAGGCACTGCCCAAGCTCGCAAAGGGTGCAAAGAATGCAAAGCTGAAAGAACTTTTTACTGCGCATCTGGAGGAGACCAAGGGACAGGTTGAGCGTTTGAAGGAGGTCTTCGCGCATCTGGACGAGAAGCCGACCGGAGAGCATTGCAACGGAATGGAAGGCATCGTGGAAGAGGGTAAAGAGGCGCTGGAGAAAGACGCGCAGGGAGCGTCGTTCGATTGCGGCTTGATCGGTGCGGCTCTGCGGACGGAGCACTATGAGATTGCGGGGTATCAGGCGACGATCTCCATGGCAAAGACGCTGGGGATGCAGGATGTGATCGACCTGCTGACCAAGAACCTGAACGAGGAACTGGCGGCGGCGGCGAAGATTACGGAGGCCGCGAACCCGATCATGCGGCAGAGCTCGGAAGAGCCGGAGAAGGGGAAGAAACCGAAGTCTGCCAAGGAGAAGTATTCGGCGGAGAAGAGCCGGGAGGATGAGAAGGCGGCTGCACCGGGTTTGAAGACGCGCGCTTCGTAGGGGCTGATGTTTTTTGCGGCGGCTTCGCGATTGCGGGCGCAGCTGATTAAAGATCAGACAAGGCCTCTCCGTCATTCGTGTCTTGGTTACTCATTGTGCTCGCCGAAGGCCAGGAAGACGCTCCGCCATCTCACGGCCAAGCCGAACGCTCTCCGAGATTCCCCGATCTTCCGGATAGTAAAAGCAGGTGTCCGCGATTTGTAGTCCACCGATCGGAGTCTGAACCGCGGGGATCCTCGATGCGAATCCGGGTTCGCAGACTGGCTGCGCATATCGAAGGCGGCCCACGTGGGTGGCAATGATGTCTTCGCGTGAGAGTTCCGGGTTCAACCTCTGTAAGTAGCCAAATGCTTCATCTAGAAGCTCTTCGTTCGTCCACGTGAATTTGACGCTGTCGTTTGGCATGTAATCGGGCACATAAATCACGGACTCTCCACCGACCGGCCTAAGGTTCGAAAATTCGATGATTCCGGGAACGGCAATGTCAGGTTCGCTCACATTGACCCAGAAATGGGGGCTTATCGACCGCTTTAGTTTGAAGACCAAGCAGCAAATACCCATGTTGACGATCGATTCGTACCGAGCCTTCCAATCCGGGGGGAGATCAGGCACCATGGCTGAGATCAGCGGCGTCGGTACTGTAGATATGACTGCATCCGCGCGTACAACTCCCTCGGGGGTGAGTACACCTGTGACGTGACCGCCTTCCACGAGCACTTTTTGCGCGGGGCATCGCGTGCGGATTCGACCACCGCCCTTGACAATCGCCGAGCAGAGCGCATCGACCAGGGTCTGGGTCCCGCCGTCGATATACCCCAGTTCTTCCTGCATGATTGATTTGCGAGAGCGCCCAATCCGTCTGATCCTGGTCCATATCCACGCGGCAGAAACATTGTCCGCGTACTGATGGAACTTCAGCGCGAACAGCGGTCTCCAGAGACGGTCGTACACCTCTGTGCCGCACCACCGGGTGATCCAGGAGCGCGCCGATTCTTTCTCGATCGAATCCCATCGATCACGACGCACCGAGAGGAAGGCAAACAATCCATATCGCAGTCGTGAGATGAGACTGATCTCGCGGAACTTCAGCAGAGCCACAGGGGTACCCCAATCCTGCAGTCTTCCTCCAGTAAAAATCCCCATGGATGTGGTTCTCCAACGCAATCGCGGACGGATACCAAGTTCGTCCATCAACTCCATTGTCGGTAGATCGCTTTTGCAGACGAAGTGGTAAAAGCGCTCGATGGATAATCCCGCCAGATCGAAGTGCGCAGCCATGCCGCCAGGTTCCGGGGCTGCCTCGAGAACTTCGACCACATGCCCGGCTCTAACAGCGTGATACGCAGCGGCGAGACCCATCGCGCCCGATCCGATAACTACAACGTCAGCGATAAGACACCTCGTCCAGAGTTTGCTGCAACGCAGGTTGATAACTAGAAATCCAGCGCCACCCGAGAGTACACGGAATCCCGAAACGTCGTGTCCAACGCCTCTTGCAGGGGCGTGGCGCGAACACCAAATAATCCAGGCCAGTTGATGACTTCAAAGTCGTCAGGTGTTACGAGCGCCTTCAGTTGTCCAACCGTAAACGCCGGATTCTTATCGAAGAGGGCATTGATCCTGAGGAGAGCCCAGAAGAGGCTGTAGGGCACGGTCTGGATATGCGTTTTAGCCTGAGTCGCGTTTTTCACAGCGCGGATCAGGTCGATATAATCGATTCGCTCCTGCCCTGTAATGTTGTATGTGCCGGTTGTTTCATTGAGTATGGACGAGATGATTACTTCGCAAAAGTCTGCCGCATAGAGTGGTTGCCGCAAAAACCTGCCAGAGCCAGGAATTGGAAATAGCGGCACCCTCTGCATGAATCTCGCCAGCCACCCGATATGCTTCCTGTCAAACCAACCAAACATCAGTGTGGGCCTGAGTACGACCTGCTTGATGCCACTCGCAGCCACCAGGGCTTCCTGGGCTTTCTTTGTCTCCGTGTAGCTGTCGACAGCCGTGGAATTTACAACGGACGAGGAGATGCTCACGATGTAAGGAACTTTGTATCGCACGGCTGCTTCCAGCAGTACCTTCGTGGCCACGACATTGTTTCGCACAAACTCCGATGGATCCACTCCGCCAATCTGCGCATGCGCAATGACAAGAGCATGGCATTCTGCGAGCTCTGCTTCCCAACCATCCTGCGCTCCGCCGGCTTCAGCCAAATCACAGTTTAATACAAGGATGTCTGGGTGGTACGTTTTCAGGATCTTGATGTTCGCTGGATGTTTATCTATGGCGGCAATCTGCGTAAAACCTTTCGCCTTCAGGCGTGGGATAAGATTCTGGCCTACAAGTCCAGCCGCTCCCGTTATTACGATTTTTTTGCTTTTTGTAACTTCCATTTTCTTCCAACTTCTGAACTGTTCAGATGATTCGACGCACCCAAACTATGTCGTTCGGAGCACAATCTCAGCAGCCATCTATCGGGGATTTATCCGCTGCCAAATAGACATCTCTCCAAAGGTTGTAGCACGTTGATACTTGTTGCGAATGTATTCGTCCAGCAGAGTTACTCCGGTGCTTTTGGAGCTGTCATTCGGTTCGCGGATGAGGTCAAACTGTGAATCCAGCACAATGTATGGCGGAGCATTTACTTCAAGCTCGTTGACCATCTGTGTCTGAATTTCATAGCTATTCTGCAGACCCGGATCGAAGTGGGACCATTTGGTCGCGGGAAGACGCTGGGTCGCGAAATAAATGAGGTTGTCATTGATAAATATCCGATCATGCTCCGTCTGCCCAACAAATAGCTTCTGATCCGGCGTGGTATGGCTATCAATAAATTCAATTGTCTGAATATGGTCGTCATCGGGGGAAAAACAGAAGCTCCTGGTAAGAGCATTGTCGGTTTTGCACCAAGCCGCCTGGGTCTTAGGCAAGGTATGTCTTGCGGATAGCAGTATGCTTTCCGGTACGGATTCGTGGCGCACATATAGAAGTCTTGCTTCTCGAAGGCCGGACAAGCCAGCTGCCAGGATAGAAACCCAAACGAGGGCTGTAACAGAAATTCGGACAGGACGAGATAGGGTCAGTCTGTGCTGGAAGAGTATGGCAATGAGGAGTAAGGATGGAATTATGGAAAGATACATGTGAATAAGGGACACTCGTACGAGGCCTTTGAAATACATGACCAAGGCAAGAAGCGCAAACGTGATCAGGAACCCATGCCACTTCTGTTCCTCAGATGTACTTTCGGAGGTGGATGAGTTATTCCTCCTGGCTTGGTATCTATGAGCCACGATGACATAGATTGAAATAGCGATCGTCGCGATGGGCAGATAAATTCCGATGTTATCAAGCTCTCTGAAGGAGATCCCTGGAAATGGAAGATTGCGGCCGCGATGATAGTACTTGCTCGGATAGAGGATGATGTCGTAAATGAAGGGATGAAGGGTCGAAACAGAAAGAAAGTAGAACAGGGCCGCCAGAGTTACAGCCGCGAACCCAACGAGGTAGGGCCAGAAACTAGACGCGAAGGTGCGTAGTCGATCTGGTATGCCTCTAACCTGAAGGCAGACGGCAATGGCAATGGCGCATGCGTGGATTCCAAGGAGAGCTATGCCAGTGTCATACCGAAACAACGCTGAGCCCCCCGCAACAGCGCCAGCGGCTAACATTCGCCTTCTTGAGATAGGTCGAAAAAAGATCGGAAGAATTAAGATGGAGGCAACTAGATTTAGCAGCGACACCGGTATGAGCGGAGTGCCGGCCGTATCATTTAGACCGAAGAGCCATAGGACTGTGACGATGGATGTGCCAGCAGCGACGGATTTGCGGGAATAAGAGGAAGTGATCGTGTAAATGAATGTTACTAAGAGCGCTTTGAGAAAGGTGTCGTAGAGCCGCTCAACCAGGATGGATTCTCCAAATAATTTGAAGAGTCCCGCGAGAGTGTAGAACTGGCCGGGACCGTAGTTGGCGTAGAAGTCCCGGTGAGGGATCTGCCCTGCCGCAACACGCATCGCTCCCGTCAGGATGAGGCCCTCATCATAGAGTGTAGGGAACAAAGACATTCCCAAAAACAGGACGATGTAAGACAGTGAGAAAACCAGAGCTGCGTTTATGAGAGTCGCACGAGCAGCTTTGCCTTGCTTATTGACTAAATACATGTTGTCCTGGTCCCCGCCTGGGAGAGCTTCACTGCGTTGGCGACGCGGACCCCCGAAGATCGTAATTCTGGACCCGCAGCATTGCAATTTAGGCGTTGCCCAACCATCGGAGCATTCTTCCATATTACTGCCCGTAGTGTTTTGCGCCACTTTGGAAGAGGTGCAGGGCTGGCGGTCGGGATACAGCAGCTATGCTGCATTCCATCCCGCTCCAAGTCACCATTTTCGACTCACAGCCGATCGCTGCGAGGGCCCTTTTGTTGTAATAGCTCAACCCCTCGGATGCGACTATCTTTCGTAAAGCTATTGTCCGAAATCGGAGGTCGTTGTCCGCAAGGGTACACATCAATCCACATCCGCTGCGAAAAGATTCTGGCTCCAATAGCGAGATAGTGAAAGGATAGGCCAATGAACCGGAGAGACTTTATAAGCTTCGCCGCCGCGACAACGCTCGCGCAGGTTGTACCATCAGCCGCAGCGCTCCCTATGGCTCCCGCACCGCTCAAACCCATGGATGTCGGGCTCCTGATCGCCCCCTTCAAGGCTCCCGAGGAGCATTTTCGCCGAGTGCGAGAGCTTGGTTTCGATAATTGCTTCCTTTCGCTGGATGGCTACATTGGCGGTTTCACAGCGGCGGTTGTCAGTCAGTTTCGCGATCTGATCGCAAAGTACGGCCTCACCGTCACGGCAGTGGAGGTCGTTGGACCGGGAAGACTCGAATGGAACTTCACTGAAGGCCCCTCCACCATCGGCCTCGTCCCCGCTACGAGCCGGGCTGCGCGAATCGATGCGCTACGGCAGGTCTCCGGCTTTGCAAAGCAGCTTGGCATCGCACAGGTCCAGACCCACTGCGGCTTCATTCCTGAAGATCCTGCCGACCCGTTGTATCCGCAGGCCGTCGAAGCCATCCGGGAGGTCGCGCGCATCTGCCAGGACAATGGCCAGTATTTCCTCATGGAGACGGGCCAAGAGACCCCGACCACCATGTCCCGCGCGCTTCGCGATGTCGCTATGCCCAATCTCGCGGTCGGCCTCGACACCGCCAATCTGATCCTTTATGGCAAGGCGAACCCAGTCGATGCCGTCGATATTCTGGGGCCGCATATCCGCAGCATCCACGCCAAGGACGGCCGCTGGCCCACCGACCCCAGCAAACTTGGCGAAGAGGTTCTTATCGGCACGGGACTGGTCAACTTCAAGGAGGTCTTCACCAAACTCCATCGCCTGGGCTACGCTGGAGCCGTTACCATTGAACGCGAAACATCCGGTCCGCAGCAGATCGAAGATGTCAGGCAGGAGAAGATTTACCTGGAAAACATCCTCCACGGTGTCCTTGCGTAGTCTCTTCGCCCCACAGCAGCACGCACACGGAAACGAGGTCAAATGAATCGTCGCCAGTTTCTCCAGGCCGGATCCGCAGCCACTTCGGGCCTTCTTCTTGTGAAGCCCAGCACCGCGTTTGGGTACCAGGCGAACTCCGCCGTCCGTCTCGGCCTGCTTGGCTGCGGGTCTCGCGGCACTGCAGTCGCGACTTCGTTCTCGCAGAACACGACTGCCCAGGTGGTAGCGCTCGCCGATCTGTTTCCCGATCAGCTTGCTGCTGGCCGTAGCCACTTCGATCAGGTGAACTCGGCGCTGGGCCGTCAGCCCATCAATAGCAGGCTCCTCTTCCACGGGCCCCGCGCGTTCGAGGAGCTGGCCGCTTCGAACGACATCGACCTCATCCAGATCTCGACACCGCCTTTCTTTCATGTACAGCATCTCGATGCTGCTGTCGCCTCGGGCAAGCACGTCTATTGCGAAAAACCCATTGGCATCGATGTCCTCCAGGCCCGGCAGGCGCTCGAAATCGCCAACCGCGTGAAGCCTACGCAGAGTGTCGAGGTCGGCTTCCAATGTCGCAGTGCGCCGCCGATCGCTGCTATCGCCCAGAGGATTCAAGAGGGCGCGCTCGGCAAGATCGCCTCAGTTGCGGGCAACTACAACGCTCCCGCTTCGAAGGAGAAGCTTCGTCCAGGCGCCTCCGCCGACGAGCTTCGGCTTCGCAACTGGCTCTGGGACCGCGCGCTCTCGGGCGACATCCTTGTCGAGCAGAACATCCACATCATCGATCTCTGCAACTGGATTCTCGGGGCTCACCCCTTGAAGGCCACGGCCACGGGGGGGCGCAATATCCTCACGCATGCCGGCGACTGCTGGGACAACTACCAGGTGGATTTCGTTTACCCGGAGAACGTGCACCTCGCCTTTTCGTCCACACAGTTTGGCGACTATGGCGGCTTCGACGCGGGTCTCCGGCTGTTCGGCGCTGCTGGCTCGGCCACCGTACCCTACTCGGGGCCCGTGCAGATCCTTGGTGCGGAGGCGTGGAGTTGGCAAGACTCCGCAGTCACCCCGGCTGCGGGCTCAGGCAAGTTTGCCGCTAACGGCAGCTTCACCGACAACCTCGCCTTCGCCGACCGCGATAAGGAGCGTACCTTCATCGCAAGCGTCACCTCCGGGCACTCCCACAATCAGATTGCAGCTGGCGTCGAGACGTCGCTCAGTTGCATGCTCGGTCGCACGGCTGGGTACGAGCGGCGTGAGGTGACCTGGGAAGATCTCCTGCTGCACGGTGAAACCTACAAGCTGGGCATGGATCTCAATCAATTCGCTTGAAACGGTAAGGCGGCGGTTGAAACGGTGCGTTCTAGTGGTGGAGCACCTGCGCTACAGGGGTGGGCGTGCGGGGGAATCCGATCCAGTCTTCTTCTACATCGAGAAGCAGCATGGCATAGGCGATGACAGCGGCGGGATCCTGTTGGTGGCCGAGATTGATCTGGCGCTGGATGCGCTGCCTAGTGGAGATATCAAGGTCGAGACTTTTCGGAAGGGTAGCGTTTGTCAATGTGCCGTCCTTTCAAGTTTCTGGTTAAGTGCCATCGAGTCGATAAGCACGTCTCGCATGTCTTGATAGGATGCGAGTTGCGAGAATGGGGCCGCCTGGGCGGAGTAAAATTCTCGGGACTTTGTAGTAAGTTCCCTGAGGCGGGGCATTTCTTCCGTAAGATCCATTGTGCGGGCGGTGGGGAAAGAAGAGAGGCTAGCCTTCGGCAGAGCGGGGACGCCTTCGGCGTGGCGTTTTATTGGCACGCCTGAAGGCGTGCCCTTCCGGGGTGGATGAATTTGCGGCCAGCGGAAAGTTGACGATTGAATTTGTACGTCCCACCCTTCGCAAAAACGCGAAAGGGCGGGGCACCCGGCGTTGCGCTGGTGGACCTGAAGAAGATCACGATTCCGGTGCTGGTGATGGCCTGCTTGGACCGTGCAATGGCAGGAAAGTCTCAGCAGGGCCGTGATCAAACATAGCTCGAAATTTAGGAAGCTCTTCTCTCGCCCACTCTCGTGCAAGTCCCACTAGTTCGGTCACATATCTGCTGTCGTCCAAAGCAAAGCGTCCGGCTTCCACTGTTGGATCGACCCGCTGGATATTAGCATGCCCAATAAGTACTGCCGCTGTTCCCATAGAACCAAATGATTGGCCACTAAATGAGGCTTCCAAAGCCTTTTTTCTCCAGCCAATCATGCCCTCATTTTTCAGCACAAATGATTGTGCGATGCATGTACATCCGATGCTAAGAACCCTTATATCTTTTCGGTCAATTCCAAGAATCCCAATAGCCTCAACTACACCATTTCCAGTCGGATTGTTAGCCCACATACCACCGTCTAAATGGGCAATGTAGCTTGGATTTATATAGGGTGGGAAATAACTCGGCGCCGCTGAAGTCGCCATTGCGACCTCTACTGCGGATTTGCGCCAGTCAGATTCGAACCGAACGTCGTGGGGGGTTTTGTAGACATATATTTTTCCAGTTAATGCGCTGAACGACGGAATCACCAGTCGTTTTTTCGAATGCCCCAATAATCGGTCTCCAAAAGCTGATTCCAACGAGATACGTAGGGGGTCTTGCGAATATTTGTTCCTAAAATAATGCTTTAGGCGCGTTGACCATTTTTGTGAAGCAGGAAAAATAGACGATCCGTTCGAAACATAGAATTCGAGTATCTTAGACGGACTCATCCCAAGACCAAGTCCTATTGCGATAATGCCACCAGTCGAAGTCCCAACGATCAAATCAAAATAATCTGCGATGGGGAGTTGCAACGACTCTTGTAGACTTGCAAGAAAAGCTGCTGGAAAAGCACCTTTTATTCCACCGCCATCAATCGATAAAATCCGGAACATCAGCCCTCGCTTTTTCGGAGTGTTGTGGCCAATCCGGATGAGTCCCCTTACCTATCCAAGCGCCGGTTTGACGCCAGACCTCATAGAAGTAAAGCCATTGAGATAACCATGGCATAATGGTGTCCGCAATCAACATGCCTGGGTTCCAGTCAGATGTTAGGTGAATGCAAAGATCACTCTGACCACCACGGAATACGTGCGGTAGTCTTTTCATTCCTTCCGCCAACTCGAGGTCGGGGGACAGGATCGCAACGCGCGGGCGATGGTGTAGAAACCTGTACGTAATGTGTACTTCGTATCCATTTCCCAATTCGGAAGGGCTCCAAGGTCCTTGCCATGTAACGATCTTCCGCTTAAGTCGCGGGATTAACTGTGGATACTTAGCCATCCCCTGTACTTGTTGCTTCAAGGAAAGAGGCCTGACCCGGCATGTCACCTCATTCTCCGTCGTTCGTGTTACGGCGCATTGGTGCCACTGAAGTAGCTGAAGAGGTGATGATCCCACTAGCGAGAATACCTAGCCTGCTATTCTCGCGCGATTCCTGGAGCCTCTTTGCTCGCTTCAGCACAACTGTATTGATGACTCCCCCGAAGAGGTCTTCCAGTTGACTATCAATGTTGCCGCTCCCCATGCATATGAATCGCCAAGCGGCTGCAAATCGTCGGATGCCAATCTCAAAATCCTGATAGGCCTTGAGATTGTTGTCCCATCGCTCGCTAAAATCTTCATCATTGTGAACAGGGTTTAGCACTTGGATGCGTCGGTTAGCAACTCGCGCCGCATCGAGGCGTGCCACTATCCGCTCCAAAACTGCTAGAAGCGCCTCGGAAAGCATTTCCTCTCCGCGATAGCAGTCTGCCGCGAGTGTCGTTAGAACTATCGATATTGGAGGGAAACTTGAATCGACGTAGTGAATGTCCCTCCAACGTTTCATGAGTTGCACAACAAGTTGGAGCACTCTCTTATCGCATGTCGCTTCTAAATCGGGAATTGGCTCGATGCTCAAGGCTTTATCTAAGGCTATAGCGCGATAGCTTTCTGCAAATTTCGTAACTATCACCTGCTTAGTCGATTGCTCGAACCATTTTGCATAGCCAAGTGGGTTGCTAGGCTTCCAACCATCGGAATAACGGTCAGGTACTTGCACGCAGCCGCCGCCGATCTCATGATCACGACACGCCGGCAGTAGGTCGAGATAAAACTCGTCCGTGTAGGTAATGCGGATACATCTGTTCTTCCTCGTAACCATTTCGCTATATACGCCATGATCTTTGAAGAAGCCAAGTAGCTTATCGAGCAGGTCAATCGGGTCAGCATGTACGTGAGATATAGCTAACTCGCAGACGAAGTCCAAATCATGCGGTCCGTTAATTGGCTTCACGGTCGTTCCTAAGCGCATAGACCCTTGTGAATAGACATTGGATTCGATGAAGCTAAAAGGGCTAGCCGAACTGTTCAGAACATCAGAAATTGCTAAATACCGACTCACCGCCTTGCTGTGTTGAGATGGTGAGAGCTGGAGGGTTTCGCACACTTCGAAAAGAAGACCGTCTATCGCCGTTGCTCTGTCTTGAATTGTTCCTGGCATTCGAACTTCTCCTTTTGCAATTTGTTCGCCTTTGAAATGTAAAAATTGCCCCGGCCGCGGCCGGGGCGTCATGTTTAGCTGCAGCCGGAGGTGCTTCCGCAGGACATGCAGCGGTAGCAGGAGCCGCTGCGGGTCATTATTGCTCCGCAGGTGGCGCAGCTGGGGGAGTCGCCCATGTCGTACATGGACTTCATGGCGTCGGAGGCGTGGTAGAGTCCTCTGTCTTCGACCGAGGAGGGAGTAGGGAGTAGGGAGTAGGGAGTAGACGACTCGAGGCCGCTGCGGGCGGTTAAGTCGGGGGCGATTCCCTGCTGGGGTGGGGTGGTGTAGTGGGTGTGCTCGCGGGCGTCAAAGGCAAATGGTCCTTCGACCTCGCCACTATTGTTTGCAGCGTTCAGGTTGGGGATGACGGCGGAAGATGGGCTGGTGACGCTGCCTTCTACGGGGACGGAGGCTTGGGGGCCGAGGCCGGCGAAGAGGTCTAGCTGGTGGCCGGAGAGGAAGCGGATCTGGATCCAGCGGAAGATGTAATCCATGATCGACTTGGCGTAGCCGATCTGCTCGTTGCCGGTCCAGCCGGAGGGCTCGAAACGGGTGTGAGCGAACTTTTCGCACAAGACCCGGAGCGGCACGCCGTGCTGGAGGGCGAGCGAGACCGCGGTGGCGAAGGAGTCCATGAGGCCGGAGACGGTGGAACCCTCCTTGGCCATGCGGATGAAGATTTCGCCGGGCTGGCCGTTGGGGTAGAGGCCTACGGTGATGTAGCCCTCGTGGCCGGCGAGGCCGAACTTGTGGGTTACCGACGCTCTCTCTGCGGGCAGACGGTGACGGACGGCGCGGGGTGGAGACTGCGCGTCGACGGAGTCAGAGTTCTTGAGGGCGGCTTCGGCGATGCTCTGGAGCTGGGCTTCGAGGGCGGAGATCTTCACCTGCGCGGCTTGCGTGGCGGCCTTGGAAGCTGCGACGGCCTCCTCGATCTCGATGGTGCCGGCGGCGATGGGGGCTACCGGGGCGGCGACGGCGCGGGTTCCCTTCTTCTCTTCAGTCTGGGCGGTGACGTTGAGAGGCTGGGTTCCCTTGGAGTTGTCGCGGTAGATGGCTACGGCCTTGAGGCCCTGACGCCAGCTCTCCATGTA
>Ga0182024_10013013_pt1 | contig 16341 bp, 12 predicted proteins | sample P32metaG_FD_120480 | JGI IMG/M metagenome (GOLD analysis project Ga0182024, IMG submission 120480) | Permafrost microbial communities from Stordalen Mire, Sweden - P3-2 metaG (Illumina Assembly) | ecosystem: Environmental > Terrestrial > Soil > Wetlands > Permafrost | place: Sweden: Stordalen... | reverse complement strand
CCAGGTTATACTCGACGCCGTTTTGCCGGTTCAGGAAGAAATTCGGCGTGGTTTGAAAGCTGCCGCTCAGCGAGATCAGCAGACTATTGGCGACGTCGCGCGGCGTAAAGCCGCCCTGCGCTGCCTTCGTGCGGTCGATCTCGACGTGAAATCTCGGGTAATCGAAATCCTGTTGAATGCGCGCATCGGTCAGGCCGGGCACATGGCGAAGCTGCCCCAGCAACTGGTCGGCGAGCTGGCGATTGCCGTCCAGGTTCGCTCCCTCGATTTGGATATCGATGGGCGCCGGCGCGCCGAAGTTTAGAATCTGCGAGACCATATCGGCGGGAAGGAAGGAGAAAGTCGTGCCCGCAAACTCCTCAGCCAATCTGGGGCGCAGGGCGCGGACGTACTCGGCGACCGCCCGATGCTCTTCCTTCAGTGACACAAGGATATCCGCGTCGCCGCTGCCGATCAGCCCGGAGCGATTGTAAATGAAGTTGATTGTGCTGTAAGGCAGCCCAATGTTGTCGATAATGTTCTCTAACTCTGCGTTCGGTATCTCCCGGCGAATGGAAGCTTCAACCAGATCGCAGAGTCTCGCGGTCTCTTCGATGCGTGTGCCCGCTTTGGCCCGTACATGGAGAAGCAATTGGCCGCTATCGATGGCCGAAAAGAAGTCTTGCCCGAGCCACGGAACCAGCAGGAATGCAGATAACGCAATCAGGAGAAACGCCGGAATGAAGATGCGGCGGTGATAGACGAACCTGGTAAGCAGAAGCTCGTATGCCAGGCGAAGCCTATCGAACCCTCGCTCGAACGCCTGTTGCGGCAGCGCAAGCGGATTACGCGACCGGGCGGAACCATGCCGTCGCGGCCGCAATAGGTACATGGCCAGCGTGGGGACAAGCGTCCGCGAAAGGAGGTACGAAGCCATCATTGCGAAAACGACCGCCTCGGCCAGCGGCACGAAGAGGTAGCGCGCTACCCCGTTCAGGAAGAACATGGGAATAAAGACAATCGATATGCAAAGTGTCGAAACCAGGGCTGGGACGGCGATTTGCTGGGCGCCCTCCTGGATCGCCTCCACGACTTCCTTTCCTTGATCGAGGATCCGATTGACGTTCTCGATCACGACTGTGGCGTCATCCACAAGGATGCCAACCGCAAGCGCCAGCCCGCCGAGGGTCATCACATTGATGGTTTCATGCAAGAAGCTGAGCACGATAATCGAAGTAAGGATGGAAAGCGGAATCGACACTGCAATTATCAACGTGCTGCGCCAGCTCCCGAGGAACAGCAGGATCATCAACCCGGTGAGGCACGAAGCGATGATAGCCTCGCGAATTACCGACTCGACCGCGGCTCGAACGAACAGGGACTGGTCCGCCACGGGTTGAATCTTTAACTCCGCTGGCAACGTTGTCGCGACTCGGGGCAGCAGGTTGCGGATCCCTGCAACCACATCCAGAGTGGATGTATTGCCCGACTTAAGCACCGTCATCAGCGTCCCGCGATGTCCGTCCTGGCGAACAATATTGGTCTGCGGCGCAAATCCATCCCGGACGTTCGCCACATCCCGCAAATAGACCGTAGAATTGCCGATCACCTTGACCGGAATATCGTTTAACTCGGCGACCGTTTTCGGGCTCGCGTTCACATCGAAGTCGTACTCGGACACGCCGATTTTGGCGGTCCCGGAAGGAAGCACCAGGTTCTGCTGGCTCAGTGCAGAAACCACATCCGCGGCCGCCAGACCCTTTGATTGCAGCAAACCTGGCTTGAGGTCCACCATGATCTGCCGTTGCTTTCCCCCGTATGGAAAAGGAATGACGGCGCCCGGGACCGTGATCAGTTGAGTTCGCAGGAAGTTGAGGCCGATATCGTTCAGTTGTTGCTCGGCGAGCCCTTGTCCGGAAAGGGCGAGCTGCAGAATGGGCACCGTCGAGGCGCTGTAGTTGATTAAGACCGGTGGCTGTGTCCCGGAGGGAAGAAAGCGCTGGATCGTTTGAGCTCCGGCGGTAATCTGCGCCGTTGCGCGATCGACATTGGCGCCGGGCTGAAGGAATATACGGACAATCGCCTGTCCATTGATCGTTGTCGATTCGATATGCTCAACGTCGTTCGTAACTGTAGTCACGAGACGTTCGAATACGGTCGTGATCCGGCCTTCCATCTCTTCCGGGTTCAAGCCGGTGTAAGCGAAAGCCACAGCAATAACCGGGATGTCAACGTTGGGAAAGATGTCTGTCGGCGTACGAAGGATCACAATCGGACTAAGAATCAGGATCAACAACGCGACGACGACGAAAGTATACGGGCGCCTGAGGGCGACTCTGACGATCCACATGCCTATCGGATGCGTGTTGCTGATGGCGGGATTCCGTAATTTTGGGTATGATAGAGACAGGTCTGTATCATGAAATCATCGAACAAATCTGCCCGTGAACGCATTCTGGAAACCGCTGAGGATCTCTTCTATCGTGAGGGCATCCGCGCAGTGGGCATCGATACCATCATCGAAAAGTCCGGCGTCGCTAAAATGAGCTTGTACCGCAACTTTGCCTCAAAGGACGATCTCGTCGCCGCGTACTTGGAGGCGAGGGGCCGGCGCTATTGGCAGTGGTGGGACGGTGTGATGGCCCTGAACCCGAGCCAACCCCGGCGACAGTTGCCCGACCTATTTGAGGCAATCGCAGTTCGGACGCGGCGGCCGGACTTCCGCGGGTGCGCGTTTCTGAAGGCTGCTTCGGAATTTCCGGAGGAGGGTTCCCGCGCAAGAGTGGTCGCGTTGGCTCACAAAAAGGAAATGAGAAGGAGATTGCTCAAGCTTTGCCGCGGCACTGGTACGCGCCAGCCCGAGGTGTTGAGCAACCAATTGCTCATGTTGATTGAAGGGGCCTACTCGACAGCCGGCATCCTAGGAAAGCGGGATGCTGTTAGAGCCGCGGCTAAGGCCGCCCAAGCCCTGATCGATGCCGCAACCGCCTGATCGTCGGTAGGGTGGCCACAGTTTAGCGAGGCGGATTGAACTGGGAACAGAGCGCGAAAGTCTTCTCCAGGTGTTCGATAAAGATGCGTACCTTTGTGGACAGCCGCCGGCTGGCAGGTCGAACGGCAAGAATCGGCACAGTTCGTTCGAAGGGAGTCAGAAGACGTATAACAGTGCCTTCTCTGAGTTCCGCGGCGAAGAGCCATGCTGGCGCCTGGGCAATGCCCAGGTGTTCAAGGACACCCATCCGCATCTGCTCAATATCGCTGGTACGAAAGACTCCCGTGGGGATAACACGCTTCGCGTCTTGTCCGGAGCCGAAGCTCCACGGCTGTGCGGAGCCCCGCTCGACGAAAACGACGGCGCGAAAGCGGTTGAGATCGTCCGGCGATTCTGGTGCGCCGTGTCGTGTGAGGTACTGAGGAGTGGCGACGAGAATAATCATCGTCTGCGCGAATCTTCGCGCAACCAGAGTGGAGTCTGGAAGATCGCCTGAGTGGATCGCTAAATCGAAGCCGTCTTCGATGATCGTCGTCGGGCTCTCCGATGCCGCCAACTCAACTGCCATGTCGGGGTAGGCAGCAAGAAAGGCAGGCAGCTTCGACACCATGTGGAGGCGGGCAAACGTGGGAGGAACGGTCACACGAATGAGGCCTTTCGGCGTAGTTTGGCCGCGGCCAATTCGTGAAGTCGCGTTTTCGAAGTCGTCGAGAATGCGCAAAGCAGACTCGTAAAAGTCGCGACCTGGATCAGTCAGTGCAATGGAGCGAGAGGTGCGGTGAATCAGTTCTGTGCCGAGCTCGTCTTCGAGGGCGGATATCTGCTTGCTGACGGCAGGTTGACCAATCCCACGTTCCTTTGCGACCGCGGAGAAGCTCCCTTTTTCAACGACTCGGACGAAAATCTGCATTGCATCGAATTTGTCCACGCGGGCCTCCGTATTCCTCTATGGAATGGATGCTATGCAAGGAATAGCGATTCATCCTCTTCATTGCCAGGTGTAAAAGAATGCGGACCGAGCGGCTTCCTCTCCTGCGCTGTGCATTCCCATTGGGAATATCTGGCATTCCTCAGAGTGCTAAATCCGGTTGCAACGACCGCACATCAAAAGAGCAGCCGCAGAACACCATAGGAGTTGCAATGTCTAAGTTAACCGATAAAGTGGCGCTCGTTATCGGCGGTTCCCGGCCAGATAAGGAGTTGTTATGTCGAAACAGGTCGTTCTGATCACAGGAGCCCTTACGGGCATTGGCCGCGCAACGGCCGTGGCTTTTGCCGCGGCAGGCGCTAACGTTGTGGTCGCAGGCCGTCGCGAAGAGGACGGCAAACAGCTCGAGAGGGAACTACGCGAACTGGGAGTCGACGCGCAGTTTGTCAAGGCCGACGTTCGGCATGAACCCGAGATCCAGTCCCTCGTCGATGAGACAGTGAAACGGTTTGGCGGGCTCGACGTAGCTGTGAACAACGCGGGAACCGAAGGAGCACAAGGGCCTATCACCTCGCAGACAGCCGAGACATTCGCCCGTACATTCGAAACCAACGTGCTCGGGGTGCTGCTGAGCATGAAACATGAACTGCGTGTGATGCTGCCCCGAGGCAAGGGCAGCATCATTAATATCTCGTCGACCCTTGGCCACGAAGGAATCGCCGGACATGCCCTCTACGTTGCGAGCAAACATGCCGTTGAGGGCCTGACAAAATCAGCCGCGCTCGAGGTGGCCGGGACAGGTGTGAGAGTGAATATCGTCGCGCCCGGGCCTGTGGATACCGGTATGCTCAACCGATTCGCTGGCACTTCAGAAGCGAAAGCCGCGTTGGCCAGCGGAGTTCCGATCGGGCGGATTGGCGAGCCCAACGAGGTTGCGGCTGCGGTGGAATTCCTTGCTTCGGACAAAGCCTCGTTCATCACTGGACACTCCCTGCTTGTCGATGGCGGCAAGCTTGCTGGCAAGGCTGCCGCCAAACGATGAGGAGGCGCTTCCGGTGGACAACTCTTCGCGGAAATTATTTACGCCGATTCAGATTGGACCGTTGACGCTGGAGCATCGCGTGGTTATGGCGCCGCTCACGCGTTCGCGCTCCGAGCAGCCAGGAGATATTCCGGGCGCCCTAATGCGCCGGTACTACACCCAGCGCGCTTCGAAAGGCGGCTTCATCATCTCCGAAGCTACTAACATTTCACCCTCTGCAAAAGGATGGTTCGGCGCGCCTGGCATCTATACAGATGAGCAGCTCGCGGGCTGGAGAAAGATCACCGATGCCATTCACGCGAAGGGAGCTTCCATCTTTTCCCAGTTGTGGCATACGGGACGGGCAGCGCACATCGATACCAGCGGCTTTACGCCGGCGACCTCTTCTGTCGATCCGAATTACATGCGTGATGAAACAATCGGGGTTTCCACTCCGCACGGATGGGCCCATCCGTCCGAGCACCGCTCACTTAAAATAATCGAAATCCGGGGAATTATCGAAGACTATCGGAAGGCTGCCGAACGGGCGAAGGCCGCTGGCTTTGACGGGGTGGAACTCCACTCGGGCAATGGCTATCTGCCCGATCAGTTTCTGCAGGACGGAGTGAACAAGCGCACGGACGCCTACGGAGGATCAATTGAAAACCGATCGCGCTTCCTGCTTGAGGTCGTTGGCGCGCTTGTCGACGTCTGGGGAGCCAACCATGTAGGTGTGCGCATCGCGCCCGGCGGCAGATGGAACGGAATGTTTGACAGTGATCCTGATGCCCTTTTCGACTATGTTGCTGCGCAGGTGAACTGGTTTGCCCTCGCCTATCTGCACATCATTGAGCCACGGGTCAGGGGGAATACGCTTGTCGCTGAAGGGCAGCCTCCTATCGCGGCTGCACGGCTGCGGAAGATCTTCAAGGGAACGATCATCGCGGCCGGAGGTTTTGAGCCTGAGACGGCCGAGAAGACCGTGGAAAGCGGGATAGCCGATCTCGTTGCTTTTGGAAAGCATTTTGTGGCCAATCCTGATTTGCCGACGCGAATCCGGCGAGGGTTGCCGCTCAATGCTTATGATCGGTCCACGTTCTACACGTTCGATGCGCGCGGTTACATAGACTATCCGTTCTATGAGGAGCTTCCCGAAGGAGCTGCGGCAACCGATTCGCCGCCACCCTGCGTCGCACTATCTGGGGGTAATTCTTGAAAGCCATTTACGTGACGGATTTGGAGGGCCTGAGGTGTTGGAACTCAGGGAATGACCAAACCCCGACATTCGACCGCACGATCTTATTGTTGAGGTACGAGCTGCTGGAGTGAACCGAGCTGATCTCAGTTATCGGAAGGGCGCCTCAGACCAGGACCGTTCCGCCATCAACCACCAGTGTCTGCCCAGTGCCGAATCCTTCCTGCATCAAGAACAGATAGGCTTGTGCTATGTCGTGAGGTTCACCGACTCGGCCCACAGGCAGACCATTGCCCACGCTCTCATACAGGTGCTCCCGTGCTGCCGCCGTCATGTTTTGCCAGAGGTTCGTCCGAACGAGTCCAGGAGATACTGCATTCACGCGAATCGGCGCCAACTCCAGGGCAAGGGCGCGTGTCAGGGCTTCGATTGTTCCGCAGACACTGGCGGCAACAACCCATCCTTTATGCGGGCGCTGCCCGGCAACTCCGGTCGTGAGCACAATCGAGCCACCCTTGCGAATGTTCCTGCTTCCGTACTTAACAGCAGCCAGCGCCGCCCAATAACGCAACTCAAACGCTCGTCTGGCCTCTTTCAGATCTGTGGTGGCAAGGTCGTGCAAGTGGAGGCTGTCGCCAGCGGTAAATACCAAGTGATCGAAAGCGCCAAGCTTCGTAAACAGAGTTTCCACGGCCTGTTCGTCCGAGAGGTCGACGGTTTGTCCCTGCGCGTCTTCGCCAAACGGTTCAACCGCCATCCGAACTCGTTCCGCGCTGCTTGAGGCGATAACGATCTTGGCTCCCTGTGACGCCGCCTGCTCGGCGACCGCCAAACCAATCCCCGAGGACCCGCCCAAGATAACCACCCGTTTGTTCTGTAATCCGTTTCCGTGTTTCAATGAATTTTCCTTTCTGCGTACCTTTTTCCGCCTACAAAGTCACAGATGCTGTGGATCTCGTATGCGGATCATGCATAATGATCATGATGTCCATGCGTTTAGAGAAACTGCGCCAGGTCGATTTGAACCTTCTGATTACCTTCGCCGCGATTGCGGAGGAGAAGAGCGTCACGGCAGCGGCATCACGGCTATTGCTGAGCCAGCCCGCTGTAAGCCGAGCGCTGCAGCGCGCACGCGCACTATTTCAGGATGACCTTCTGGTCCGGTCTCCGAATGGCTTCGAACTCACGTTGCGAGGCCGCAGGATCCTTGATGAGCTTGAGGATCTGGCGCCCAAGATGGAACACTTGGTCGCGCCCGCTGCTTTCGATCCAGTGCGGGAGAAGAGCCACTTCCGCATTTCCGGCCCTGACAATGTTTGCACGGTCGTGCTCCCGCGTTTATGCAAGCAATATGCGAACGGGCGCTACCAGGTACATTTTGATTTCCATCCGTGGCAGAGTGGCATCGCGGAACTGGTCGAACACGGTCAGCTGGATCTTGTTCTCCACATTGACGACGGGCTCCTGCCGTCGCACTTTCAGTCGGAAAGGCTCTATCGCGAGGATTGGATTTGCGCCGTTGCGCATGATAGCCGCTTTGGAGAATCGCTATCGCTTAAACAATACCTGGCGGCAAGCCACATCGTCGTCTCCACCTATGCCGGAGTGCAGACTATTCCGGACAAGCAACTGGCGGCTGTCGGCGCGAAACGCAATTCGTGCATACGAGTGCCTTACTTTGGTGTTGCCCTGCAGTGCTTGCCGGGCACAGAACTTGTACTGACTCTAACCAGCGGTTTGACATCGGTTGTTAAAGGAGATCGCAAGTTACGTCTCGTCAGGGCGCCGCAGGAATTGCACGCGTTTCACTTCCTGATGGCTTGGCACCCGCGGCTCAACACTGATCCTCGTCATGTGTGGCTCCGCGGTGCGATGAGATCCACGACCGCGGGCCTCAATGGGTAAACGCTCTCAGCGATCGGCTGACCCCGGACGGCCGGCTTTCCGCTGTGTGTTCCTCGCAATGCTCTTTCGAGTTGTTACCTTGTCGGCATCGGCAAGTTGGCGCGTCCTCACGATTGTGAGGACGCCGGACCCAGCTGGAGCTTTCGAGGCCAGTCCGGGCGCTCTGAACTGAGCTTCCTGATTTTCTCGATGAACGCCGGGTCCTAGTTGTCACCACGATAGACAGTCATGTCTTCGCCCAGCCACGCGGGAAGAGCCGCGAAGCGGTGCACGGTTTGCGTCTCCAGATACCACGTCATATGGACTACCGCTCCGCTCTCCTCGTACCAGACCGTGGTTTCGACTCCCGGAGCTACCCGCTGGTAATAGAAGTGCTGGATGGCGTGTCGGCCCACATGAGGACCTTCTTTCAGAGTGTATTCGACGATATCGGGCCCGACGATGGCGGGTTCGAAAACCCAGCCGTTGGCGAAGTGCCAGCTTAGCCGCGCGCCCAGGACGCTTGTGAGCATGTTGATCGATTCCTTTCCGAGATAGATTCCGTCGATTTCGCCGCGCGGACCGGAAATTCAACCGCTTGCCGGTATCAATCTCTTCCGCCGACCCCTCCAACCGGCCACGGGCGGGTTCCGTTCCGGGTCCGAGCCGTACTACAAAAGCTCCGCGCATGTGGGTAGAATAGGGCGTTTCAGAAATCACGGTGTGCGATCTCCGTACGCTTCTTGTCGATTTTTCATACCTCGCAGGTTAGGCGGCGAGGCGGCTACGAAGTGGGGGGTGGCCGGGACGGGTAGCCGCGTCGATTTCGTTACGACAGATTCCAGAGACGTCGCTAAGTCCTTAGTCAACAGGCTGCTAGCCAACTTGAGAACCGTGCGCGAGACGCCCCGGAAAGCTTTGCCTTTGATAGAATCTCCAACAGGTGGGACCGCGTCTTTACCCGTGCCGATGAAGAGGTTTCTATCGTTCCGGCTCGATACCGCAAACCAGTGCCTCTGGCATGGTGAAGCTCCGGCCGACCTCACCCCCAAGGCGTTTGATGTGCTTCGTTACCTCGTCGAGCACCCGGAGCGACTGGTGACGCCGGACGAGATTCTGGAGGCGCTCTGGCCGGACATTTATATCAATCCGGAAGGTCTAAGAAGGTACATCCAGGAAATCCGGAAGGTACTGGGAGACCGGCGTGACAAGCCGGTATTCATTAGAACCATACTCAAGAGGGGATATCGGTTTATTGCCCCCGTCATTGAGGAAAGCACGACGAAGGCGTTCGACTTGTCATGGGAGGCCGCATCAAAGATCGTGGGCCGCGATCAGGCGCTGGACGAGTTGGACCGCTGTCTTGGTAAAGCCGTGCGAGGGCAGCGGCAGATCGTTTTTGTTACCGGTGAGCCAGGCATCGGAAAAACCACGCTGGTCGACGAATTCCAACGACGCGCTGCCGCTAATGGACTCTCCATTCGTATTGCCCGCGGACAGTGCGTGGAAGGCTACGGAGGCAAGGAAGCGTATTATCCGATGCTGGAAGCGCTGGGTGGGTTGTGGCGAGGTCCGGGGGCAAAATCTCTTGTCCACACGTTAACCGCGCAGGCTCCTACCTGGCTGGTACAGTTCCCCGCACTGGTGGAACGCGAACACCGCGAGATGCTGCAGCAAGAGATCCTGGGCGCCACGCGGGAGCGCATGCTGCGGGAGATTGGCGAGGTGTTAGAAACGATCGCCTCGGAAAATCCACTGCTGCTGGTTTTCGAAGATTTACACTGGGCCGATCCCTCCACAGTCGATCTCATCTCGGCCCTGGCACGCCGACGGTCGGCCGCCAAGTTGATGGTCATCGGCGCCTATCGCCCGGTGGATGCGATCGTGTCGGAACATCCCTTAAGTGTTCTCAAGCAGGAACTGCTGGTTCATCAGTTATGTCGCGAGATCGCTTTGGAACCGCTGGGCGAAGCCGCAGTGGCCGAATATCTGGCGGCAGAATCATCGGGGGGCAGCGTGCCGGATGGCTTCGCCAGCCTGATCTACCAGCACTCGGAGGGCAATCCGATGTTTATGGTGACGGCGCTGGACGACATGGCCGCGCGGGGCCTGATCTCCTGGAATAAGGGACGCTGGCAACTCAGGGTCGCCGTAAAAGGAATCGATCTGGAGGTGCCGAAAAGTTTGCAAGAGATAATCGAAGTCCAGATTGAGCGACTGAGCCCTGAGGAGAAGCGGGCACTGGAGATAGCTAGCCTGCAGAGCCGCACCCGTTTCGCGGTCGCCTCCAGAGCCCCAATAATAGACTTGGAACCGGAAGCATTTGAAGCCCTGTGTGAAACGCTTTCACGGCGGCATCGCATTCTGCGCGCGGCCGGCTCTGAGAAATTGGCGGATGGGACGGTCACCGCATGCTACGAGTTTGTGCACGTGCTTTACCGGGAGGTGTGCTATCGGCGAATTGCCCCTGGACGCAGGGCGCAGTTGCACCGGCGATTAGGAGAGTGGGTTGAGGAACACTTCGAGCCATTGAACGAGGCCGCGGCCTGGCTGGCGGTTCACTTCGAACAGGGCGGAGATTGGCCGCGTGCGATCAAGTACCTGCAACTGGCAGCGGATACCGCCGCGCGGCGCTTTGAACCTCGGCAAGCCGCAGAGATTCTTCGGCACGCTCTCGAATTGGTGAGCAAGCTGCCTGAGGCCGGGCGAGCGCCAGGCGAAATCGAGATTCTAGAGAAGCTGGCTACGATTTACACGGCGCTTGTCGACGATATCCATGCCATTGAAACCTATGAAGCGCTGGCTGCGCGTGCGGCTCGCGATGGCCTGATCGATGTGGAGGTGCGCGCGCTCATCGACCTGGCGTACCCATTAGCGTGGACCAGTTCTCAGCGTTCGCTGGAAGTCCTGGAACGGGCGGTTCGGCTCAGCGCTCGGCAGGAAAATCCCCTCTTGCGAACGAGGGCGCGCGCGAACTGTTTTGCCCTCCGCCTGTGGCAGGAGTGGAATCGGCAGGATGCGGAGAAGTTCCAGGAAGCATTCGCGGAGATCCTCAATAGAGACGACCGCCGCATACTCGCCCCTTATTTGGCAGATTACGGCTTCATAAGCTGGATCTCCTCCGAATACCGCGAGGCCCGCCGGAGCTTGATCGAGAGCCGCTTCATCATGTCTGAGACACTAAACGAGAATCCTTACTTAAATGCTGCTTATGTACGAGGTCGATTTTCCCTGACATGGAATCTTCTGTTTCTGGGCGAGTGGGGCGAAGCGTTGCAAGAGATCGAGGACGCAATCGCCATGTTCGGCAAAAACGCCAACTATCACTGGGGGCTGGGGATGCACCTCCACCGGGCTTGGGTGAGTCTGCACGCAACAGACTTTGCCGGCGCACTGGCGATTTGTAATTCCACGCTCCCATCGATCGGAGATCCCGCGCCTCACCCAGCGCCTGACCATCCAACTCCGCATGCAGCTGTAATCCTGATGCGCTTATTTCTGACGGGCTCGGCGGAAACGGCTTTAGGAAATTATGAGAGTGCACTTGAGCACTTGCTGGCAGGGCGGGCAATCATGGATCGGTCGGCGGTCGTGTTTACCTGGGTCTGGCGAATGCCACTCGAATCTGCTCTCACAGAACTGTGGCTTGCGAAAGGCGATCTAGCCCAAGCGCGATCGCAGGCAGAAAAGTTGCTGAAGATCGCATTGGCGACAGCGGAACACACCTGGCAGGCGCTGGCTTGGGAAATGAATGCCCGCGTAGCTATGGCGGCACATGACCTAACGAGGGCACAAGACTGCATCGCCAACGGGTTGTCTGCGATGGAAGGCTTTGAGGTTCCGCTGGCCGCCTGGCGCGTTCACGCGACGGCCTTCGAACTCTGCCAGAATTCAGGCGATCGAGATTTGGCGGAACGCCATCTGGCACTCAGCCGCGAGACAGTCATGAAGCTAGCGAATTCCCTGCGCACGGAGGAGCCACTTCGGCAGACATATCTGTCAGCGCCGGCGGTTCGCAAAATCCTCGGCAACAATCTTGAAAACTCCAGGGTTGCGTGCTAGCGTCGGCCTCCGGGGGGTTGCAGTCGGAGACCAAATCCCGAAGTACGTGATGGCAGCCTGGAGCCATTTCTGGAACCGTTCGGCGATCGGTTTCTCGTGTTGGGCATCGACGGCATAGAACTTTCCGTCTTTGGCCGGGGGGAACAGGGGGCCAGCAGCACAAGCGCCACGATCCGCTTTTGGCAGTTTCGTGGCCGCTAGTCTAGTTCCGCCGCTTGAGCGCCCATTCTCTGTCCGATCGGCACGACCGGTTTGTCAATCGCCTCGATGACTGTAGCGATGTCGGCCGCGAAGCGATCCAGGGTGTGTTGTCCTTCATCGTTCGCTCGATCGCCCATGCCGGCCAGATCAACCCGTATGCGTTCGACCCACGAAATCTCAAACTCGCGGACGTCGTCGTCCCAAACCTCAGCGCCGTCCAGAAATCCGTGGACAAAAACTAGTGCACGTTGCCAAGTCTCACTAGTGCGGTACGTCGCGTCTTTGTTCACCTTTGTCTTGGCGGAAATCATCACAGTCTCCTATAAAGAAACACAACATCAACTCCCGGAATCCTGGCACTTTCTAAGATTCTGTCACTCCACTTTCTTCTCCGAGCCGCGTTTTCAGTGAGATCCAACTGGGTACTCGCTTGCGTTGCTTGTGATCGGTGGTCGGACGGAAAAAACGCAGTGCGGCACAGGAACGGCGATTGAGTCCAAATGGTCTGATCGATGGCTTTTAGGATTGAGACTGCGGCGCGAGGGAGATCGACGGTCTTCACCCTTAGTGGCCGAATCGAAAAACAAGCGATAGCCGAGTTGGAGAGACTCTTTGAATTCCAAACGAATTACCGCGGCATCGTTTTAGATCTGAAAGATGTTGGCGTAATCGATCGCGACGTACTGCGCTTTTTCTTACGTTGCGAAGCGGATGGCGTGAAACTTGAGAACTGCGCCTCATATATTCGCGAGTGGATGGAAAGAGAAAAAGAGTGAGGGTGGGATCGATGCGGCAGCGACGCGCTGGTCGTTCAGCGAAATGAGAGGCGCATAACAATGCAAAGTTCATACAAAGCACTAGAAGTCTCCGCGCCCTGATGGGGCAGACTAAAGGAGGTAAAGGTGGTTACACTTTCGAAGCGCAGGTTCGTTATATCGGGAACCATGGTCTTCATGGTTGTAGTTGTGGTCGTTATAGGTTTGCGGGTCGCGGCCGCTCTCTCGAGCATCATTGGCTTCAGCTTGCTGAGCTACGCCCGAACCACCTTCAACGCCTTCTATTTCGTCACCTTGAAGCCCTGGAGCGAGCGCAAAACCAGGGCGGACCAGCTTCAAGCAATCAAGGTCCGTTTGAACCAACAGCTCAGTCAACTTCCGAAAGGAACTGTTTTCAGCTTCTCGCCGCCGGCAATCCAAGGCGTCGGCACCTCCGGCGGATTTCAGTTCGTGCTGGAAGACCGTGCCGGGCGCGATGTCCCGTTCCTGGCCGGCAACCTGGCGAGGTTCATGGCGGCCGCTCGCAAGCGTCCTGAAATTGGCACGATCAGCACGACCTTTCTGCCGAGTGTGCCGCAACAGTTCGTAGACGTGGATCGGGACAAAGTGCTCAAGCAAGGTGTGCAGATCGGCGAAGTCTACCAGGCCATTCAGGCTTTCATGGGAGGGCTGTTCATCAACTACTTCAACGATTTTGGCCGTACCTGGCAGGTGTACGTCGAGTCGGAAGCCCCTTACCGGTCGAATCTGGACAACGTGGGGCAGTTCTACGTACGCAATAGCCGGGGCGACACGGTGCCGCTTTCCGCGCTGACGAAATTCGAGTCGCGTTCCGGCCCCGAATTCATCATGCGTTACAACGAGTATCGGTCTGCGCAAATCAACGGCAGCGCCGCGCCGGGCTACAGTTCGGGTCAGGCGACAGCGGCTCTCGAAGATGTCTTCAGGCGGAACATGCCCAGCGAAATGGGCTTCGATTATATGGGCATGTCTTATCAAGAGCAGAAGGCGCGGGAAGGGGTATCGCCTTCAGTCATCTTCGGTTTCTCCCTGTTGTTCGTTTTCCTGATTCTCGCAGCGCTTTACGAAAGCTGGTCGCTGCCGTTCAGCGTGCTCCTGAGCACGCCGGTGGCGGTTTTTGGGGCCTTCGGAGTGCTTTGGCTGCGCCGCGTCCTGCTAGCAGTCTTTCTGCCAGCTTACATGGTTCAAATCGAAAACGATGTTTACTCGCAAATCGGTTTGGTAATGCTGATTGGCCTGGCTGCCAAGAACGCGATTCTGATTGTCGAGTTCGCGAAGGAGCAATACGAACAAGGCAAGCCCCTGGTGGACGCCGCTCTCGAAGGCGCGCGGCTCCGCCTGCGTCCCATTTTGATGACATCGTTCGCGTTCATTCTCGGATGCGTGCCGCTGTGGACCGCGTCTGGCGCCGGGTCTGTGGCTCGACAGGTGATAGGCACCACGGTCATCGGGGGTATGCTCGCCGCAACTGCAATCGGCATCTTCTTTATACCCGCGATCTTCTATCTCGTCGAGAAGGTCTCATTTGCCGCGCGAGCGCCAGGGCCCAGCCCCGGGATACTTCCTTCGCCTGGGCACGGAGACTGACATGAATTTTCGAGCAACCGCCATTTTTTTGGCCGCGGGCTGGATGATTGGTTGCACGGTCGGACCGAATTATCACCGTCCCACAGTACAGGCGCCGCCAGCTTTCCGCGCTCCGGACCCACTGCCGGCCCCCCAAGCGGAGTCTCTCGCGGACCTGAAGTGGCGGGAGGTTTTCAAAGACGCGGATTCAAAACAGTTGGTCAAGACAGCTCTCGCGCAGAATTACGACTTGCGGGATGCGGTCGTCCGAGTGGAGGCGGCGCGGGCCAATCTGGGGATCGTCCGATCCGAACAATTCCCGCAAGTGGGCGCAAGCGGAGCTGTTCAGTTGACGCGCCTTTCCAGAGACGGTTCGCTTGCACTGCCCCGGTCGCTTGTACCGTCCCAGAATCGCAATTGGGGCGAGGCATCACCGAACCTGCTGTCGTTCGAAGTAGACCTGTGGGGGCGGTTGCGCCGGGCGACCGAAGCGGCGCGCGCGAATCTTTTGAGTGCGGACGAGAATCGCAAAGCTGTTGTAACCACGCTAGTGAGTGATGTCGCAACTGCATACTTCACGGTACGCGAGCTGGATTACGAGTTGGAAATCTCGACGCAGACTCTGGCGACGCGCCGAGAGTCGCTGCAGCTTACTCAAATGCGTCAGGGCGGCGGAGTCGCGACGTCGCTTGATTTGAGGCAAGCCGAGCAACTGGTGGATACCGCCGCCGAGACCATCCCCACGCTTCAGCAGCAGATCGAGCAGACCGAGAACCAAATCAGCCTGCTGCTTGGAGAGAATCCAGGCGATCCGATCCATCACCAAGGCGCGTTCAACGAGGATCTGTTTCCTCCCGAAGTTCCGGTCGGCCTGCCATCAGCGCTGCTCGAGCGTCGGCCCGATATTCGCGCTGCAGAGCAGAACCTCATCGCGGCGAACGCCGACATCGGTGTGGCAAAAGCGGCATACTTCCCACAGTTGAGCCTGAGCGGGCTTATCGGCGGCCAGAGCACGCAGTTATCGAGCCTGTTCAGTGGTCCACACAGCGCGTGGAGCTTTGTACCGCAGATTGTAGCCGTTATTCACGGCCGGACGCCTCCGTTCTAACCTGAGATTGGCGGAAGCCCAAAGAGATAGTGCGCTCGTTCAATATCAGAAGGCCATCCAGACTGCCTTCACCGAAGTATCAAACGCCTTGATTGCTCACCAAAGAGTGAGAGAAAGCCGGATGCAGCAGCAAGCGTTGGTCGGAGCTCTTGAAGATCGGAAAAGGCTGGCATATGCACGATACCTCGGTGGCGTGGATACCCAGCTCAATGCGCTCGACGCCGATCGCGATCTGCTCCAGGCGCAATTGGACCTCAGGCAAATCAGGCTGAACGAACTACTGAGCGTAGTCCAGTTATACAAGGCGCTCGGCGGAGGCTGGCAGTAGCTTCTATGATGCGACGCCCAATGTTACCGCCTCCCCGCCAGACCGGTAATATGAAAGTTAAGGCCCGGGAGCATCTCCGCCAGAACAATGAGTGACGGAATCTTAGGAAGCGCCGGAATCTTGTGAATTTAACGAGGGGTCCTACTGGATGTTGTGTTTCTTTATGTTGAGCTGTTTGATTTTGAAATCCAGTGTCGACCGCGGAATTCCGAGTTTGGCGGCGGCTCCATTTGGCCCAGCAAGTTTTCCATTGCTTTCCACCAGAGCCGCTTCGATGAGT
>Ga0182024_10013012_pt1 | contig 16342 bp, 14 predicted proteins | sample P32metaG_FD_120480 | JGI IMG/M metagenome (GOLD analysis project Ga0182024, IMG submission 120480) | Permafrost microbial communities from Stordalen Mire, Sweden - P3-2 metaG (Illumina Assembly) | ecosystem: Environmental > Terrestrial > Soil > Wetlands > Permafrost | place: Sweden: Stordalen... | reverse complement strand
GATGGAACCAAACTGGTGACGGTACACGACCCAATAAAATGAGGCTCATCAAATGAAACCCGGTGAATATTTCTTAGACGACCACGCAATCTCCGCCAACGCGGGACGCCGCACGGCCAAGGTGGTGGTCAAGCAAACGGGCGACCGTCCGATTCAGGTGGGCAGTCATTTTCACTTTTATGAAGTGAACGACGCTCTGCATTTTGATAGAGACGCGGCCCGCGGAATGCGCCTGAACGTTCCGGCCGGTTTGAGCGTCCGCTTTGAGCCGGGCGAGGAAAAAGAGGTTGAGCTGGTGGAGTTCGGAGGCGCGCGAATGATCCTGGGCCATCGGAACATGAAATGAAAATCGAGCGCCAAACCTACGCCGACCTTTACGGACCTACCAAGGGCGATCGCGTTCGCCTCGCCGACACGGAGCTGATCATTGAAGTTGAAAAGGATTCCTCGGTCTACGGCGACGAGATCACTTTCGGCGGGGGAAAAGTCATTCGCGACGGCATGGGACAGAGCTCGCGTGCCACGCGCAGCGAAGGCGTGCTCGATCTGGTCGTGACGAATGCGCTGATCGTCGATCACTGGGGCATCGTGAAAGGCGACATCGGGATTCGCGACGGGCGCATCGTGAAAGTCGGTAAGGCCGGCAATCCGGATACGATGGACGGGGTCGATCCCGAGCTGGTCGTCGGAGCGTCGACGGAGGTGATCGCGGGCGAAAATCTGATCGTTACCCCGGGCGGCGTCGATAGCCACATCCACTTCATTTCGCCGCAGCAGATTTATGAAGCGCTCTCGGGCGGCATCACGACCATGCTGGGCGGAGGCACTGGCCCTGCCACCGGCACCAACGCGACCACCTGCACGCCGGGCGCGTGGAATCTGGCGCGCATGCTCGAAGCAGCGGACGCGTGGCCGATGAATTTCGGATTTCTCGGGAAAGGAAACGCCTCCACCCAAGCCCCTCTCGTCGAGCAGATTCGCGCGGGGGCTTGCGGCTTGAAGCTCCACGAGGATTGGGGCACGACGCCCGCCGCGATCGACGCCTGCCTGCGCGCTTCCGACGATTTCGACGTCCAGACCGCCATTCATACCGACACCATTAACGAAGCCGGCTTTGTCGAGGACACCATTAAAGCGATCGCGGGACGCGCGATTCACACTTATCATACTGAAGGCGCGGGTGGCGGTCACGCGCCCGATATCATCAAAATCGCCTCGATGCCGAATGTGCTGCCATCCTCGACCAACCCCACCCGGCCTTTCACCGTAAATACCATCGCCGAACATCTCGACATGCTGATGGTGTGCCATCACCTGAATCCGATGGTGCCGGAAGACGTCGCGTTCGCGGAGAGCCGTATTCGTCCGGAGACCATCGCTGCCGAAGATATTTTGCACGATTTAGGCGTATTCAGCATGATTTCGAGCGATTCCCAGGCGATGGGCCGCGTCGGCGAGGTGGTCACGCGCACCTGGCAGACCGCGCACAAAATGAAGGTGCAGCGGGGCGCGCTGGAGGGCGACACGTCGCGTAACGACAATACCCGGGTGAAACGTTACGTTGCGAAATACACCATCAATCCCGCGATTACGCATGGCATCGCGCATGAGGTGGGATCCATTGAGCCGGGCAAGCTTGCCGACCTGGTGCTGTGGAAACCCTCCATGTTCGGCGTAAAGCCGGAGATGATCGTCAAAGGCGGATTCATCGCGTGGAGCGTGATGGGCGACGCCAACGCCTCCATCCCCACGCCGCAGCCGGTGCTTTACCGGCCGATGTTCGGGTCGTTCGGCGGCGCAATCGCGCAAACCGCGGTAACTTTCGTCTCCCATGCGTCTCTCGCCGCTGCAATCGAGGAGCGATTCGCGAAGCGCGCCGTTGCCGTGAAAAATTGCCGCTCGATCGGCAAGAAAGATATGATCCACAATTCGGCGACGCCGGAAATTGAGGTCGATCCGCAAACCTACGAGGTCCGCGCCGATGGCGAACTGCTGACCTGCGAGCCGGCGGAATCGCTACCGCTGGCGCAGCGATATTTTTTCTTTTGATCTCTCAAGGCTTCGGAATTTGAAGATCAGAGCAGATTTTCCGCGCAAGGAACTCATTAACTTCGCTATGGCGTGGGATCGAGGAAGATCTCCGAGCAGCGCGATTCACGTAAACGGTGTGATTGTTTCCTTCGCGAAGGAGTTCGCACCCGTTGCTTTTGAGGTGGCGAATCAGATCGATTCTTTTCACACCACGGGAAGTTCGAAGACCTCGCGGATCACTGCGGTGCCCTCCATAGACTCCTCCGCCATGGCCCGGTTCGCCTCCAGCACTAGCCCAACCGCTTCACGCAAATTCTCGCGAGCCTCTTCAAGCGTGGCTCCTTGCGTGTTGGCGCCCGGCAACTCTTCGATGAAAGCTACATAGCCTTCAGGCACCTGCATATATATCGCAGTCAGCGTCATTTGCTGTTATTATCCCACCATAGAAGTCATATGCGAGCATATCGAGTCGGCGTAGCCGGACCCGTGGGCAGCGGCAAGACCGCTCTGGTCGATTCCCTGAGCAAGCGCCTGTGGCCCGCTAGAAATCTGGCAGTCGTCACCAACGACATCTATACCAAAGAGGATGCTGAATTTCTGATTCGCCAGGGCACTCTGCCCGCCGACCGCGTCCGCGGCGTTGAAACCGGGGGCTGCCCCCACGCCGCCATCCGGGAAGATGCGTCGATGAACATCGAGGCCATCGAGGAGCTGGAAGCCGCTCACCCCGGCCTCGAACTGGTGTTCGTCGAAAGCGGCGGCGATAATCTGGCCGCGTCCTTCAGTCCGGAGCTGGTGGATGCGTCGATTTACGTGATCGATGTCGCGGGAGGCGATAAAATTCCCCGCAAAGGAGGACCCGGCATCAAGCGCAGCGGGCTGCTGGTCATCAACAAAATCGACCTCGCCCCGCACGTAGGCGCTTCCCTCGAAGTCATGGATCGCGACGCGCGAAAGCAGCGGGGTGAGCTGCCTTTCGTCTTCACGAATTTGAAGTCCGGCGAAGGGCTCGATGAAGTGCTCCGCTGGCTGGATGCGGAAATCGCCACAGGACCCGGGAAACGTTTAGATTCTCATAGCCACAGTCACGCCCATTGAGGTAACCTGATAGACCGATGAAGAAAATTCTTCTAACCCTCGCATTGGCGATCCCCGCCTTCTCACAAACGTCGATTAAGGACGCGCTGGCCAAGCACTGGAAAGTGACCGGCGATTTCACCATCGCCGTCGCCAAGCTGATGCCTGCCGATCAATACGGATTCCGGCCCGTGCCGGTGGAGTTGAGCTTCGGCCAGTTGATGGTGCAGATTGCCGCGGCAAATGTGGGCGCCTGCGCGACCGCCAGCGGTATGACGCGGCCCGCGACGCCGGCTAAACTCGCGGCGGCGCTGAAGGACGAGAAGATCGATGTCAACAAAGAAGAAGCGCTGAAGTTTCTTTTCGACACCTTCGAATTTTGCAATCAAGCCGTAGCTTCGATGACTCCCGAAAAGCTCGACGCGGTGGTGGGAACCACGCGCAAGATGACCGGGTTCGAGTGGCTGTGGGCCTACTTCACGCACACCGCGCATCATCGCGGCCAAGCCGAAGTATATTTGCGCATAAAAGGCATCCAGCCGCCGGACTACGTTTTTTAGAGCAGTTTTTCACGCAGAGGCGCAGAGCTCGCAAAGAACACAAAGAAAAATCTTGGCGAGCTTGGCGTCTTTGCGTGAAGGAACGTCACTGGACTCCAAACCGCGCAATCGCGCCCTTGGGCCCCACTGCCCAGCCGGCGAAGCTCAACAGGAAGCTCATGGCGTTGTAGCCGCCCTTGTCGAACTGCTTCCAGGTTTTTCCTTTATCGGTCGATACGTCGGAGCCGGACGTTCCGGTGGCGATCCACATTTTCAGATCAGGCAGGTAGGCAATCGCCGAGCGGAAGCCGCTTGGGCCGTTCTCCGGCGCCGTCCATTTTTTGCCGCCGTCTTCCGTGATGGCGATGTTGTGCGCCGCATCGGCCGGCTTCGAATAATCGCCTCCGACGGCGATTCCAAACAATGGATTGAGAAACGCGATTGAAAAAATTCCCGCGCTTGCCGAATCGTGGCGAACCGGCGTCGTGGAGACGGTCCATTTCTTGCCGCCATCGCTTGAATGAAATACGCGGGCCCCCGATGTTGCGAACCAGACCTCGTGTAGTCCCAGCACCAGCAGGCAGCTATTGCTGGCCGCGAACGCTCCTTCGTTTGGTTGAGCGGCGGGAGTCTTTTCGTGCTTCCAGGTCTCGCCGCCGTCATCGGTAGTCATGATGACGAAATGGCCGTCGACGGGATCGCCCAGCAGGATTCCGTGCGAAGCGTCCCAGAAGGCGATGGAGTCGAAGAATCCTTTGGGGTCGGGATTGCTGTACGAGACATCCCACGTGCCTCCTCCATCCTTGGTTCTATAAACTCGTGATTTTTCGCCGCTTCCGATGCTCAGCAGGATGGCGGTTTTATCGTCGAAACCGTGCACCGCGCGAAAGTCGAGATCCGCCGCTCCGGTGACCGTGGCTGCCTTCCAGTTTTCACCTCCGTCGGTAGTGATCAGATATGTGCCTTTCGCTCCGCTGGCCCACACGACCTTGGAGCTCACGACGCTGACGCCGCGCAGGGAAACGGTTGTATTGCTGGTTTCGGGCGTCCAGACCTGCGCCCTGACCGGCCATAAAGCGCACATAAAGATGCCGAAAATTGCCTTGTTCATGCTTATTCAACGTTACAATGAGCGGATGCTGGCTGGGAAAACGGCACTTGTCACTGGAGCCAATGGAGCTATCGGCACCGTAATATCGCGTACACTCGCCCGGGAAGGCGCGCACGTGATCGTCAACTATTTTGAAGACCGCGCGGGCGCCGAAGCACTCGCCGGTTCGATCGGAGGGACTGCGATTTACGCGGACATCGGCAACCCGGCCGACGTCGACAAGATGATCGCGGGTTTTTCACGCATCGACATTCTGGTGAATAACACGGGTATTCAGACCTTCAGCCCTCTGCTCGATGTTCTCGAAGAAGATTGGGACCGGGTGATTCGCGCCAATCTCAAAGGGTGCTTCCTGTGCACCCAGCGCGTGGGGCGAATGATGAAGCAGAATGGCAGCGGGCGGATCATCAATCTGGGTTCGGGCTCCAATAAAGCAGCGTTTCCGGGGCTTTCGAGTTATACGGCGAGCAAAGGAGCGATCGAAATGTTCACCAAGGTCGCCGCGGCGGAACTGGGAGCGTTCGGAATTACGGTGAATTGCGTGGCGCCCGGCGCAATCGAAACGGAGAGGACGAAACTGGAAACGCCGGACTACGCCGGAACCTGGGCAAAACTCACTCCCCTGGGGCGCGTGGGGACGCCGGACGATGTCGCGCGCGTCATCGTCTTTTTTGCGAGCGATGCCGCCGCATTTGTCAACGGGCAAACGCTGTGGGTAGATGGAGGGCTGTTCAGCAAGCCGGCATGGCCATACTGAAACGAATGCTCTATGGAATCGAGGCGGGCATCGTCGGCGGCCTCGCGATGCTTGGACTGCTTGCCGCCTGGTCGATGTGGCACCGGCATGTGTGGTGGGAGATCCCGAATCTCCTGGGATCGACCTTTTACCAATCGCGGGCGTTCTATTCGGGCCCGGGAAAGGCTACCTTGGCAGGCGGAGCGCTCGAACTGACCATGACCGGAACGGTCGGCGCGATCTTCAGTGTAATCTGTGGGAATGTGCGGTCCCGGCACAGGCTGATCCTTTTAGGCACGCTCGCCGGTGTGGGGTGGTTCTATCTGGCGAATACTGTGGTGTGGCCCCGCATCAATCCGCTGGTTCCCATCTATTGGCCGGAGCCGGCGACGGTCCTTTCGCATGTGCTATTTGGAGCATGCCTGGGATATAGCGGGAACGGCCGCGTATCTCCGGGCATTGCTGTTGCCGCAAACGGCCCGTCGGATGCGGTAGAATCGTAGATTCGCTTCTGCGTTGAGCCTCATGTCCCTTAGGCTACCCGTCCCCGGTCCTGACGATCGGCGAGAATTATCGGGAAACCGCGAGTAGAGTGGGAACGTCTGGAGTGAGGCGCAGAGTGGAAAGGAACCGTTTTTAGATGACGTTTTTCAGGCCTGGATGCCTGCGCGTTTTTGCCGTTGTTTGTCTGGTAAGCGGAGTGGGTTTATTCGGACAGCAGCAGACGCCTCCACCGACGCAGCCCCCGGCCTCCGGTCAGCCACCTCAGCAGCAGCCGCCGCAGCAACAACCTCCGCAACAGCCTCCTCAGCAGAAAAAGGCGAATCCATTCGAGACCGTTCCACAAGCTCCGGAAACGCCTGTGCCAAAACCGGCGGCTCCGGCGCCCGAGGCGCAGGTGAACGCCGACCGGCCGCCGACCGACACCATCGAACTGATCGAATTCCGCGGCGCGCGTCGCGTTCCGCAGGACACTCTGCGAGCGATGATCATCAGCAAGAAAGGCGACCCCTACGACGAGGAATCGCTGCACCGCGACTTCATGGCTTTATGGAACACCGCCCGCTTCGACGATATCCGGATGGAGCGCGAGGTGGGAAAAACGGGCTGGATCGTGCGTTTCACGGTGGTCGAGCGGCGCATTGTACGATCGATCAAATACGACGGATTGAAGTCCATCACGCAATCGGAAATTCTGGACCGCTTCAAAGAGCGGAAGGTCGGGCTGAGCGTGGAATCGCAGTACGATCCGAACAAGATTCAACGTGCGCGCAATGTTTTGCAGGAGTATCTGGCGGAGCGCGGACGCCAGTTCGCCACGGTGGATCCGGAAATCCGGCAGGTGCCTCCGTCATCACTGGAACTGACCTTCAAAGTGAACGAAGGTCCGAAGGTGAAGGTTCATGAGATTACTTTCGACGGCAACAATGTCTATAGCGATCTGATTCTGAAACGCGCGATGAAGAACCTGCACGGGATCGGCATCCCGTACTCGATCTTCGCGGAGGATATTTTCTCCAAGACCTACGATTCGACCAAGCTCGAAGAAGATCAGCAGCGCATTGAGGAGTATTATAAGGACCACGGCTATTTCGCCGCCCATACCACCGGCGCGAAGGTGACGGTGGTGGATACCGGCGCCGGCCATTTCCGGATTCCGCTGATTTTTTCAGGCTCCAAAGGCAAGGGCGCCGACATCCATATCAGTATTGAAGAAGGCCGTCTTTATCACCTGAACAACATCAACTTCGTCGGCGTGAAATTGTTCCGGACGCCGGAAACGCTGATGCGGCCGGTGTTCCAGATGAGCTCGGGCGACGTGTTCTCGACCTCCAAGCTGCGCAAAGGGTTCGAGGAGCTGCGCAAGCTATACGGCAATTTCGGCTACATCGATTTCGTGGCGGAGCCGAACATCGAGCCGGTTCCCAATACCGATAAAGTCGACCTGACGCTGAACTTCGACGAGGGCAAGCAGTTCTTCGTTCGCCGCATCGATTTTTCGGGCAACACGACGACGCGCGACAAGATCATCCGGCGCGAGTTTTTGGTGGACGAAGGCGACATTTACAACACCAAGCTGATGGAAGTCAGCCTGCTGCGCCTGAACCAGCTGGGTTACTTTGAAGTGCTGAAGATGGAAGACGCGGTCGATATCAAGCGCGATACAAAAACGGACACGGTCGACATCACGCTTAAAGTAAAGGAGCGCGGCAAGAATTCCATCCAGTTGAATGGCGGAATTTCCGGCATCGCCGGCAGCTTCATCGGCTTCTCCTATGCAACCAACAATCTGTTGGGACTGGGCGAAACTCTCAGTTTGAACTCGCAGCTTGGCACGCGCCAGGATAATATCACCCTCGGATTCACAGAGCCGTATTTTATGGACAAGCCGATCCAGGTCGGCGCAACCGTTTTCTATACGCGATTCGATTACAACCAGGCGCGGGAGGCGTCGATTCTGGCGGGTCAGAACCTGACGCAGCTCTATAACGAGTTGGGCTCGCAGAACCTGCTCAATTACGTGACCAATTCGAGAGGGTTCACGGCGTTCATCAGCAAGCCTCTGCGGCGCAGTTTTGCGCGCGTTGGCCTGAGCTACGGATATTCGATTCAGAACGTCACTACGCTGACGAATGCGGCGACGGCTTATTACACCTATATCGACTTCCTGCGCATCAACGGGCCGAATCCTCTGAGCGGCATCACACAGTCGAGCCTTATTCCCAGCTTCACCTATAATTCGGTGAACCATCCTATCACGCCGACCGGCGGAAAGAGTCTGGCCGTTTCCATTCAGTTCGCGGGCAGTTTCCTGGGCGGCAATGTGAACCAGATTCTGCCGACGGTAGATGGAAAATATTTTCACCGGTCGCCGATTAATCACAAGCACGTGATTGGAGTGCACGTGCTGGGCAAGTTTGTAACCGGATATGGAGGCAAGGTCGCTCCTCCGCTGAATCGCTTCTATATGGGCGGCGAGAACGACATTCGTGGGTTCGATATCTGGAGCATCAGCCCGGTGGCCTACATCCCGACGTCGGCTACGGTAAGTCTGCTGAACAACGATGGGACTCCGCGCCAGCAGCGCGAAACCATTAACGGCGTCACCACATTTGTCAATGTGACGCAGACCATCCCCAGCTACCAGCTGGTGACTCCGGGCGGCGATCTGGAGGCGGTAACGAACTTCGAATACCGCATCCCGATTTTCGGGCCCGTGATCCTCGCTGCATTTGTGGATACGGGTATGGACCGGCTGGTGCTCAGCGGCCAGTTGAAGTTAAACTCAGACCGCGTGACGCAACTGGACACGCTTTTCCCCGAAGCGGCGTTTCCCGATCGAGCCATTATTCAAGCGGGAACGCAGAAGATCCGCATGTCGACTGGGCTGGAGCTCCAGGTGATGCTGCCGGTCGTAAACGCGCCGTTCCGCGTCTACTGGGCTTACAACCCGCTGCGCGTCGAAGAGTATGTGCAACCTCCGCTGGTCGCGGACCGCAGCTATTTCCCGAACGCCGCATCGTTCTTTAATTCCATTGCACAAATTGGACAAGCTTACCCGCTATTCGAGAAACCCTCGACCTTCCGGTTCACTATCGGACGGACGTTTTAAGACGGCGTGTTAACATAAGAAGAAAATAGGAGTTTATTGTGAAAAATCGAATTCTTGCGCTGCCCTGTCTGGCCCTTTTTGCGGCCGCCATCGCCGGGGCACAAGGCCCCCCCCCGACTAAGGTTGGCGTGATCCAGGTTCAAGCTGCGCTGACCGGTACCAAGGACGGCCAGAAGGCCGTTGCGGAATATCAGAGCCGCGTGGCGCCCAAGGTTAAGGAGATGGAGCGCAAGCGCGCGGAGATCCAGGAACTTCAGGACAAGCTGAGCAAGGGCGGGAGTGCTATGGCCCAGACCGCCAAGGACGATCTGGCGCGCGCCATCGACACGAAGACTAAGAGCTACAACCGCGACATGGAAGACGCACAAGCCGAGGCGCAGACGGAAGAGCGGAAGATGCTGGAGGAGCTCAGCGGCAAGATGCAGGCCGTAATCGAAAAGTACGCGCAGGCCAACGCCTACACGGTGATTCTGGACGTGAGCAATCAGAACGGAAATGTGATCTGGATCTCGACCGCCATCGATGTGACCAAGGACGTTATCGATCTGTACGACAAAATGAATCCCGGCGGTCCGGGGACGAAGCCCACCTCGATGCCGTTGAACAAGCCGACGGCCCCGGCAACTCCTCCGGCAACTCCTGCCGTGACGCCGAAGAAGCAGCCGTAGGGTTTTACTGTAAAATGGCGGCAGGGGCGGCCCTGCCCCACTACATTGCAGGTACCGATCGATCAGCACTGCGCCGATTTCAGCATCCAACGTGAGGACGCTGTCTGCTTCACCGCCGGCCTGCACGGCGTTTCCTTTGGCGCGGGGACCATTCATGCGTATCTGGCATCCGATCGCACGCCTCCCAAGCTCACTGCCGGTATTTCCGTCGGCGCGCTGACCGCGGCGGTGATGGAGCGCTGCTATCGCGATCTGCGCGAGTCGCGGACGGAGGCGGCGCGCTGGACCTGGCTCCGCCGCTATCTTTCCTTCCTGCTGGACCGGCCTTACGATGTCGCGTGGCATGCGATTCCAAATCCCTCCGATTTCGTGGCGGATTTGCCGCCGGTGGCGGAGACGGGCCTTCCGCCTGATTCGGAGTGGGAGCTTCGTGAAGCCAAAGCCCGCCGCAAGCTGCACATTATCGCGCGGTTTGGGCGCTGGTGCTCCCATCTGCCGGTGACGGTGAGTTCGGCTGGATGGATCATGGTGCGCTACGCGCGGCATCAGGAGCAGAATCCGACGCGCGTAACGGAGTGGTGGAACGCGCTGGCTTTGTGGGCGCGCGTCCTGTTCGTGGAATGGATGATATTGCTGCAAATCATCCTGCGGCCCCAGTTTTTTCCCGAATGGCAATTCCGCGTCGGTGGAAAAATGATCTCGCACTTCCCGGTGCGCCCTTTGTTCGGATGGAAACTGTGGCTCTCGACCCTGTTCCTCGGGTCAGCCACGATTACTCTGTGGATCATAAATTTGTGGGTGGTGCTACAAGGGATTTTCAAGGAAAAGACCACGCACGTGCTTCATCTAGGCCTGCTGCTGGGTTTCACCTGCGCGCCGCTGGTCCCTATCTTCCTCAGGCGATGGATGTACGGCACCAACAATTGGGGATTCAAGAAAATTCTGACCCACCTGGGGATCCGCAAATCCCTGATCGACGATTTTCATCTGCGCCTGAAGCTGTTCCGGCTGTTTGAGGATCGTGGCGAGACGCCCGTGTTGAAGGACCTGACTTTTCCGGTGCTGATGGTCTCCGCGCCGCTGCAGATTATCGATTCATCGCCGAGCCAGCTATGGCCGGCGGTGAAGAGCAACGTCTCTGTCGTCGACGCGCTGCGCGCGAGTCTCGCCATTCCGCGATTATTTGCGCCGACCGTGGTGAAGGGAGAAGATCTGGCGAGTTGGGTGGGCGCGAGCCATCTGACGGAGCGGCTGGACCTGGTGGACGGGTCCGTCGTGCGCCACAATCCTCTGCCCGCGCTGATGCGCTTTCTTACGGAGCCTCAAAATTCCGAGGTGGCGGAAATATTGTCGAGGCCCGAGAGCCGGGTCCATCTGGTTTACGATATTCCGATTCAACCCAAGCCGCTGCCCGCGGCCGCCAGGGATCCGGCGGGACCCGAGCCGCTGCTGCCGAACATCGTCGAAACAGGGTTCGCAAGTAACCGGCTGGAACGCCGGCGCGACAGCCGCCTGGAAGTGGTGCGCACCAATTATGTCTCTGAACTGGAGCGCGTGTTGCGCGCGGCAACCGGCAAGGTGAGCTCACCCGATGTCGATACCATCACCGTCGATGAGATCGCGCCCGAAGAGGAGCTGACGCTCGCCAATACGCTGCAGCCGACGGAAACGGAGATCCTGACGCATATAGCGGCGGGCTGCCGCCAGAGCCTCTCGGTTCTTTATGGAGAGGAGATTACGGAGTTCGGGAACGGGGAGACCGTCGATTGCAACGCGCTGCTGCGGCACATCGCGCCGAACCGGGATTGGCGGCTTTCCGATCGCTACGGCATGCCCGGGTTGAGCGAGGTGTGCCGTCATTGTCCGCGCACCCTGCACGCGGCGGCGAAACCGGTGGACGGTCTCCTGCCCCTGAATTTTCGCGCCGCGTCCGGTAATCTGGCAACACGTTTTCCGGAGCTTACCGGCGATCGGCCGCGCATTGTATTTATCGCCAGCGGAGGCGTGTTTCGGGGCTCCTTCCACGTGGGCATGATCGGCGCGATGCATGCGACGGGCCTCAAGCCGGACATGATCGTCGGCGCGTCGGTGGGCACGCTGTTAGGCGCGGCTCTGGGCTCGATGTATGCTTCGAGCGGCCAGCACGCGCGGGTGCAGCTGCGCCGTTTGACGAACCTTTTTGTCGAAGCGGACCAGCGCATCGCGCTGACGAAAACGCTGAAGGCGGCGATCAAGGATGTTGGAATCCGAAGCCGCGGCGCGAGTATGAATCTCTCGCCGAATGTGCTTCGGAAAATGGTGCGCGCGGGCAGCCGGCAGGATCCAGGCAGCGCGATCACCGGAGCTCCACCGGCGCTGATCGACGCCATCTCCGATTTGTTCCTGATTCCGTACCGCGCCACGGCTCGCATCGCGGCGGAGTTCGTGGCGGGGCACGTCACGCGCGCCACGCACACCTTCTGGACGCAGATCAAGACGGAGACCATAGACCGGCTGGGAATTCACGATGCGCTGATCGGGTCCTCGCTGCTGGAGCGCGAGACCAGGCTGGTGCTGGGCGACGTGTCACAGGTTGCGCAACCGTTTCTCGAGCACAGCCATATCGCGTTTTTTGCAACCGCCGTGAATCTGGTGACGGAGTGGATCACGATTCTCGGGTCGGAGCTCACTGCCGAACGCTACGATCTGATCGAGGCTCTGCTGGCGTCGAGCGCATTTCCAATGGCTTTCGCGCCGCGCCGCGCGAGCGCGCTTTATCCCGGCGTGGGGCGCCGCGACGTGTTTTACGGTGACGGAGGAATGTTCGACAATCTTCCGATCAATCCCGCATTCGAAGTGCTGCGCGAAGTGCAGGCGGACCGCCTGCATTCGACGCTCGGCCGGGGCCGATGGCGCGATGAACTGGCGCGCCGCCATCGCGAGCCGGACCTGTTTCTGGTGGGCGCGCTGAATATACGCCAGACGGAGGACGAACCGGACGCTTACGACTCGTTGCGCAAAATCGCCGCACGGGCGATCTCGCTTGAAGACAACGAAAAAATCTACGGCATGGAAAGAGCCGCGAGCCAGATCGACCACCAGCTGGGACAGTTGCGCGAGGAACCCGGCAGCGGAGATGTTTTGCTGTCGAAGGAGCAGGAGGAATTTCTCAACGGGATCGTCAATGCGGCGGTGATGCCGGTTTATCCAGCCGACGCCGATCATCTGAACGGGACCTACGAATTTTGCAAGGCGATGGGGATGGATCGGAACAGGATTCGCCGCTCCATCGCGGACGGATGCTTTCAGACCATGCTCGGCGTCGCACGGGCGCAGGAAGAAGGACCATACTCCATGACCGGCCGCAGCATCGCCGCGCTGACGGCGCTAGGGCGCGTTCCGAAAATCGCGATGGAGCGCGAGCGGTCGGCGAAACATTATGGCCGATGCCCTTACTTTAGAGTCGAAGGCCAGTCAATCCCCTGCCCGTTTGAAGGGATGCACGGAATTTACGGGACGTGCCGGGAGGATCCGGTTCATATCAAGGTGATCGCAAATTAGTAGGATGCTAAACAATCTGCCAAAAGCATCGTGTTAGAGTGCTTGTCCGCTTTCTTGCGCGCGTAGGTCTTCCATCAGGTCGGGGCCGGCGTTGCCCGGATAGCCGAAGTCCCAGAAAGGCTCGCCGGGAGCGCTTTCCCACACTCGCCGATCGCGCGCGATCAGAAGTTTTTTTAACCGCTCGTCGAGCGCCAAAACCTCGTCGTCCTCCGCTCCAGCCTGGGCCAGGATCGCGCGCACATCGAGGTCGTTGCGATAATCTTCCAGGCCGAGCGGGTAGCCGCGTTCCACTTGTTCGACGAACTGGCGCCATTTTCGGACCAGGCCCGCGCGGCCTTCACGGACGACGTGCTCCGGATAACCGTTCTCGCGCAGATATTCCTCGACAGTCATGGCCGCTCCGCCTGGCGCCGGAAGTAGCGTTCGCCGTCGTTCGGTTTGAAAAACGTGCGGATGGTGCGGTCGCGATTGTAGGCTCCGAAAGCACCGGTACGCCTGTCGAAGCGCGTGATGACGCCGTCCGCCTTCATGATTTCAAGGATCGGTCCGCCGGCGGGCGCGTCCCTCAGTTCCTGCGCGAGATGTAAATATTCCGGCGGCGAGATGTTTCCGAACTCGCGCCCATGTTTGGCGAAGTGTTCTTCGAATAGCCGGCGCGAACGGAATCCCGGACCGCCCGCCAGCAGCAAAAGAGCCGCGAGCAACAGGCCGATCGAGATGCGTGCTTGCCTCATAAGCTTACTTCCCGTCCTCCGTCCAGAATCGATTTGCGCGCGGCTTCGATCACCCGTTCATTATGACGGCTGTTGGCGGGGGTGGCGATGATGCCTTCGTCGTCCGACCCTTTGCGGCAGGCCTCGACGATTCGCTCAATCGACCGGTAGCCATAGCCGACGACGCCCCGAAAAGGAACGTATTGAAAATAGTCCGCGCTGGGCTCGCTGTAGGGTCCGCCGAGATAGGAGTATTCGATTCCCCGGTATTGATCGCTGTGCCGGATCATCGCGCCTCCATCGTCTCCCGAGCACCACATGGTCAAACCTTGCATGTTCGATCCGGGACCCTCTTCGGGATACCCCAGGCTGTTCTGCACGTTGAGGCACGAGCCGTTCGACCACCGCACGCGCGCGTCGGTCCATAAAAAACCTTCATTCCCGTTCGGGTAGCGGTCGCGCAGTCCGTAGACGCTTACGGCGACCGGCTCCAGACCGGTGATGAATTGCACAAGGTCCACATAATGGCAGCCGATGTAGCAGAACGCGTCGGAATTTTCACAGGTGCACCACTTCTGAAAATTCGAATGCCGATAGTTCCACTTTTCATGCAGGCACGCGTTGCCCAGGCGAAATTCTCCGAATTTTCCCTCCTGGTAGGCGCGCCGAGCCATCAAGCTGCGATCGTCGAAACGCTTGTGATAATCGATCCCCACGAACAAGCCACGCTGATTCGCTTCGCGTTCAATCTCGATCGAATCGGCCACGGTCATGACCAGAGGCTTCACCGCGCATACATGCAGCTCGGCTCTCAACGCTGCCAGGATCACGTCGCGATGTAACGGATCGGGCACCGCCACCACAGCGAGCTGCCGCGGAGCCGTCGACTTTAGAACACGCTCATACGGCTCCGTAGTCGCTTCGAAAAAGTGTCCTGGAAATGCGGTATTAATGCTCGCGGACGCGGCCAATGTTTCGAGCGTTGCCGAATTTCGCGCGCACACGCGTATCGTTCCGATCCGTCCGAGCCGCTGCAATTGATAGAGCGACGGCAGAAGTTGATCGTGGGTGATCATCCCTCCGCCGATGATGACCGCGTTCAAGCAACTTTACGCGCGACGAGAATTTCCGAAGCGGCCTCTTCGAATGCGCCCAGACTCTCTTCCAAGGCGGCTTCGGTGATCGAAAGGGGCGGACAGATTTTTACCGTGGCTCCCCCGAATCCGACCGGAGCGAACATGAGCACGCCCTTCTGAATGGTCCGCCAGACCAGGTCGAACGCGGCATCGGCGTCGGGCTCCTTGGTGCCGGGCCACACCATCGCGAGGCCCGCAACCAGGCCTTTTCCCGCAACCTCGCCGATCTGTGAATAGCGCGATTTCATGGTCTGCAGGCGCGAATGAAGCAGTTCTCCCAGTCGCCTGGAGTTCTCTACCAGTCCCTCGTTTACGATCAGATCCATTGACGCGATGGCGGCGGCGCAGGCGATGGGATTTCCGGTGTGGGTCGAGGTCATACTGCCCGGCGGATGCAGATTCATCACGTTTGCGCGGCCTGCCACGGCAGCCAAAGGAAGCGAGCTGCTGATCCCTTTTCCGAACAGCGCCACGTCCGGCACGATTCCGTAATGTTCGAATCCCCACATCGTACCGGTGCGTCCGAACCCCGCCTGCACCTCGTCGCAGACCAGCAGAACTCTGTGACCGGCGCACCAGTCCCGCAGCGACTGCATATACTCGCGCGGAGCGAATGCGGCGCTCCCGCCCTGATACGTTTCGAGAATCACGCCGCAGACGTTTTGCGGATCGACGCCGGTTTCCGCCAGGGATTTCATGAAGAAGTCGAACGACGTATCGGGTGTTCGGAATCCATCCGGAAAAGGCACCTGCGCGAACCCCCGGTCCTGGTTCACGATCCACTCCTTCAGCGCCGGAATGCCTCCGGCCAACTGCGACCCGAGCGTGCGTCCGTGAAACGCCTTTTCGAACGAAACGATCACGTGCTTGTCGCGACCGCCCATTTTCACTCCGTGGGTGCGGCACAACTTGATGGCGCATTCCACCGTTTCAGAGCCGGTGGTGAGCAGGAACACGCGGTCGAGCGACGAAGGCAGCAGTGACGCGAGCTTTTCGACAGTCCGTGCGCGAATGGCGCTGGGGAAGCAGTAGTTGTGAAGCAATCCGGAAGCTGCCTGCGCGGTGATCGCGTCGATCATTTCGCGGCGTCCATGCCCGGCGTTCGCAACCAAAACGCCGCTCGACCAATCGATCCAGCGGTTACCCCAAGCATCATAGACTTGAAATCCTTCCGCGCG
>Ga0182024_10013011_pt1 | contig 16344 bp, 19 predicted proteins | sample P32metaG_FD_120480 | JGI IMG/M metagenome (GOLD analysis project Ga0182024, IMG submission 120480) | Permafrost microbial communities from Stordalen Mire, Sweden - P3-2 metaG (Illumina Assembly) | ecosystem: Environmental > Terrestrial > Soil > Wetlands > Permafrost | place: Sweden: Stordalen... | reverse complement strand
GGGTGGGCTCGCGATCGATTCGCCCTTGGGAGCGATCTACAGCACCAATATCACGCCGGATCGGGCTTCCGGGATCGGCAACTTTACGCTCGATGATTTCGACCGCGCGGTGCGCCATGGGATCGATGATGAAGGCGTGACGCTGTATCCGGCCATGCCCTACCCCTCGTATGCCGTCATGAGCGATGAGGATATCGCAGCGCTATACGACTACTTCATGCACGCCGTGGCGCCGGTCGCGAGCAGAGTGCACGCCAATAGCATTCCATGGCCCTTGTCTATCCGCTGGCCGGTGGCGATCTGGCGCAAACTCTTCGCACCGCCGGCCGACGCACCCCCGTTCAACGCGTCGCGCTACACCGATCCGGTGGTGGCGCGCGGTGCGTACCTGGTGGAAGGACCCGGACATTGCGGCACTTGCCACACGCCGCGCGCCGTCACTCTGCAGGAGAAAGCGCTGGATGATTCGTCGAATTCCTATCTCGCCGGAGGCCAGCGGGTCGGTGGATGGACCGCGGTCAATCTACGGGGCAATCCCGCCGACGGCCTCGGCGATTGGTCCAAGGAGGATATCGTCGAAACTCTGCGCACCGCCCGTAATGCGCAGCAGGCGGTGGTCGGCGCGCCAATGAACGATGTCGTCGTCCACAGCACTCAATATTTGAGCGATGCCGACCTTCAAGCGATTGCAGCGTACTTGAAAACACTGACACCCTCGCCCGGCGATCGGTCCACGTTCGTCGCGAATCCGGCAACGGCGGCCGCGCTGGCCGCCGGCCACGAAGCCAATCGCGGGGCTGAACTGTACGTCGATAACTGCGCCGCCTGCCACCGTACCGACGGGGAGGGAAGCCCGAAGGCGCTGCCAAAGGTAGCGGGCAATTCGGGTGTGTTGGCAGAAGACCCGAATTCATTGATCAGCCTGGTGTTGGCCGGCAGCTCACTGCCGGGGACCGCGGCTGCACCCTCGCCTCTCGGCATGCCCGGCTTCGGCTGGCGGCTCACCAATGAAGAAGTTGCCCAGCTGTTGACCTTCATTCGCAGCAGCTGGGGAAATCATGCGCCGAGCGTTTCAGCCGGCGACGTTGGGCGCGTTCGCGCTTCGCTGGATGCGCAGAGCTTGGCGAAGACATCGTCTAACGACTAGTCAGTGTGTTTCCGATCTTGGGTGTTGAGGCAAGCTGAATCCGCCGGGCCATTGCGGGTCGAACGGCATAACAACGACCGGCACCGTGAGGTTGGGAGGAGTGAGCGGCAGTTCAAGTAGCTATCCGTCTCGTAGAGAGTAACCCCAGTCCCTCAATTCTGCTTTGGCTGCCTCGACCGTGCAGCGCTTGTGGAGCGATCAAATGTGTTAGCTCGCGTCCGTAGCTGAGTTAGAGGATGGTACGGCACTATGATTGCCTGGTTAGGTCCAGCTCAGCAACTTCCAACGATAGCTGCTTTCCTTGACATCGTATCCGACATCTTCGCGGAACGTACCGCGACTCTCACGTATCACCCAGCGCCCTATTTCCGGGGCAAACCAAATATTTTCCTGTCGTAGAGCTGCAGTTCGTTCATCACTATTCTTGTAGCGAAAATCGATGATGTTGTAATAATGAAGTGCGGTGAAGCGACCGGCAGGTACCGTGATCGACTCCCAACGCTGGGCACTGATGCTTAGCTGCGATGGCATCGTTTCTTCACTATTTGGGATTTTATAATACGTCCCCACAATGGTCGACCAACCCGGACGCAGTTGCGACGGCCATAGCGGGATTGCCTTCTCAAAGGCCTGCAGCTCGCTCCAATGCGGATCGACGACGATCATCCCCCACGGTGCTTGCACCTCTATTGGGACTCCAGTCGTCGGCGCGTCGGCATTCATGTATTCACGCCACCAGCGATGACCCCAGGAAGGATAGGTGATTGGCTTATCCGCAGTCGTCTCAAAATGCGACTCTATCTCGATGGATTTACCGATCTTAGAGACACGATCGATCTGAGTATCGACCACCTTATCTGTTAAGTAATCATGTTTGGCATAACGCCATGACTGGCCTACGGCAGGTGGTCGCGCGGCAAGCGCAGCGGCGCCGCTCGGTGCCTGAGTTTTGGTTCCGCGCGCAGCGCAGCCTACCGAAACAGCAGCGGAGCACAATATAAAGTCGCGTCTCGTTGAAATCGCCATTTCTCGAACTCCTCGTGAAGCACGGCTCTCAATGCCATGGACCACCTGTGCTTTGCACTTCTTAACCATACTCTCGTCACAACCTTGGAGGCCACAAATCGTTGCAATGCTCGACTACGCACAACATTAAAAAGCAGGGCTTTTTTTCTAATGTTCTGTGCGTCGATTTTTAATCTTCGTGGGCTAATTTCCCTGGAAATGATTTCAATGCCACTCGCCCTTACCGAAAAGTGGCGGGAGCGGGGAGGCATTGTGGGTCAGTTGCGGCGTGATTCTGGAGGCCGACGTGTGGCGGGGACGAAATGGAATTACAGCACCACGTCGATCAATTTCAACATTTGAAACCGGCGGGATGCGAAACCATGAATGACGCGAACACGAGCTGCGGACGGATTTTGCGGAAATGCCATCAAGATCGGCGACGCAGCGGACTGTTATATGCCTTCGTATGGGGTTCTCTGCTGGCCGCGGCGCTGGCGAATGCGCAGACCGCCAGCACCCCAGCGCCCAGCGCACCAGCGGCCAGCGACGTTCTGACCTATAAGGGCATCACACTGTACGGCACCGTTGACCTGGGACTGCAATATCAAACGCACGGGGCGCCGATTAACGACTATTTTCCAGCAGGCAGCGCCGATATCGTTCAGAAGAACAGCAATCACTCCATCACTGGCATTACTCCGAACAACCTGAGTCAGTCAAAAATAGGCTTGCAAGGCGTCGAATCGATCGCCGGGGATTGGAGCGGCGTCTTTAAACTAGAGACATTTTTTAACCCGCAGTCCGGCGAGATCAGCGACGCATTGAAGTCATTGGCGCAGAACAATGGTCGCAGCGTGGCCTCGGGCACGCAGACCACGAATTTGGATTCCAGCGTGGCCGGGCAACCTTTTCAACAGGCATTCGCAGGGGTGAGCTCCAAGAGCATCGGAACATTTACCTTTGGGCGTCAGAACACCTTGCTCGCCGACGGAGTTGCCAAATACGATCCCAATTCTGCTTCCCAGGCTTTCTCGTTGATAGGGCTGTCAGGAACCACGGCAGGGGCTGGCGATACCCAAGATCGGCGCCTCGACGGATCACTGAAATATGTGGCCACTTACGCGGAAATAGTTCACGCCGGTGCGATGTACAAGCCGAACGAGGGCAACGGAATATCGAATTCCGCCTACGAAATCAGCTTTGGCGCTGAGTATGCCGGAGCATCGATCGACGCTTACTACGTGAAAGTGCACGACGCCATCTCAGTGGCTCCGCTGAGTGCAGCCCAGGTGGCTCTCTTGCCGGGACTGGGCTTTTCACCCAGTAACTCATTGGCAGCGACGATTTCCGATAACACCAGCTATTCCATCATGGGTCTCTACAATCTCGGGATTGTCAGATTCTTCGCCGCTTACGAGCACATCAGCTTTGCAAATCCGAATACGCCGCTAGCAGCCGGCTTTGACGATATCGGAGGCTACAAACTTGCCTTCGTCAGTAACACAGCCTTCCCCACCGATAAGATTTTGCAAGTCTTCTGGGCCGGCGCGAAGTACCAAGTACTTCCGAGCGTCGAGCTTACCGCGGCGTACTACGGCTATAAACAGAATTCCTACGGGACCGGTGCCACCGCAGGTTGCTCCACAGCGATCGCTGGGACTTGCAGCGGAACCCTTGACGCGTTCTCGTTTGACGCCGTTTGGCACTTAAGCAAGCGATTCGACGCCTATGCGGGCGCGCTGTATACCGGCGTCCACGATGGACTCGCCAATGGATATATCTTCCACACTACCGACATTAATCCAACTGCCGGTGTGCGCTTTACATTCTAAAGTGTCATGACATTTCCGGCTGCTTGGCCGCGCGTGCCGCTTCGAGTTCAACTCGCCGCGGCAGTGCATTTGCCAAGCCCTCGTCCCGTACCGACCATGTCCACATGCGTGGTGTCATTTCTCAATCATTAGAGAGTCCCTGCCGTTTTTAATGTGAACCTTCTGACCCCTTAATCTTGAGGTACTAGCCTGGCGTAACGAGCAAATCGAGAAAGAACTCCGGTAAGCGTCAAAGGAGAACGGTATGTCCAGCCCCCTGCCTCTGTCGATTTTAGCTCCTTCGGTCTTTCTTACGGCCGCACTGTCGGGTTGCGCGACATACCAAGGCTGCGGCGCGGGTGAGTGTAGAGGCGATCAGAAAATAAACTCTGAAGTCAAACGCCTACTGAATAGATATCCTGAGTTGGAGGGTACGATTCCCGTTAGCGTTCAGACCAAGGATCGCATCGTCTATTTGAACGGTCTGGTCGCCACCGATCTGCAGCGTGACACAGCGGAATCCGTCGCGATTGAAGCCACTGGCGTCGCCATGGTCGTAAATGGGATCGCTGTAACCGAAAAATGAGTAAAACCGCGTCAATAGCGGCGCCCGTGCGACTGCAAGCAGTCGAGCAACAGCGACGAACATCGATCCGAGTCTCAGCGACGCAAGACCGCGCGAGCGGGACGGTGAGAATCGTCGGAAACATTCGGCTGATGGAAGGGTGGACATCCAACAACCCCGACGTAACTTTCAAAAACCAAACTTTTGAGATACGCCAGGAAAGCAAGGCTGCGCGGATCGGGATCGACGGGCGCCTATCCGTAACCTGCAGTCCGAAGAATATAATGTGGTTCGGAGGCAATGCCGCGGATCTCGAGAATGTTGTTCATGTCAAGATCGTTAGTCACAATGTAATACTGGTTGATGATGCGTTATGCAGTCAAAATGGACGGCCTAAAGAGGTGCCGGGCGGAGTCAGCTTTGAGGTGATGGAGGTATAGATTAGCGCGACGATTGAACGAATGAGCATTCAATGCCATGCGGAACCTCACTCACCGGCTGTTGCTTTCACATACACATTTTTGATAGCTACGTTTTGGTTGATCTTGCCGCATGGATTACGCCATTAGACGAGATCAGCGGTTATGCTCCTTAATACAAAACCCACCTTACTTCTCAAATTGACCATTGGCATCGTTGCGTTGAGCGCGCTTGTGGGATGTGCCACATTCCGGAAGTGCGGATTTGACGAATGCCCTGGAGATGCGGACATTACTACGGCGGTCGAAGCACGATTAAGCCAGCATCCTGTATTGGAGGCTCCCAATTTGCTCCGAGTGCAGACCCACGATCACATCGTGTATCTATACGGTCTAGTCGATACCGCTCTCGAACGCGAGATGGCAGAGTCGGTTGCACTTGATACCCCTGGAGTGACAAAGGTCGTTAACTCGATCGGTATTAGCGGGAACCGGTAAAACCACCTACCCTCCAGGCTCGGTGCGCTCACCTTTTCGTATTCAGATCCTGATGCTCCGGTTCAATCCGCCGCTTCATCTCGATGATGTGCTAAGTCCGGAATGCCAAGCCGCCTCTGATGCGGCCCAGACCCTCATCAAAAACGTGGCGCAGTTGATCGTCTATCGCTTCACGTGCGCGAAATACTCTTGAACGCACAGTGCCCACAGGACAGGACATGGAGGAGGCCACATCAGCGTAGCTCAACCCATGCAATTCCCGAAGCGCAATCGCGGTCCGCTGCTCTTCACATAGTGACCCGATCGCGCCATTTACCGCGTCGCAAATCTCTTCCGTCAGCAAAAGAGCTTCCGGTGTGTCCCAATCCTTCGATACCGGCGTCTCAAGCGCGGTGTCAGCGCTTGAGGCAATCGAATAAAATATCCTTTCATCGCGCAGGCGGAGCAAGCGGGTGGTCTTGGCGGAGTTGATCGCAATTCGATGAAGCCACGAATAGAAGGCGCAGTCGCCCCGAAAGTGAGCTAGAGCGCGATAAGCTTTGAGAAAGGTGTTTTGCACTGCATCTTCCGCGTCGGCTTGATTGCCTGTGTAGCGCATCGAGAGCGCCAGCACTTTCTGTCGATATTTGCCCACCAGTTCGTTGAATGCACGGTGTTCGCCGCGTTGAGCTCGATTCACGAGGAGCCGATCGCAGGACTTCATATCCGAAATAGATCTCGGTCTCGATAAACGAGGGTGGCACTTCGGTCGTTTGACAACCGCTCTTTTCAAAGTCGACGCGAGGTACATCATCTTGGGGATGAGAATGAGGTATGTAGATTAAAGCACCCCTAACGTCAGATTAGAATATGCGGGCACGCGTCACTAATTACATGAATCGCCCTGCAGTGGGGCTAGCCCTTACCCCTTAGGCGTCAGGGCCGGCGTGCTCCGCGTAATGTCGATTAGCACCGCAGGATTGCTCTGGTTAGCGGGACTGGTAGAACCCCCCGAATCGATTCCGCGGGGGGCGCCCTTCGCGATTGAGTGCCGCGGAAACCTCACGCGAAAGGAGCTGCCATCGCTTATTAGACTCTCCACATCGATCTCTGCACCGTGGGCCGTACAGATGGATTTCACAATCGAGAGTCCGAGCCCTGCGCCGCCGTCTTCACGCGATCGCGCCTCATCAACGCGATAAAATCGATCAAAGACGTGAGCGATTGAGGCGGCCGGGATGCCGATACCGGTGTCGGTGACTTCAAGGACGCTGCCGCTTGCATCCGCGGCGGTTCGCAATGCCACACCGCCCCCGCGAGGCGTGAAGCGGATGGCGTTATCGAGAAGATTGACCACAATCTGTTTGAGCCGTGCGCGATCCCCGCGGATGACGGCCTTTCGCAGCCCAGAGAGGTCGATGTCAATGCCCCGATCTTCCGCCATCAGGCGCATATGCTCGGCGGTATTTAGCACGAGTTCCGCGAGGTTGACTTCAACCCACTCGCTTTGCGTCTCGCCAGCGTCAAGCCGTGACAGCACCAGTAGCCCAGATACGAGATGCTCCAAACGCGCGACTTCTTCGAGAACGCTGCCTACTCGTTCGCGTACATCACTCTGGCTCAAACGGGGTGCACGGGTAAGCTCTTGCAACTCACCCTTAATCACTGTTAGTGGTGTGCGAAGCTCATGGGAGGCATCGGCGAGAAATCGGCGCGATGCCTGCACCGAGTCTCGCAATCGGCCCAGCATATTATTGAGTGAGATAGAGAGGCGCTCCAACGCATCGCCGCTTGGCGTAACTGGAAGACGCCAGGTCAAATTCTGCAGGCTCATCTGCTCAGCAGTTTGAGACAATTGGTCGACTGGGCGCAGAGCCCGACTCACTAGCCAATAGCCGCCCCCCGCGGCGCAGACGATGAATATTGGTAGGAGTAACGCAAGCAGATCCAAGAGGCGGTTTAACCCTTCATTCATCGATGCGAATGAAACTCCCAATTCGACGAGGTAGCTGCCGGAGGCGGCGTTAACGGGCGTCGCGCGAATCATCAAGTGCTGATCATCTGCGGTCACCGTAACAGCCGTTGCTGCAACCTTCGACTGACCAAAAGCACGCACTGTCGCTGGATCGAAGCTATGGTCGCCCGGCGCCCCGGAGCGATAGATCAGATTCCCCGGCAACCGCGTCACTCGCACAAAGCGATTGTTGAATTCCGGAGCGACCCTGGTGGTGATTTCTCGGGTAATCGCACTGTTGGTAGCATCCGCCGGCGCCTCAAGCAGTATCTGCTCAACCTGGGTCGACCGACGGCGCAGCGAATCTGCTAAATTCGACCGCAGGTACTGTTGCAGGCCGTAGAAAGTGCCCGTACCCACCAAAACAAAGGTCGCACCTAACAGAAGTGTGTACCAGGCACCCAAACGAAATGCGAGTGAGCGGTGGTTCATTCAAGTACAGCGTGCCGCTCCGGCTCCGTATCGCGCACACAATAACCAACACCGCGTACGGTATGGATGAGCTTGACTGAAAAAGGTTCATCAACCTTTCGGCGAAGATAACGAACATAAACATCCACGATGTTCGTCACTCCCTCGAAGCTCTGGTCCCACACATGATTGAGGATCATGGTCCTCGAGAATACTCGGCCCGGCGAGCAAAGCAGATATTCAAAAAGAGCATATTCTTTTGCAGTCAGGTCGATTCGATGGCCGTCGCGCCTGACCATCTGGGTCAGTCTATTGAGTTCCAGATCAGCGATGCGCAGGATATCTGCCCGCTCGACGGGCGTGCGCCGCAAAAGGGCCTTTATGCGCACAAGGAGCTCGGCGAAATCAAAAGGCTTGGTCAGATAGTCGTCTGCGCCCGTCTCAAAATGCATCACTTTGTCCTCAATCGTGTCGCGCGCCGTGAGAACAAGCACCGGAAGCGATGAATGGGATTGGCGCACGCGGCGTAGGACCTCTGTGCCACTGAGCAGCGGAAGCATGAGGTCCAATATCAGAAGATCGTAGGTGTACGAATTGACATAACTCTCGCCCTCGCGCCCGTTTCCCGCGAGGTCGACGGCGAATCGTTCGGCGCGCAACCCGCGAGCGACGAACTCGGCGAGTTTGCGATCATCTTCGACGATTAGTATTCGCACAATGACTTCCTCAGTCGGGCACATCTGACAGCACCCGCATTAGAGCGTCGTTAGATCATCATTAAATTATTCTCATCCAAACCTCAGAGCGCGCATCCATCTACCGTTATATCGCGCAAGCATCTAAACGCGGCCGATGCAAACCGGGCAGTTCCCCTCAGGTCCAACTTAGGCTCAAATGTGCGAACTTCCCAGCTACGATTCTTTCGCGGATGCGCTCTGCGTAGAAGTCGCAAACCGGCGCAACGTATTTGGATAACATTCGGACCATTTGAAGATACTGCGGCGCGAGGGCCGCCTTTGGGAAGTGACTCAAGTCACTTTTTCACAGTGACTAAAGTCACTTTTTTGGATTTTTGGCGTTCGAAGCGTTGGTATATGTGACGATGAGTGCGTACGGTTTCGGCAACGGCGCAGGGCGCGATGGAAGCGCATGCGACGCCTGCGAATCTATTTCACGCTATAGCCTCGACCCTCCAAACACGCCGCTTCGGCTCGAATATAATCCGAGTGCTTATTTGTCGACTCGGTTGTCACCGTCTGAGTCGGATCAAAACCGCTCTGAGAGACTGCCCATTTGCTGCAATCCGACTTGTCTGCGGCCTGCTGTGCCTGCGTTTGACCATTCTTGGGATAAGCGATCAGGTTTGAAGCTTGCTCCGCCTGGCGTTGTACATCAGCGGGCGGATTCACGGTCTCATACTGACCCACGTTGCTGTCCCACTGGTAGTAATTATCGTCCGCATAATAGTAAGGCACGCCGGCGTCCCAAAACGTCGAGTAATAGTACGGGAGAGTTGCGAAATACAGTCCGAACCCTAGGCCGCCCCAACCCCAACCCCAGCCGCCGTGGCCTCCGCGCCAACCATAGCCGCCGCGGTATCCACCGTAACCAGCGCGACCATAACCGCCTCGATACCCACCGCCACCGAAGTGACCGCCGTATCCGCCTCGATATCCGCCACCACCAAAGTGCCCACCGCCGCCAAAATGGCCACCGCCACTGAAGTGCCCGCCACCGCCACCGCCATGCCCGCCTCCGCCGCCATGCCCACCGCCGCCACCACCATGAGCCAGCGCGGCACCACTCCATGCGAAAGCGGCCAAAGCAGCTGCTAGCACCATACCCGTCGTTCGTTTAGTTAGTCGATAGCTCATAAGTCCCCCGTCCTTTTTCGACACAAGTCGATGATCCCCGCGCTCGCCTACCAGCTGAAGTAGTTTGTCTCAATTCTAATTAGACTGCTGCCGATACTGGCAGTTCCAGCAAACGAACGCGGGAGATGGCGCGGCATCCTGCGCGGTAGCCGGCAAACCCAATGTGTGCGGAAATTAATGTCAGACTCGCGCCATTTTAATCTTCGTCATGCATGAACGGTGTCTGAAGCACACGTGGTCCGGATATCGACGTCATCCGCATTGTCACCAAGGCGGTATTCGCGTTCAAGTTGCGCAAGCACGTCGTGCCGAAGTTGTACGTCGTTTTTCATCGGTACCTTCCTTCCCGGCAAGATCCCTGAGCAAATGATCGATCAAGGATCTATCCAGGTCTACGCAAAACCCCTGACTACATCGACAAATGTGGTCGCCCAAAGTTTCTTCGGCTACAGCAACGCACGTCTCATTTCGAATGCCCATCGGAAAGGGTCTCATTTCTAATGGCGCGCTAGCACTGCTTTAATCTTACCGGTGCACACTTTCACCCAATGAGATTTGAATGTACTGCGAAATAGCGGCTGTTGCTAATAGGCGCCACGATTGCCACTCTAATCGCGCCTAGAGGGGCGAAACTAGAGCATGGAGTTTCAATGCCAAATGCCGACTCAAGTCAATCAGCGCACGAGATATCGTCGATTCGCTCACCGAGCGACCCGGCCTTGACAGGTACTTCATCAGATCTCTATCCCAGACTGAGCACCCGGAGATTTCGCTTTCGTCCTTTCTCACCAGCGGACATTGCACCATTTACCGCTCTCGCGGGCGAGCACCGCATCGCGGACACGGCCATCGGCGTCCCGCATCCTTACACAGCGGAATTTGCGCGAATGTGGATATGCTCGCACTCGGAAGCGTGGAGAGCTCGCCGGGCGCTGCATTGGGCAGCGCTCAGAATCGGCGAGGATCGGATCGTAGGCTATGCGGGTTTGCACAACATCGATATACAAAGAAGACAAGCGGAATTGCGATTTTGGGTGGGCTGTGGCGTAAAACGCCACGAAAATGCCGCCGAGTGGTCCGAAGCGGTCGTGAAATTTGCATTAATGGAGCTCGACTTGAACCGGGTCTACGCTCTGCAGCTCGAGAGGCATCCGCTGGCGGCTCGTGTTTTGTCTACTATCGGTATGCAGCAGGAAGGGCTCGTGCGCAAGCGCGTGCATAAGGGCGGTTTGGTGGAGGATATTGTTTGCTGGGCCATATTGCGAAGTGACTGGCAACCAAGATTGGAGAGCCAGCGCTAAGCGGTCTGAGGAGAGCGCCGTAAGCGTTTCGCGAGAGTAGCTCGCGACAGCAAACCGCGTGCGACCGCTGCTTCAACGCCCTGCGTTTCAATGACTAACAGGTGTGTCAAACCAGTACCCTGAAACATCTGATAAAGATCGAGCGCGGTGAGTGTCTGCAGCGACTCGTAATTGACCAGCGATAGCTCACACCGGGGAGTCATAATCTCCCCCACAGTAACGTGCTTGCGCGCCGTCATTCCGGTTGTGCGCGACGAACTATGCGGGCGCTCTCGTGCAATGTCGTAGGCAGTGATGAGGCCGGCCACCCGGGGGTCCACCCCCTCGAACCTACCTTCAGTTACCAGCAATGCATGCACGCACAGCCGATTCATGTCGGCGAGCGCTTCGTCGATTGGAGTGTCGGTATCCACGGTAATGGGATATTCATGTTGAAAGTCGGTCAATGCGTGGAATGCCGAATCGTCGGCCTCAAGTTGGGAGCCGTCATTCGCAACAGATCGTTCGATTAGCGAGGCAGACCAACGAACTTGTGCCGGCACGACCAACGCGGTTTCCATGATGAAATCTCCTCGTAACGTGAAATGTCTTGAGCGGTATCCTTCCTATGTAGACTCGCTTGAACGCTGCTTTGTTCCACCCGAATCGCGCATTGCTTTCGGCTAGCGGCACCAGGCGAAAGCGTCAGATGACACTTCTAATCCAAAACTTTTCGTCTTTTAATGTTTGTCCGCTATGGTTTGATCGCACATCAATTCTGTTCCTTTTCTTGAAGGACTCCGATTGATTTCTCCGAGATTCATTTATATTAGGCAGCGGCGGTTCTTCCGGATAGGTACCGTCATTGCGTTCCTCCTTGGCATCGGAGCGCTCGCGACACGGCAATCGCATGAACATATCGTCATGCCGCGCAAACAACATCTCGCAAAAGCGGCCTTCGTCGCGCCGTAATCTAATAGTACATTGATGGGCTTCTAATCTTGGGGGAGCAAGATACCTTCCCAGAAGAACTGTGCGGACTCCGATGGATTACCTCATGCAAGAGAAAAGGTTGCCAAGCCCAATCGGACTCCGATTTACACCGAGATCCGCGGCGCTTCGTTCCGGTGTGGCGCAAGTACGGAATATTGTGTGTAACTACTATCGAGCACGGCGTCTGCGCATTGTGACTATCTTCTTGCTGCTGCTCTACGTCAGTGCGGTGTCGTTGTGATTTTGTCTTGCGGCGGGTGTGCAAGTCTAATTCATAACCTCCATGTTTACGCGCCGTTTGACAATGCGCGAGACCGGGGGCCCAGTTATCTAGTCGGCCCTCCTGACCATCGATTCGGAAGTGAGCCCCGCACGGCGCACTGACTGACATCAATGCGCAAGCGGGCTGGTCCGGAAATGGGTCTGGAAGCCCCGGTGCGAAGCATCACCGAGTTTATTGAAGGGGAACTCGAGCGACTCGAAGCCCTCAGTCTTCCAGCGCAACGTAGTGACGGGGTATTATCGAGGCTCAACGAGGTTTTCTAAGACCCCATCTCGCGACAATCGTTTTGGCAACTAACTGTATGACCAACCGCTATCGGTTGGCCCTAGGAACCATATGCATCGTTTCAGCACCGCGATTTTCTTGAGCGCGTTGTCCTTCACGGCGCTAGGCCAACAGCCAGCCGGCAACGATCAGGCTGAAAAGCCATGGATCAAGCAGAGCAACGACTACACCAACATGCTGCTCAGCGTGCAGCTCGAGCACAACCCCGAACAGGGCTCCGCGCAAGGCGTTGCGAAATTCGACGACCGCATCTCCGATCCTTCGCGCGCGGACGAAGTGGTTGAGCGGCGCGAGTTCGAAGCCGCGCTGACCAAGATCAAGGCAGCGCGTGCAACCGTCACAGACAAAAATGTCCAAGAGGACATCGACATTCTGCAAAAGAATTTCAATCTGCAATTTCGTATCGAGGACTTCGAGCTTGCGCGTGAGGTTCCCTTCCACAATGCCAGTGCGCAGATATTTCGGGGTCTGCGCGGACTGCTCGATGATCAGGTGCCCGAGCAACGGCGCACGGCTGCGTTGGTGAGACTGCGCAAGTACGCCGGCGTCGAACCAGGCTACAAGCCATTCACCGAGCGATTGAAAGAACGCGAAAACGAGCAAATCGCCAAGCCCGGCGTAGTCTTTCCATCGAAGGAGGAGGTCGAGACCGAACTGGGCCGCAATTCGAACTATGTCGAGGGCATCGCGACCTTGTTCAAGAAGTACAACCTGACCGGTTGGGAACCTGCGTACGAGAAATTAAAGGTTCAGTTAGCCGACTACGACACCTGGGTCAAGGCCAACATACTGCCCAAGGCGCGCACTGATTTCCGTCTGCCGCCTGAGAAATATGTTCTGGCGTTCGAAGGATACGGCATCGACATCCCTCCGGCGCAGATCGCGAAGATGGCGCATGCCGCCTTTGTGCAGTACCAAGCCGAGATGGCGCCGCTGGCGGCGCGCGTAGCGAAGGCCAATGGTTATCCATCGAGCGACTATCGCGCCGTCATTGCCGAACTGAAGAAAAAGCAGATCACCGGCGAGGCGATTCTGCCCTTCTTTGAAAATCGATTGCACGAGATCGAAAAAATCATCGTGGCAAAGAATCTGGTCACATTGCCCGGCCGTCCGGCGATCATTCGGCTGGCGACCCCGGCCGAGACCGCGCAGCAGCCGGCGCCGCATATGACGCCGCCGCCGTTCCTGCACAACACCGGACAGCGCGGCCAATTCGTGCTGCCGCTGAATATTCCTTCGGCAACGGGTGGTGCGGAAGATAAGTACGACGACTTCACCTTCGATGCGGTGGCGTGGACGCTGACTGCACATGAGGCGCGGCCCGGCCACGAATTGCAATTCGATTCCATGGTAGAGCACGGCGTCAGCCTCGCGCGGGCGCTGTATGCCTTCAACTCCACTAACGCTGAAGGCTGGGGGTTGTACGCCGAGTACGTCATGCAGCCGTACGAACCGGTGGAAGGCCAGCTGCTGACGCTGCAACTGCGCTTGCTGCGTGCCGCCCGGGCGTTCTTGGATCCGGAACTGCAAAGCGGTGCAGTGACGCAAGCCCAGGCGTACTCGGTGCTGGAGAAGGATGTCATGCTGAGCCACGCATTTGCCAAAGAAGAGGTCGAGCGCTTCACTTTCCGCAGTCCCGGGCAAGCGAACAGCTACTTCTACGGCTATACGCGACTGCTGTCTTTGCGTCAGGAGACCGAGGCTGCTTTGGGCAAGAAATTCGACCCGAAGAAGTATCACGACTTCATATTGGGCCAGGGCCTCCTGCCGCCGGATCTGATGCGCAGCGCCGTGCTCGAGGAATTCATACCGTCGCAACGATAAGAACTTCCTGGGCTTAGCCGAATCGGCCCGTAATATAGTCTTCGGTAAGTTTCTGTTGGGGGTTGGTGAATACGCGGTCCGTCGGGCCCACTTCCACCAAATCACCCAGGTGAAAATAGGCCGTGCGCTGCGACACGCGCGCGGCCTGTTGCATGTTGTGCGTCACAATTGCGATTGCGTAGTTCTCGCGCAGCTCATCGATCAGGTCTTCGATTTTGGCGCTGGCGATGGGATCCAACGCCGAGGTCGGTTCATCCATGAGGATGACCTCCGGATTCACGGCGATGGTGCGCGCGACGCACAGACGCTGCTGCTGGCCGCCCGACAGGCTGGTACCGGGACTCGACAACCGGTCCTTGACCTCTTCCCACAGCCCCGCGCGCGCCAAACTGGTCTGAACCAGTTCATCCATGTCGGCGCGATTCTTCGTCAAACCGTGGATTCGTGGTCCGTAGGCGACGTTGGCGTAAATCGAATGCGGAAAAGGCGTGGGCTTCTGAAATACAATGCCGACTCGAGCGCGCAATTGCGCCACGTCCTGCTTTTTGTCGTAGATATTTTGTCCGTCAAGCGTGATCGTGCCGTCAACACGCGCGCTGGGGATGGTGTCGTTCATGCGATTAAGACAACGCAGAAACGTGGACTTCCCGCAACCCGAAGGCCCGATCAGGGCCAGTACTTGATTGCGCCCAATATCAATACTGACATTTCTAATGGCGCACTTATCGCCGTAATGGACATTGACGTTGCGCGCGGTCATGACGGGGTCGGACAATTTATCGTGTACTTCCGGCTGGATCATCGCCGTCGATCCTGCAAGGCTATTGCTGATGTTGCCGGCGTTCATACCGGTTAGCCGAAACGACCGGTGATGTAGTCATCAGTCTTGCGATTCTTCGGCGAGGTGAATATCTCGCTCGACGGGCCAATTTCGACCAGCTCGCCCATGAACATGAATCCGGTGACATTGGACACCCGGGCCGCTTGCTGCAAATTGTGCGTGACCACCACGATGCAGTACTTCTCGCGCAGCGCCTGCAAGGTCTCCTCGACGCGCAGAGTCGAAATCGGATCCAGCGCAGCGGTGGGTTCATCGAGAAGCAGAACCTCGGGTTGCACAGCGACGGCGCGTGCAATGCACAGCCGCTGCTGCTGCCCGCCCGAAAGACTGCGGCCATCGGCACCCAGCTTGTCCTTGACCTCGTCCCAAATGGCCGCATCGCGCAAGGCGGATTCGACGCGCACTTTGAGGTCGGCGCCGCGAACACCGCCGGCCAGGCGCAAGCCAAAGGCCACATTCTCGAACACTGACATGGGGAATGGGGTGGGCTTCTGAAACACCATGCCGACCCGATAGCGAAGCTCCGCTACATCGACCGAGGGCCTCAAGATATCGCTTCCGCCGATCAGAACCTCGCCTTCGGCCCGCTGCTTTGGGTATAGCGCGTACATCCTGTTCATCACCCGCAACAGCGTCGATTTGCCACAGCCTGAGGGGCCGATGAAAGCGGATATCGAGCGGTCAGCCAGAGTCATGTTGATGTTGTGCAGCGATTGCACGGCGCCGTAGTAGAAATTCAGCGAGCGAACTTCTATTTTCGGCGGCCCTAAATCCGGCGCCGGCTCCGCTGCCACAGGATGCGGCACGCGTATTTTCAAATGCTTCGGCGGTTTGGTCGACGGGATCATCGCCCAGAACCCCGTTCTGCCTGCAGCAGAGCCAGCAACACGCGGGCGGAAATGCTCAACAGCAGGATAGTCACAGTGATGATCAACGCTCCGGCCCACGCCAAGTCCTGCCAGTCCTTGTAGGGACTCAAGGCAAACTGAAAAATCACCACCGGCAAATTCGCCATGGGAGCGTTCAAGTCAGTGCTCCAAAATTGATTGTTGAGCGCGGTGAACAGCAGCGGCGCCGTTTCTCCGCTGATGCGCGCGATGGCGAGCAGCAGC
>Ga0182024_10013010_pt1 | contig 16344 bp, 11 predicted proteins | sample P32metaG_FD_120480 | JGI IMG/M metagenome (GOLD analysis project Ga0182024, IMG submission 120480) | Permafrost microbial communities from Stordalen Mire, Sweden - P3-2 metaG (Illumina Assembly) | ecosystem: Environmental > Terrestrial > Soil > Wetlands > Permafrost | place: Sweden: Stordalen... | reverse complement strand
CCTCATAGACCCTTTTTGAATCTTGCAGATACGAGACATCGAGGCGATACTCTGCGCTTACGTTTAGCGCCGGAGAATCTATGTGAAGCGAGTCCGCGTGCTGGTTGCAAATCGGCCCCGCCTTATGCGGGAACTCGTGATGGCCACTATTTCCGATCAACCCGACATTGAATTGGTCGGTGAGGTCGCAGACGATGGTGACCTTACCGAGATGGTGGAGCAAGTTCAACCCGATGTTCTCATCCTAGCGATGGATGAACCAGAGAGGCGTTTGGGGCAGTGCGGCTTCCTTCTGGGCCGCTATCCACAGATGAGGATCCTCGCGCTGGCGCCCGAGCAGAACACCGGAATCTTTTACTGGGCGATCGTCGACATTCGAACCAAGCCTCTTGAAAGCTCCGAGGCCGGCATCCTGAACGCGGTTCGGGAGCGTCCGGTGCTGGTGGGAGCTGCGCGAAATTGAGACCAGCCAGGTTGGTCTGAGTTTCAATTTGCAAGGGCCATGGACTGCGGCGTTCCAAACGCGTTCCACGGCGCGGTCGATCGGAAGTTAGGTTAAAACGCGACACTTGCTCGTATCGCGATGATAACAATTAACTTAACTCACATCCAACACTGTGAGTGAGGCGGCGAAGCTGTATCTGGCGCACAGACGATGCATGACCACATCAATACCGCGGTAGCCGTCACCGGTTCTGAAGGCGGATCAAGCACGCAAGGAAACTGGTACGCCCTGTATACCTGCCCGCGCCACGAGAAGCGTGTGGCGGAGCAGATCGAACTCCGCGACATCTCCTGCTTCCTGCCTTTGTACCGGTCGGTACGACGATGGAGAGACCGCCGCAAAGAATTGGACCTGGCCTTGTTCCCTGGATATGTATTCGTCCACATCGCGCTCCAGGACAGGTTACAGGTACTGCAGGTTCCGGGGGCGGTGCGACTCGTAACCTTCAACGGCCAACCTGCCGCCTTACCGGAACATGAAATTGAATGTCTCAGAAACCGTCAATCCAGTTTCGGCACCATCGAACCACATCCATACCTGTGCGCAGGACGCCGCGTTCGCGTCCGTAGCGGTCCGCTGCAAGGGCTGGAAGGCATCATTCGTCGCAGCAAGGACAAATGTCGAGTCGTGTTCTCGCTTGATCTGATCATGCGCTCCGTGGCCGTCGAAGTAGACGAGGCCGATGTCGAGTTAGTCGCCTGACGCAAAAATTCAACCCTCTTCGTCGAAAGCTTGGGGATCCCCAAAATCTTGAGTACGTCGGAAACTACTATGTTCACCAACCATAGGAACCGTAATAGGTTTTTCCAGAACGCACCTTTCTGGATTCTGCTGCTCCTGCTTGGTCATGCGTTGCATGGTCAAGTGAGCGAAGGACCCCGCCCATCTCGAGACAATACCCGCAGGAATGCCACGGCGGACACGTCTGACCTGGCCAAAGACAACTTCAATCGTGTAGCGGCGTCCGCTGTTCAGATTCGAGCGGTTCTCGCGAAAGATGCGGGACTCATGGTGGAACTGAAGCGCTGGATCGCCAAGGAAGCCACCGACAACGGACAAGTGGTCGAGGATTCGAAGCTGCTCGACGAAGCGATATTCGACCGTCTCAATCGGGATATAGCATTTCGGGCGGTGGCGACTCGCCTGCTGCAGCGCTACGGCTACCTGATGCCGTCCCCGAATCCAGACTCAAGTTATGGTAAAGAAGAAGACATTCTCCTGAAGGAGCGCGCACGGCGTCAGGTACAGATCGAAGCGCAGGAAGACGCCGAAGCGCTTCAGCCCAAGAAGAACAACAACAATCAGGACGTCGAGCGTACTACGACTTGCGATCCACAGCAGGACCAGGACGAAGATTGCGACAAGCAGGCTACCCCGAGACGGAAATCAAATCGTCCGTCGTCGAACGAAGCGCCGCCGCAGGATGAGAATCCGGGCTCCTTCCCGGGCGACGGCTTGCCGACATATTCTCCGAGTCCGCAACGAACGCTTCGCAGTCAAATGTCGACCGATGGAGAAGAGTCCATCCAGCGTGGCCGCACGTCGTCGCCATCAATCGAGCTAGCTTCCATTTTGCCGAAGTCCGGCACGGAACTTTTTCCCTTTCTACCAAACATTCCCTCGCTTCCGAACGGCTTGTCCTTGCCGCAGACGATGACGGACACCGATCGAAACAATTCGCGCGAATCCAACCCCTCTCAGTCGACGCGCCCGAAGCGTCCCAGAACTCAACCATCCGAAGAAGATGTGGCCTCGGTAAAGATGGTTCACCGGGCGAATCCGTATTCCGACATACCGTCTCTTTACGACATGTACGTGCAGGCGGCTGCTTGGCAGCATCCAGCCGAGCGGTTCGGATCGGAAATCTTCCGAAACAGCATGAGCCAGCCGGACATCATCCCCATGGATCTGCCCGTGGGGCCTGACTATGTGGTGGGAACGGGCGATAGTCTGTCCATTGATCTCTGGGGTAGCGTCACGCAGCGCTTCGTGCGGCTGGTGGATCGGGAAGGAAGAATCGCGCTGCCGGAAACAGCTCCGGTGCTGGTAACCGGCAAGAGTCTCGGCGATGTGCAACTGGAAGTTCAGCACGCGCTCAGAAGCGCGTTCCGGGATGTATCCGCCGATGTCTCCCTTTCCCGCCTGCGAACCGTGCGCGTCTATGTGGTTGGAGAGGTCGCGCAACCGGGCGCCTATGACATCAGTTCCCTTTCAACGCCACTCAATGCACTGTTCGCTGCTGGAGGAGTCTCCGGCCGGGGATCGTTGCGTGCGCTTAAGCATTTCCGCGGCAAGGAACTCGTGGAGCAAGTTGACGCCTACGATCTGCTTCTGCATGGCCTGCGGGGCGACCTAAAGCGGCTGGAGAATGGTGACACTTTACTGGTGCCGCCGATTGGGCCTCAAGCGACGGTCGATGGCATGGTACGCCGCCCGGCCGTGTACGAACTGCTGAATGAGACGTCCCTGGACGAAGTTCTGGAACTGGCAGGCGGAATTCTGCCGGCCGCGGCACTGCGACATATTGAGGTGCAACGGCTCGAAGCCCACGACAAGCGGACCATGTTGACCTTGGATCTGACGCCGACCACCGATCCGGATCAGCTCAATAAGCAACTGCAGGCTTTCAAGATTCGCGACGGCGATCAAGTGCACATCTTCCCCATCGCAGCCTACAACGAAGACGCCATTTACCTTCAGGGCCACGTGTTGCGGCCCGGCCGATATTCCTACAAACCGGGGATGAAGCTGACCGACCTGATCTCATCCTACGGCGATCTGCTGCCCGAGCCGGCGGCTCATTACGCTGAAATCATCCGTTTGAACAAGCCGGACTTCCATCCCAGCGTCGAGAGCATCGACCTTTCGGCTGCTCTGGCGGATCCCACTTCTGCGCCAGTCCTGAAGCCCCTCGATACGGTGCGGATCTTCAGCCGTTTCGATTTTGAGCCCGCTCCCGACGTATGGGTCGGAGGAGAAGTTCGGTCTCCCGGGAAATACCCCACCTCAGGCCAGGCCCACCTAAAAGATGCGATCTACTTGTCAGGCGGCGTGACACCAGATGCATCCCTCGATTCGGCGCAGTTGTTTCGTACCGAGAGTGACGGGACCCTGCGGATTCTCAGCGTCGATCTTCGTCAGGCACTCGATGGAAACCCGGTCGACAATCTACTTCTGCAGTCGCGCGACCGAATTCTCGTACATCGAAACTCGGCACAGGTGGAAGCTCCGACCGTGTACATCAAGGGTGAGGTGGCAAAACCCGGGCGGTATCCCCTTCCCTCCAACATGCGTGTTGCAGACTTGATAAGAGTTGCCGGAGGACCGACGCGATCTGCTTTCCTGGATACAGCCGACCTGACCCGATTCGCCGCAAGCACCGCCCCTGGTCACTCAAGCCAGCGACTCGAAGTTAAACTTGCCGCCGTGTTATCAGGAGACTCCAGCGAGGATGTGCCGCTCAGCAACGGAGACGTACTGACGGTTCGACAGATCGCCCAATGGAATGATCTCGGATCTTCGGTCTCAGTGCGAGGCGAAGTCCAACATCCGGCGAGTTACGGAATTGAGCCAGGCGAGCGGCTGAGTTCCGTGTTAAAGCGCTCCGGTGGCTTCACCCAGCAAGCGTATCCGTACGGCGCGGTGTTGATCCGCCGCGAGGTCCGGGATTTGGAAATGACATCCCATCTTGAACTGGTGAGCCGAGTCAAGAGCGAGGAAGGTTATTTGAAGACCTTACCTGACGGCGACGCCGACCAGAGAAATGCGAAACTTACTGCGGTCGCGCAGGCTGAAACCACACTGCAACAACTGGAGGCCACACCGCCGATCGGACGGGTGGTGATTCATCTTCCCTCGAACATGAAGAGCCTAGATGCGTTGACAGGCACTACTGCCGACGTTCCATTGCGCGACGGAGACGAACTCGTCATCCCGAAGAAGGCCAACTACGTCCTCGTGAGCGGGCAGGTTTTCAATCCTACAGCTGTAAGTTATCTCCCCGGAAGGAGCGCGAAGTGGTACTTGAGCCAGTCGGGGGGATTAACACAAGTTGCGGACAAGAGTGCAGTCTTTGTGGTCCGAGCCGACGGCTCGGTTCTCTCGGCCAAGAACAACTCCGGATTCTGGTCGGGTGACCCCATGAGCGCCGTCTTGAAACCGGGCGATTCGATCATCGTGCCGGAAAAGGCGCCGAAGCTCGGCCCCCGCAACTGGGCCACGCTTATGCAGGCGGCACAGGTCGCATCCTCAGTTGCTCTCACTGTAGCCTACATACACCCGTAGAAGTGGGGACCAAGAGTTGAGGGCCAATATGCGACTGCTGGCTGCGCTCCTGAGCGCTGCCATGACGTTTTGCCTGACTCCTGAAGCGCATTCTCAGGACTCAGGCAAAGACTCAGTACCAGCTGCGCCCAGCGCCTCTGGCGATACCAAGAAATCTACGATGGATTCGGTACAGCCCGAGACTAGTCCGCACGTAAGTGCGCCAAGAAAATTCTTTGGCGGAGCGATCACGGACTTCGCGCAGGACCAGAAGCATATCTGGACCAGTCCGGCTCAGATTCGCTTGGCCGACGCAACCTGGCTGGTGCCTTTGGCGGGAGTTACGGCAGGTCTTTTCGTAACCGATCGGCAGTACAGCGCTTCTCTCTCAACGAACCCCAACACAATTAGCCACTACAAGACAGTCTCGAACGTTGGAATTGCCAGCCTGGCCGGAGCCACTGCAGGCATGTATCTGATGAGTTTTCCTACCCACAACGAACACTGGCGCGAAACCGGCTTCTTGGCAGGCGAGGCCGCCATTGATAGCCTGATTCCGGTCGAGATCATGAAATATTCACTTGGACGGGAACGTCCATATCAGGGAAACGGCAGCGGAGCGTTCTTCCAGGGCGGCACTTCGTTTCCGTCGGAACACGCCGTTGCAGCATGGGCGATCGCAGGAGTCATCGCGCACGAGTACCCGGGGACACTGCCCAAACTGATTTCGTACGGCCTCGCCTCCGCGGTCAGCTTTGCCCGAGTTCATGGACGACAACACTTTCCCTCCGACGTATTGGTCGGCGGCGTCCTCGGATATCTAGTCGCCCAGAGCGTTTACAGCAGACGCCACGATGCCGAGCTCAAAGGCAGCTCTTGGGCATCGCCTCGCGAATTTGTGGAAGAAGGCGACAAGGCACATTCTCCTTCGCATATGGGTTCGCCCTATGTTCCTCTCGACAGCTGGGTCTATCCGGCGCTGGAACGGCTTGCGGCCTTGGGCTACGTAAAAACCGCAACCTTGGGAATTCGCCCCTGGACCCGTCTGGAGTGCGCACGGCTGGTGGGCGAAGCCTCGGAACTGCAACCTGATACGGACGCGCCGTCACAAGTTCAGCAACTCTACGGTGCGCTTTCGAATGAATTCGCCCATGACACCGAACTGATGAGCGGTGAACGCAATCTGAGTGCGCAGCTGGAGTCCGTCTACTCCCGCTCACTCGAGATCTCGGGAACACCGCTCACCGATAATTATCATTTCGGCCAGACCCTGCTCAACGACTACGGTCGGCCATACGAACAGGGCTTTAATGCCGTGGCTGGGGCGTCTGGCTGGACGACAGCCGGTCCGTTCGTTGTTTACGTTCGTGGAGAGTATCAATCGGCTCCCTCCGCTCCGTCACCTCCGCCGGCTACGCTTGATTTCATCAGCGGCGTCGACGGATTGCCGCCGAATCCTCCTCCGGCCCCCGTTGTCGCCACGAGTCGCTTCCAGCTACTGGACGCTTATGTAGGTATGAATGTTGGTAATTGGCAACTCTCGTATGGCAAGCGAAGCTTGTGGTGGGGGCCCAGTGAAGGCGGGACGATGCTTTTTACCAACAACGCTGCCCCTCTGAACCATATGTTCAGCATTGACCGGGTCAGCCCTTTTCGATTGCCCTGGATTTTCAGCTATCTCGGCGATATGCGCTTCGAAGCTTTTATCGGACAGCTGTCGGGACAAGAGTTTTTTAAGAATATTCTCCCCGGAAATACCGTCGGGACAACAATCGGACAGTACGGACAGGCCTTGCATCCCCAGCCGTTCCTGAGCGGAGGGAAGATCAGCTTCAAGTTCACCGAGAACTTCGAGTTCGACATGTCAAAGACTACGGTATACGGAGGACCTGGAAATCCACTAACAACCAAGACGTTCTTGCAAAGCACATTCGGAGTGCATGTAAATGGTGACGTCTTGGGGGATGGACGGTCAGCCGTGGATTTTAGCTATCGAATCCCGAAACTGCGTAACTGGTTAAGTCTGTATGGCGAGGGTTTTACTGAAGACGAGATTTCGCCGATCAATGAAGCTCCGAAGTCGGTTTGGCAGGGCGGCCTTTATCTCACCAAAGTGCCGACAATAAACAAATTCGACCTGAGACTCGAGGGCGGGTACACCAGTCCAACCCGAGGCAGCTTTTGTACTATCTGTTTCTATAGCAACGGTCAGTACGTGAACGGATACACCAGTGACGGTCGCTTGATCGGAACCTGGATCGGACGCGCGGCACAAGGCGAATTGATCCAGTCGAACTACTGGATCAGTCCACGGAAGAAAATCAGCGTTGAGCTCAGACACAGAAAGATTGACCGGCAGTATCTTCCGCAAGGTGGAACGCAGAATGACGTCGCCGTCAGTGCCGACATCTTCACCGGGCCGGGCTTTCGGTTTTCAGGCAACTTGCAGTATGAGCGCTGGCAAATTCCCCTACTGGCAACAAACCATCAAAACAATGTGGCTGCGTCCTTTGAGTTAGGATTCTGGCCAACCACGCACACACGTTGAGCGACTTGCAGGAAATTCACTCCTAAGTATTCATTAGAACAAATAGCGGAAGGTATCGACACTTGGCCCAAGTAAAAACCAGACCGGTTGAATATCCGACTTCGCGAGACCTCGAAGAAGTCGGGAAGGCGCAGTTTGAAGCGACGGCTGCGGACCCCGGCTCTGTCGCACATCTTCGCGTGCTGTGGGACGGCCGGCGCTTCATCGCCAAAATGGCGTTGATCGGACTGATGACAGGTGTGCTTTTGTCATTCCTGCTGCCGATGCGCTATACCTCGGTCGCAAAGTTGATGCCACCCGATAGTAATTCGAACTCGGGAATGGCAATGTTGGCGGCATTGTCGGGAAAGGCCGGCGGCTTGGCTGGAGTTGCCGGGGACCTTCTGGGAGGTGGCGATTCCGGTGCACTATTTGTCGGGATTTTAGGTAGCCAAACGGTACAGGACCGACTCGTACAGCGTTTTGATCTGAAACGAGTCTACGGGGATCGCCTTGACGAGGACGCGTGCAAGGATCTGGCTGAGCGAACCGGAATCGCTGAGGATCGGAAGAGCGGAATCATCACCATCAGCGTTGCCGACAGAGATGCTCATCGAGCCACTGCCATTGCACAAGCTTATGTGGAGGAACTGAACCGCCTGTCGGCGGAACTGTCCACCTCAGCAGCCCATCGTGAGCGGGTTTTCCTCGAAGAGCGGCTCAAAGCCGTCAAACAAGACCTCGATCAGGCTGCCGTCGACTTCAGCCAGTTCTCCAGCAAGAACAGCGCGATCGACATCAAGGAGCAGGGCCGTGCAATGGTGGAGGCAGGCGCAGAGTTGCAGGGTGACCTGATCGCGGCCGAGTCGGAACAGAAAGGGTTGGAAGCGATTTACGCGTCCGGAAACCCTCGCGTGCGGGCAGTCGAAGCGCGCGTTGTGGAATTGCGCAAACAACTGGAAAAACTCGGTGGCGGAGGCCCAGAGGCAGCCGCGGGCGCACCGGTGCCGCTCTATCCTTCGATTCGCCAGTTACCGCTTCTCGGGGTCAAGTACGCCGATCTTTATCGCCGAACGAAGATCCAGGAAGCCGTCTTCGAAGCGCTGACCCAGCAGTACGAACTGGCGAAGGTGCAGGAAGCCAAGGAAACCCCCACCGTAAAAGTGCTTGATCCAGCGAACTTGCCCGAACGGCGTTCTTTTCCTCCACGCATGAGCATCACGCTGATGTGCGCGGTGTTTGGATTTGCGGCAGGAGTATTTTGGCTGATCGTGCGCTCCCGGTGGGAACAGACGGCGGCGATTGATCCCCGCAAAGTATTCGTGGAGGAGGTTCTCCACTCGGTCCAGAGACAGATGCCATGGGCCCCCCCCAACGGATCACGCGTACAAGCCATCACGCATCGAATCTGGATGCGCTTCGCGCCGCAGACGGATGAGCCGAAGGCTTCGGACGAAACCTAGCGTTTGAGCTCTTCACTCCACTTCGTTTTTCGCAACTACAGAGAATCTGGGAAATGGGTCGACTGAGCAGATGGTCGGATTTGCTAGCCAAACTCTCGTTCACCAAGCGGCGGCTTCAGCAGCTAGCCCTCGGTCTGGCAGATCAAGGTCTTTCCGCGGGCGCTATGTTTCTGGTCAACGTTGCCCTCGCGCGCACTCAGACAAAAGAGAGCTACGGAGAGTTTGCGCTGTCGTATTCGATTTTTATGTTCCTGCTGGGGTTGCACAGCGCGGCAGTGCTCGAACCTTTTACAGTTTATGCATCAGGAAGATATCAGGCGCGCTTTTCCACGTACCTGAGACTCATGATGCGCAGCAATGTGATTGTCGGCTTAATCCTATCCGGCGGCCTCCTCTTCACATGCCTACTGTTCCGCTGGTTCGCGCCCTCGCTCAACTCTCCGCCTTTGCTCGGGCTGGCTCTGACGGCGTCGTTCCTCCTTACCGGCGGGTTTCTGCGTCGATGTTTCTATGTGATACGTCAGCCAGCCCTAGCTGCCAAGACATCGCTGGTTTTTTGCATCACAGTGGCTTTGCTGCTATGGCTCGCTGCGAAGACCGGCACATTAAACAGTTTCTCGGTCTTCCTGATCCTGGCTTTGGGATGGGTCATAGGCGGTCTGGCATTCATTCGCAAACTGCCGGTTGGCGAGGTGCAAGGCGCGTTTCTCGAGTCCGAACCGCACTATTGGCGAGAACACTGGACATACACGCGCTGGGTGCTTGCGCAAGCCTTCGTGTACCAATTCATGCACCAGGGCTACTACTGGTTGGTCGCTGGGTTTCTGTCGGTAAAGGAGGTGGGCGAATTGAAGGCGATGTATGTGCTCATCGCCCCGATCGAGCAAGTCATGATCTCACTTTCCTTCTTGTTCTTGCCGGCACTATGCGCGAAATACGCGGCCCAGAACGCCACAGCCTTCCTCGGATTCTGGCGGCGATACGCTCTGCTCGAGTTGGGCGTGACATTGATGTTCGCCATGGCCGTGCGGGCAGTTGGAGGTCCAGTGATCCATGTTTTGTACGCCGGCAAGTTTGATGAACTCGCTCCCATGCTCTTCCTTCTGGCGTTGGTACCGCTGACGATGGCGATCGGGAACACAATGAGTGACGCGATCCGCGCCGCCGAGAAGCCGCGTCTTGTTTTCTATTCCGCTGTCAGCAGTGCACTCGCGACCTTTATCATCGGCGTGCCGTTGGTTAGGCATTTTGGATTACAAGGCGCGGTCTACGGCATGATTGTTTCAGGCCTCACCTTCACTGCGTCACTCGCAGTGGCATTCCGGATGCATGTGCACAAGCGAATGGCGCCCCCAGTCGTCGACATCTACACCCCGGAGCCATCGGTGCCCACATCGGAGGTTCTGTGAAGCTAATGGTGGTTGGGCACCCCTTTCTGCTGGCCTACAACCAGCAGAAATATGTGGTCATGAAGCGACTTGATAGAGACCTTCGTTTGCGCCTAATAGTGCCTACTCGATGGCGCGAGCGCTTTGAACCAACGGACTATCAAGTTCACCCGGAGTTGAGTGCGGAGGAGGTCGTTCCGCTCAAGCCGCGCGCGGGCAAGTCTCTCATGACCTATCTGTATGACCCACGGCTCTTGGTGAAATGCCTGCGAGAGTTTCAACCTGACGTAATCCATCTCGATCCAGGCGAGCCACAAGCCCTAATGACCGTGGAAACGATCATGTTGCAGCGGATTTATGCGCCGTCGGCGGCCGTTACCCTCTGGACTGTTGACAATCTCCTTCGGCCTCGCGGTTTTCCCCTCGGTGTGCTGAAGAAGCGTCTACGCGCCTACTCGCTGCCTCGCACCGATGCCGTTCTGTGCTGCAACCGGCGGGCGGCCGAACTCCTAAAGGAGGAGGGCCGGTTCAATGGAATATGCGAGGTTCTTCCTCAATACGGGCTTGACACCACCGAACATCAACCCGGCAAGGAGCCCGAATTGCGCGCTCAACTGGGCTTAGGTGAAAGTCTCGTCATCGGGCATGTCGGACAGATGGTCGAAAGAAAGGGGCTGCGCCTGCTGTTTGAAGCCCTCGGCAACCTTCTGCATTATCCGTGGAAACTGTTGCTGGTCGGGTCCGGGCCGCTTGACCAGGAAATTCGAGAGCAATGGATGGCAAAACTCCCGGGACGGATAGTGCTTGTGCCGGCCGTGCCCTACGAGCAAGTGAACCGGTATTTGCGCTGTGTCGATATCTTTGTGCTCGCCTCGCAATCGGTTCCTTATTGGCAAGAACAGTTCGGCTTGGCATTGGCACAGGCGATGATGTTGGGCATCCCTTGCATAGGCTCAACCAGCGGTTCTATTCCGGAAGTCCTGGGTCCAGGTGGTCTCCTGTTCGAGGAGGGACGGAGCGCCGACCTCCAGAAACGATTGAACGCTTTGCTGGATTCAGCGGAAATGCGGAAGGAATTGGGTGACCAAGCTCGGCGTTTTGCACTTCAGCATTACACGCGTGAAGGGATTGCCGCGCGTTATATGGACGCTTTCGAAAAGGTTCGGTGCAACCACACTGGCGAGCGTGACGAGAAGAAGGAAACGCTCGAACTGGAATCGCTCGCGCGCAAGATCTAAACATCGCCAACGAGGAGATCATGAAGATACTAGTCACTGGGGGAGCGGGTTTCGTCGCCTCACATGTTTCGGAAGGATTTCTACGAGCAGGCCATTCAGTCGTGATCGTCGATGACTTGTCAACCGGGAAACGCGAAAACGTCCCGTCCGCAGTTAAGTTCCTCCAACACGACATCACGGATTTCGCGGGAATGGAGCAGATCATTGCCGACGAAAGGCCCGAGATCATAAACCATCACGCGGCGCAGATGGATGTTCGCCGCTCCGTTCGTGAGCCCTTATTTGATGCGCGGGTCAACATCGTGGGCGCGCTCGGATTGCTCGAACTGGCAGTCAAATATAAGGTCCGCAAGTTCCAGTACGCCTCAACGGGTGGGGCCAGCTACGGCGAGGTCGAAACCGTACCTGTAGACGAAACTCATCCCACCAGACCGATCTGCCACTACGGTGTCAGCAAGCTCACGCTCGAGAGATATCTATTCCTCTACAAACATCTCTATGGGTTGAACTACACCGTGATGCGGTACCCCAACGTGTTCGGGCCGCGGCAGAACCCCTACGGTGAGGCCGGTGTGGTTGCCATCTTCGCTCTGCAGATGCTTCGCGGCGATCAACCCACAATCTTCGGAGATGGTTCCAAGACCCGCGACTACGTTTTCATCGACGATATCGTGAGGGCAAATGTTGCGCTGTTGGAAAAAGGAGACGGAGAAATCCTCAACATAGGCAGTGGAGCGCCCACTTCCGACTATCAGATCTTCGAGTTGGTGCGCGCGGCCACGAACTATCGTGGCGACCCCAAGTTTGCGCCAGTTCGCCCGGGAGAAGTTGCCCACATCGCCTTGGACGGTGGGAGGGTACGAATCGTTGCCGGATGGAAACCCCAAATCTCCCTGAAAGAGGGGATCACGCGCACCGTTGAATCGATCAGGCAAACCAATGCGTGTCTTACAAATTCATAAGACGTTTCACACACGTGGCGGAGCCGACACATTCTTTTTCAAAACCTGCGGCCTGCTCACGGAGCACGGGCACGAAGTGGCTCATTTTTCTACCTCGCACCCAAAGAACCAGGAATCCCCGTTCTCAAGCTATTTTGTCGATGGCTTCACCGATGCAGATGTGCCCCAACTCGGATTTCGACGAAAGGCCAAAGCGTTTGTTCAGGGTATCTACTCGGCGGAGGCCAGGGACAATCTGGAGCGGTTGGTCCAAGACTTCAAGCCTGACGTGGCACATGCACACTGCATTAACTACCAACTGTCGCCGTCGGTCTTCGACGTCTTCCGGCACTCTGACATTCCGCTGGTTGTAACGCAGCACGACTTCACCATCATCTGTGGGGCTGGGACACTACGGACCGGGGGTTCTCACTGCGAGCGCTGTAAGGGCGGGCACCACTACAACCTGCTGTTGCACAACTGTTACTGGAATACGCCTGCGAGCCTGATGGCCACCTTGAGCCACTACCTCCACGACTTTCGAGGATCGTGGAATTCGGTGTCGAAGCTGCTGGTGCCCAGTCATTTCATGCTCGAGAAGCTCGTGGAGTGGGGAATTCCGCGCGAGCGCATGGCTCACATACCGATTTTCATCGATTTTTCAGAACAGGCTCCAGCCAGCTCTACTGTGGGTGATTATGTACTGTTTTTCGGCCGCATAGACTCCAACAAGGGAGTCAAGGTTCTGCTAGAAGCCATTGAACCGCTGGATTGCAAGGTGTTGTTGATCGGGGATGGACCTCTGGCCCCTTGGGTTAAAGAACAAATTGAGGCCAAGCTAAAGAACGTGGAGCACATCCCTTTTGTGTCTTCACGCGAAGAGCTCGGCAACTACATCGCAGGGGCTGCGTTTTCAGTCGTGCCTTCGTTGTGGAATGAGAACCAACCTGCCGTAGTGTTGGAGACGTACGCCATGGGAAGACCGGTGATCGGCTCTCGCATTGGGGGTATTCCTGAATTGATCGAGGACGGCCACACCGGTCTCCTCTTCACTCCTGGAGATGCCAGCGATCTGCGCGAGAAGATCCGGTTCCTGCTGGAGAGGCCGACTCTGTGCCAGGAATGGGGACGAAACGGAAACCGCAAACTGCGGGCGGGATTTTCCCGTGCGGTTCACTATGATCGCCTCATGTCAATTTACGACAGCGTGCTCACTGGCAAACACGTCTCCGCGGTCTGCGTTTGAGAAAGTTGTCCTTTGTAGTTCAGAAACATTAGGTTTATGCCGCAAATGAAAGCTGATTTCAGACATCCCAGTGGGGCAGTGGCTTCCGTGATCGCAGACTTTGCCCGCCGCGGCCGTTGCATGGCACGGGCTCTTGTAGGTCGAGATGTATATCGACGTCCTCAGTTGCATGCCACCAAGGAACTCCATGGCGGGCGCCCCACTGACGGCTACGGGTCATGGACCATCTGCCCGGATCTAATCACATCTAAAAGCATCGTCTACTCAGTCGGAATCGGAGATGATATCTCTTTCGAGATATCGCTGATTCGATCGTTCGGCCTGCCAGTAGTGTTTGCCTTCGATCCAACTCCGACTTCGATTTCGTGGTTGTCCCGTCAGCGCGTGCCGGACGAATTCAGGCTCCTCCCGTACGCGATTTCGGACTACGATGGCACCGCGCCGTTTTTCCCGCATGATAACCCTGATTTTGTTGCGCACAGCCTCATCGCCCGCGAAGCGACCGGGGCGCAAGCAGTCGAAGTGCAGGTGCGGACTCTGCCAACGCTGTTGGCCGAGCTGGGGCATAGTCATATCGATCTGCTCAAGATGGATATTGAAGGTGCCGAATACGCCGTCATCGACAACTTGGTATCCCAACGAGTCGAAGTACATCAACTCTTAGTCGAATTTCACCACCTTGACCGATTCACACCTGGCATGAGTCCCGCACATACTAAGGATGCGATCCAGAAATTGAATCGCGCAGGGTTCAAGGCCTTTCACATCACGCCCAGCGGCCAAGAATATTCTTTTATCAAGACCTAGGAAACACTTGGCTCCCCAGGCTCGGTAAGTGTTTTCACTCCAGCCAAATGCCTGATGCAAAGAAAACCGATGTTCTTAACCAGGCAGTGCTAGCCCTGGTGTTTACGCTCGCGTTCGCAATCTTCTTTGCCCCTGAACTTAGTTTGCCGCTGCAGTTGGTACCGCTGGGCCTGTTTGCGGCGCTGGTGTTCTGTAAGGCCCTGTGGTCGGACTCACTTCTTACGGCATTAACAGGATTCTTCGATACCGATGGGCTATTGTACGTGATCTTCTTGTCAGTTCTCATGCTGGGGGCTTCGTTTGAATCCAGCTTCGAAGAGGCATTCGAGTTCGCGCTCCTCCTCTCGATATGTCTGGTGCTCGCGCGAATCTACATGACGCTGGTACCGATCAGGGAAGTGCTCGAGGCGTTTTACTGGTCGGCAATCCTGTCCTTGCTGATTTTTGTGCCCTTAACTTTCGGGATGCTGATTCAATCCGTCGCCACGTTGGAGAAGTTCACGGCCTTCAATTTCCATCCTAATCTGCTGGCCCTGCAACTTGCTGCCTACCTTTGTGTAATGGTCTGGAAACTCATGACCGGCGGTTGGTTCATGAAAGTTCTTTCTGGCTTAGTGGGTACTGTTTGCATCATCGTCATCTTTCTTAGCTCTTCGCGAGGCGCACTCGTAGGGATTGTGGCCGGGGGGGGGTTTGTTATTGGTGTCGTGCTTGTCGACGCTGCTAAGCGGCATCAAAAGAGGACATTCCGGGTGAGCGCAATTGTGCTTGCGCTGTTAGCGGTCTTGTTCGCGGTTGTGCAAAATCTCGAATCAACCCAAGAGGTCTTAGCCACCGTGGATAAGATTTTGGACCTATCTTCGCCTGGTCGGGGCCTGGACTCGGGAATGACGGGGCGTGTCGACGTATGGCAGGAAGTCCTGCGCGTTCTCAGGGACGGCTCTTGGCTGTTCGGGCATGGGGTTCGGTCATCCGATGCCGTGTGGACCTACGAACCCAAGATCGATAACAGCTACTTGGTTATCCTCTACGACATGGGCGTGGTGCCACTGATTCTAATCACGTGGAGATTCGTGAGGATGCTGCGAGGAGCCACGAGGAACTACTTTTGTGCAATCGATGACGAACAGAAGCAGTTCCACCTAACCTGTGGCATGTTTCTTGTCGTTCTTTTGGTGACCAGCATTGTGGAGCGATCGTTGTTCGCAGTGGGCAATCCGTTCTCTCTGCTCGCGTTTCTTTTCTTCGCGACTCCGACGCGATCCTTGGAACTGCAGGGGGACCGGAGCATGCTTTATCCCCAGCGATCAGGGCTCCTTCAGGATGGTTCGATATCGGCACCTAGACCTAATCAAGAGTCCTAGGTTTTTCGCCGCCCAATCTCGCATCCCAAGGACATGCCATCATCCTATGCACCTAAAAAGCGAGAGCTACGAAATGTCGGCAGAGAAGTTTGCGCGCACCGATTCAATCCCCGATCGCGTCAATCTGGGGTGCGGTCCATTTGCCCCACCGGGCTGGCTGAATGTGGACGGCTCCTGGAATGCATGGTTCACCCATCACAAACATCTTCGCCAGGCACTCGAACTTGTGGGAGTGATCAATGCGAGCAATCAGGGTGCAGACTGGCAAGTGAGTCCGCTCGTGCACGACTTGAGTAAGCCTCTGCCGTTTCCCGATAACTCCGTTTCGGCCATTTACGCTTCTCACGTCCTGGAGCACCTCTATCGGAACCAGGCAATGGCCTTGCTCTCAGAGTGCAAGAGAGTCCTGAAGCCCGGTGGCGTCTTGCGGTTGGTGGTACCTGACCTGCACGCATTGGTCGTGGAGTACTTGAATAGCAAGAATAACGGGAGCAGCAGGTCCGCCGCCGACAATCTGAACGAAAAGCTGGCGTTCCGCCCTCCGGCCCCGCGTGCGGGAAATGGCTTTGTGAGGTTCTACCATCTCTGGAAAGACTTCCACT
>Ga0182024_10013009_pt1 | contig 16345 bp, 13 predicted proteins | sample P32metaG_FD_120480 | JGI IMG/M metagenome (GOLD analysis project Ga0182024, IMG submission 120480) | Permafrost microbial communities from Stordalen Mire, Sweden - P3-2 metaG (Illumina Assembly) | ecosystem: Environmental > Terrestrial > Soil > Wetlands > Permafrost | place: Sweden: Stordalen... | reverse complement strand
TGGACGCTTCTTCGCGGCCTTCTTCGCTGCTGGACGCTTCTTCGCGGCCTTCTTCGCTGCTGGACGCTTCTTCGCGGCCTTCTTCGCTGCTGGACGCTTCTTCGCGGCCTTCTTCGCTGCTGGTGCCACTTTCCCTCCTTGGGACTTAACGTTGAATCAATTTGGGACCTCGAGTGCACCAACGTGGTGTTCTCGAAATCGGTACCGCATTGATAAACGTGTACTCGCTCATGTACCACCCAGCTTCGCAGCTGTACGGCGACTGATCGCAGTGCACGGTCCAACACGGAAAAGCGCTTCATGAATACGTCGCACGGACGTTTCAATCACCGTTCACCTCCTCCGCAGAAGGACATTTAAAAGTCCACTCGCTTTACACACCAATGTCAAGCATTTCGAAGTTTTTCTGCGACAGATGTTTTTGGTGAATAACGACGTCGGCATCTATCTAGGACGTGGTGTTCGAGGAGATGCCACGAGTGGTGATGAACGTTCAACACTCGTACTCGGTCCAAGTCGCAGCGGAAAAACATCGTCAATAGTTGTTCCGAATCTCCTGATCACCCCTCGTTCTTGCGTAGTGACGTCAACGAAGAATGATGTCGTGTCGTTGATGTCGCGTAGTCGTCGTGATGGTGCCACGTTGCTCTTCGATCCGTCGGGAACAGTGCGTACACCACCCGGTGTGCACCGAATCGGTTACTCACCAATACGACAAAGTTTTTCTTGGGACGGCGCAATTCTTGCTTCGCGGAGCCTTATTGACATCGCGCGGCGTGGTCGCGGTGATCGAAGCGACGATCATTGGACGGAACGTGCGGGTGCGCTCGTGGCGCCGTTGTTGCACGCGACGGCGCTGCGCGACGAGACGTTGGGGCAACTCGCGTCGCGCGTCGACGAGCGACGTTGCGATGACGTCGTGCACGATCTCAACGAGCGCTACGGCGAGCATCACCCATCGGTCTCACTTCTTCGAGGTGTGCTCGCCACCGAAGAACGCGAGCGCTCGAGCATTTGGTCCACCACCTCGGGACTGTTCGCGGGCGTGCGCACCGAGGCCGCCCGGGCCTCGTCGAGGGAGGCGCCGCTCGACCTCGACGCCTTCTTGAGCGGTCCCCACCAACTGCACATCGTGGCGCCCAGCCGCCACCAGGCGGTCACGATTCCGTTGGTCGTGGGCCTGATCGAAGAACTGGTCCACGCCACTTACGACCGCCACGAGGAGGGGGCCCGGCTTCTGCTGGCCCTGGACGAACTGGCCAACGTGGCCCCGCTGCCTCGACTGGCGAGCATCGTCTCCGAAGGAGGCGGCCAAGGGGTTCTCACCCTCGCCTGCCTCCAGGACCTCAGTCAAGCCCGAAGTCGCTGGGGCACCTCGGCCGAAGGCTTCCTGTCGCTCTTTCCGACCACCGTGGTGCTGCCGGGCATTGCCGATCGGCCTACGCTCGAGATGCTGCGCAGCCTCGCCGGACGATCGCTGTACGCCACTCCGACCCTGCAATTCGGTCCGAAGGGCAAGCGCGCCGGCGGCTCGACGAGCTGGGTCGAACGCGATCGCGCGTCAATGAGCGAGCTCGCCCACGGACGACCGGGCTACGCCATAGGTCTGGACGCGAGCAAGCAGATGAAGTGGGTCGAACTGACGCCGGCCTACTCGCACCCGCGCTTTCGCGGCTACCTGGAACGCTCGGAACGTGAACGCGGGTCGTCGCGCGAGCGCTGACGCCACCGTTCGAGGTCCGGCGCCTCGAGTGGTCGCGCACCCCGTTCACGGACTTGGGCGGTCATCCTCGCTTCTCGAACGCTGATCGATGGTTCTCGCACTCCCCTCGCGCCGGCCAATTCCGGATAGAGCGAGTCGACCGCGCGCGTCACGGCCGTCGAGCTTTGACCGAATCGCGCCGCGTTGCTCCAGGCCGTGATCACGTGGCGACGCGCGACGTCGTGGCGACCTTCGAGCGCGCCCGCGAAGGCGTGCTCGTCGAGTGATGAACGGTGCCGTGACGGCGGATCGATCACCCCGAGCGTTTCGAATCGAGCGCGGTCGCCACTCCATTGATCGATCGCGTCGCCGCGACCCCAGTGCAATTTCTCGCCGCGATCAGCGTGATGCCCGCCCCAGAGCGCGCGGTATCCCTCGTCGAGGCCGACGACGTGCTCGACGCCTTCGAAGGAACGCCACGCCGACCACGGTGTCCGCTCGCCCAGTTCGTGGCGAAGCGATGCGCGATAGAGGGCGTCGGCGGCCACGAGATGCGCGAAGAGACCGCGACTGTCCAGCACCGTTCGTGAACCCTCCGGAAGCGCACCGACCAGCACGTGGTCGTGCAAGTGGGGCTCACCGTGTCGATTGACGCCGTGGGTGAATCCGACGATCCCGGTCCAGCGACCGGCCCGGTCGCGGTCCTCGCCGCCCCGACGATCTCGCACGACGAGCGCGTGCTCTTCGAGGTAGTCGATCGCGGCGCCCACCGACGCACGATGCGCGGCCACCACGCCCGCTCCGTGTTCAGCATCGATCGCGAGCAGGATCGACGTGGGCCGGGGCGCGGCGACCACGATGTCGTAGCCGAGCACCGCGGATCGTTCGGAGGTTCGCAGCACGTTCGCTACGGAGCGCGGATCACTCGCGTCACCGGCACCGCGCAGCCACCAGCCGGGTTCACCGTCGCGCAGTCCGTCGATCTCCATAGCGCGGTCATCGGTGAAATAACTGACGTCGTTCGAACGACGCGACAAGACACGGATCATTGGACACCCCGGTGCCCAACGGTCGCTAGAGCGAGCCGGCGATCCTCTTGGCCAGTTCGTGTCCGGCCTTGGCGAACTTCGGCGTCGCTACCACCGCACCGTCACCGGCGCGCAGCATGAGTTGATCGAGGAACAGTTCATTGCTGACGCGGAACTTGACGGCGTGTCGGCCGTCGTCGAGCGTCAACCACTGCGCGTTGGGCAATGGTTCGAAGAGCCATCGCAGCCACGACCCGATGACCACCACGACCTCGTCGCCCTCTTCGCCGACCTGCGTGAGCCAGTTGACGACCGTGTCGGGCGCTCGCTCTTCGGGGGCGTCCGAAGTGGCCACGACCGCGTTGATCCGGTCCACGCGGAAGGTGCGCCACGATTCGCGAGTCGTACAGTAGGCCCGCACGTACGTATGACCGTTGAGCACCTTGATCTCACGCGGCTCGATCGAACGGCTCCGCGCCTCGTCGTCCGTGGAGGCGGTGTAGAGGATCTTGATCTGCTGATGATCCTCGACCGCGGCCGAAACGTCGGCGAGCATGGTCTCGTTGGTCGCCATCTCGACCTGGACGTAGGAACTGGTGGCGCCCTCGATCTTCTCGATGGCCAACATGATGGCCGGGTCGTGGTAGACGCGCGAAGCTTCGCGCAGGGCAATATTCAGCTCGAACAGGTCACGCCACATGAACGGCGAAGGTTCGTCGGCGCCTTCGGGCAGGTCGCTGAAGTCGGCCCGGTAGGTCGAATCATCATTCGCTTCGTCGTCCCAGTCGTCGCACTCCTTGAGGACGTGGGCCGGGAATGCGCCCGTACCGTCGGTGGAGCCGACCATCGGCTCCAGGGCGACCAGCCGGTCCATGATCAAACGCACGTGGTCTTCGTCGAGGGAGAACCGCTTCGCGAGTTCGCTGACGCGCAGCCCGTCCTCGAACACGTACACGGCGTGCAAGAGCTGCAGCGTCTGACCGAGCACGTCGTTGGTGGCCGGACCGGTGAACGTCATCTCCTCGGTCGAGGGCGCCTTTCCGCGGTTGACGTCCCTCAGCCAGTCGGCCAAGTCAGCTTTCAACGACTTTGGCGACTGCAATCGAATCCGATCGGCGCCGTCCACGACGAATCGAAGCGCGGCCCGGGGACTGTCGAAGCTGAGTCCGACTTCGACCTTACCGTCCTTCTTATTGGCCGACAGCGAACCGGAATACTGACGCACCAACAAATCGGCGTAGTTCTCGTTCGTGGTCACCACCACGTCCATCGGCGTCGGCGACCTCGAAAACTCCGGTCGCCAAGCCCGCGCGATTTCGACCGCGTCGTCGTCGTGATCGAAGGTGTCCGGCAAGACGACCGGCATCGACGTTATCCGACTGAAGCGGTAGCCCTTTATCTCCTGCGTGCCCTTTACCCGGGCAATCAGATAGGTCACACCGTTGAAGACGTCGATGAGCAGCGGCTCGACCAATCGAGGCTTGTTGGCACCGGACTGGTAATCGAAGGCGAGCGCGCGATGGAGTTTGAGTGCGCGCATAACGGGTGTGTAGTACATCGAGGATTCGAGTCCCCCGTCGCTGGCCGGTACTTCATTGAAGACGCTGAAGGCGCCCGAGGCGCCGAAGCCGCAAAAACGCAAGGCGAGGCGGACGACTCGCTCCTCGTCGGGCGTGAAATAGATCAATGGCGCGTAGCCGCTGGAGGGATCGATGCGATAGCCCACCGCGCCGTCGCCCTCGTTGTCGGTTTCGATCTCGAAACCCAACTCTCGAATGCGGGCCTTGTCGCGTTCAAACTTCTGACGCACGGCCCCTTCGCCGCCCTCGTACGCGGGGATCTTTCGAGGACCCTTGGTCGAGACCGGGAACTCGTCGATCTTCAGTTCGCGAACGATCTCTTCTTGGGTGAGCGAGCCGTACTGCCACGCACGCTGGAGCAACAGGACGAGGGCGATCAAGCGCTCCCGCGACTGCTCAACCCCTCCACGAATGCTGCTCATCGAACTCCCGTCATAATTTCACTACTGAGGGTAGTGCCATAACGACGTCCACCAACTACGGAGCTCACTGTTTCGAGTCGTCCCCAACTTCAGATCGATCGACGTACGCCCGCAGCGAGCCAGAGGCACAGCGGAGAGTAGACCCTCTGGTCCAGACGCGTGAACCTGGACGAATCACTCCCCGGCGAGAGCATCGATGTCCGACCAAGGGCACCGGCCACCCCTCGGGTCAAGAGGCCCGCCGCGAAAAAACGAAGTACGACCATTCGAATGCGATTGGGAAATGGCGCAACGCCGATGACAAGCGTTGCAGCCACAGCAAGCGCCGAAGCGACTGCGATGCACGCCGTCAACGATGGAACTTCACTGGTGCCGACGACTGAGTCGGCGAGCTGTTCGCGATCCCGAAACGGAAATGAGGAGCCGAGTCCCCACAAAACGTGAAGACCAGCGATCGCGAACAACGCGGTCGCGGTGACTCCCTTCGTTGGGGTGTGGTCGGACGCTCCCTTTGACATCAACGGCTCGCTGACTCGACGACCAAATGACCCGGCGCCTCGATGGCCAGTGTCACGTTGATCATGAGCGCAATCTAGCAATCATGGCGGGGCCGCCGACACCACATTTTTGGGCACGTAGACCGTGAAGTCGAACTACTTTGAAGTGGTGGACTCACACCAAGAACCTGATCGCGAAAGACGCGAAGCGCCGATCGAAGCATTCCTCGTTCAACCCGCGTATCACGCCGAGGAAGACACCTCGGCGATAAATCAAGATCCCACGCCGGAGGTGGTACTCACGGGCAGCCCGTGGCGGCGAATTCAGCGTTGGTTTTCTCATTTCATGTTCGAAAAGGAGCCGAGTCATTATTCCTCGATATCTCCTCGAACACCTGACGGAAAGCACACAAAGATTTTCTTTTTCAACGGGAATGGTCGCGGCAGGTAACAAACTGAATTCAAGCCTGAAGGTCGCCCGGTCCGATCGGAACGTCGACGGCGTGCTCTTGAAGAGTTTCGAGGGGCACAATCTCCAGAGCGCGCTCGTTGGTGGAAGCGAGAACCACGTAGGCCGCCGCTCCGTCGCGATGGGCACGAAGCCAATTGACGGCGGTCACACACCAGCGGTCGCCAGCCACCAAACCCGGGAAATCGTATTGGGGCATCGGAGTGATCAGGTCGTTGCCAATCGCCTTTTGGTGCCGGAGAAACTCGGTGGTGACCACGGCGCAAATGGTGTGGCTCCCGAGGTCCTCGGGGCCGGACGTACAACACCCGTCACGATAGAAACCGGTGACGGGATCGGTGCCGCACGATTCCAATGGCCCACCCAGTACGTTTCGGTCAGCCATAGGCCCAGTATGGCCGATGAGCGGGACTCCGGTCGACGCCATAGGCACCCGACGGACAACCGAACGACGAAGTGATCCAGACAACGGCAACAACTGGTCCGTGCGTGTTGGACACGTCATGGCCCAGTCAATTTGAGGCAATCTTTTAGGTGACCGCCAGCAGCCACGAGACGAAGACCACGTAGCCAAGAATGATCAACCATCCGGCGCGCCTCGTCAGTCCACGCCGCGCAAACGCGATTACCAAGACCAGAGTGGTGAGCACCAGATAGGACAATGCGGTCAGATTGCCAGCAAACGATGGCGCGGCGAGTCCCACGAACACGCCGGGAATCAACAGGCCCGCCACGACGTTGAGGTTGTTGCTGTTGAGAGTTGTGCTCAGAGCCGCCGCGCTTCTTCCCTTAGCGGCCAGATACACCGCCGCCACCGCGTTGGGCAGGCTGGTGACCGCCGCCAGGACGACGCCGCCAATCACCGCGTCGGCGACGTGGAAGTGGTGACCGAGATCGGACGCGCCTCGTTCCATCGCCACACTCGAGATGACGACCACGATCAGCGCCCCGAGCGCTTCGATGGCGTCACGAGGTCGTCCTCGCGGGGGCCGAATCGCAGATTGAAGTTCCATCTCTTCTTCATCAACGGCCGAGGAAATCCACGACAGAAACCATCGCGGCAACGCTAAGCGGTGGAGGGCTTCACGCCGTACGCCCAGTATCACCAAGTAGAGGATAAGAACCGTGCCCGCGAGGGACAGTCCCAACGTTGCACTGATATACCCGGCGGTCGTCAAGACGCACGTGACACCCACCCACAAGGCCACGAATCCACCGAGCACCACGACTCGTCGGTGCAAAGCGATAAATCCTGAGACGACCGCACCCAGTCCGAGCAGTGCCGCCAGATTGAACACGTTCGAACCAATGACCACCCCGGCGCCGATGGTTCGCTGGTGTTGGGAGATTGCCGATATGGAGGAGGTGATCTCAGGTGCGTCGGCGGCAAGTGCGGCCAGCACGCCCAAAAGGGCTTCGGACAGTCCGTATCGCTCGCCCACGCGTTCGAGTCGAGACACGAGGACCCAACTCGTAGCGAGACTCACCATGGCCCCAACGACGAACGCAACGAAAGCGAGAGTCAACAGCGCGTACTCCTTGAACCAACATTCTGCCGACCAGGCTTCCCGGTTCTCCCCGACGAACGATAATCGATTCGCCTTATCGCGTGGCCGACGTCAACCCGGAGACAAATTTATGGTTGACGCGAAAGATTGAAATTTGGCGTCACGTCAATCGCCGAAGCGTCAAGCGTCTGAGTCCGAAGTCGAGTCCAGTCCCAGCACTTCCTCACGTCGCCACGTCCCCGATCGACCCCCGGACTTCTCCCAAATCGCGACGTCTTCGATGGTCATCGTTCGATCGGCCGACTTGCACATGTCGTACACGGTGAGCGCTGCGACGGTCACCGCCATGAGGGCTTCCATTTCGACGCCCGTGCGATCGACGGTGTCGACACTGGCCTCGACGTCAATGTGGGTATCGGCGATCGTGAAGTTAACGTGGACGTTTCCTACGAGAACCGGATGCGACATGGGGAGCATCGTCGCCGCGTGCTTAGCCGCTTGGATGCCCGCCACCCGAGCCGTCGCCAAGACGTCTCCCTTGTTCATCGCGTTGGCCGCCACCGCGGCGGTCGTGGCCGCGTCCATGTTGATTCGGCATTTCGCCAGCGCGCGACGAGCCGAAACTTCAGATGCGCCAATATCGCGAGGGAATGCACTCCCACTCGACGGCCGACGTAGTTGAAGGAAGTCGTCCACGGCGCAATGATACAGACGCCCCGGATGACCCCAGAACTCGCGCGAGTAAACTGCCAAGGTTCACTTGCGGTACGGGAGAAGCAATGCCGACTTACGAATACGAGTGCCAGTCCTGCCACCAGCGCGTGGAGGCGGTTCAGCGATTCACGGACCCGGCTCTGACGGTCTGCGCGCACTGCGGCGGCGAGCTCCGAAAGGTCTTCTCGACCGTGGGCGTCGTGTTCAAGGGCAGCGGCTTCTACAAAAATGACAGTCGCAGTCCCGAGAAGGCCTCCACGCCGACCCCAACCGCGACGACGCCGGCCTCATCCCCCTCGACTGAATCGAGCACCACGCCCGCTGCGACGACGGCCTCGACCACCACGACCACGTCGTCGGCCACCACCTCGTCGGACTAAACGCCCGAAACCGCGATGTTGTCAATCGCCACGGTCTGACCGGCGGCACTGCCCGGAAGCCATTCCAGATCGCTGCCGACGTGGGCGACATCGAGGAGCATCCGCTGCAATGTCGAGGCCACGGTGATCTCACGAACCGGTTCGGCCAGTTGACCGTCACGAATCATGAGTCCGGTTACCCCCACGGAGAAATCGCCCGAGACGGGATTGACGCCCGAGTGCACGCCAATCAGCGATTCGACGAAGACGCCGTTACCCACTCGACGAAAGATCTCCGCCTGGTCAATTTCTCCCGGCGCCAACTGCAAGGCGCGGCATCCCGCCGACGGCGATCCGGAGATCCCGCCGCGCACCGCACTTCCGGTGGAGGCGGTGCCGGCCCGTCGCGCCGAGACCGTGTCGTAGACGAAGGCCTTCAACTCACCCTTCTCAATGAGGACGTTGCGCCGGCAGGCCAAACCTTCGGCGTCGTAGACGCTGGCGGAAAAGTGACGGGAATCGGTGGGATCGTCAAGCAGCGTGAAGCTCGGTACGGCCACCAACTCTCCCAGGCGGTTCGCGAAGAACGAACGACCGCGAACGACGGCTTCGCCACTCAAGGCACCGCCGATGATCGAGAACAGTGTCGCCGCAGTGCGTGGATCGAAGACGGCGGTGCACTTGAACGACTTCGGCTTCACGGCACCCAGCATTCTTGTGGCACGGCGAATGGCGTCGGCCGCGGCCTTTTCGATGTCGAGGTCGCCCGGAGCGCGCCCGGCCGAGAGGCCCCAGCCCGTTTGATCGTCGCCACCGTCGTTGGCGATGGCTTCGACGGACACGTAGGCGCCAGTGCGGGCGTACGACGCGCGAATGCCGGTCGTCGAGGCGATGGCCGCTTCGGCGACGTAGTCCGAGTAGTTGGCCGAGTCGACCTGTCGTACGCGAGGATCGCCACTGCGAACCAGGCGTTCGAGCTCAATGGCCATGGCGATCTTCTCCTCCAGGGACGTACTCGCGACGGCCGCGTCGGTCAGCGTCAAGGAAACCGCGGCGACGCCGTCGGGACGCGCGAAGGCGACGAACTCGTCTTCGGTGGCGAAGGTCGCGTTGTCACGCGCTTCGCGTAGTGCGATTTCGATGGCTTCGTCATCGAGCGAACCGGCCCACGCCGTTCCCACCCGTGCGCCGCCGGCCCCGTCATTCAGGATCCGAATGCCGAATCCATTCGACGAAGCGGTGGTGAGTTCTTCTACTTCGCCCTGATAGGACTGGACCTCGGTATCGACACCGCTGGCGACGTAGACCTCGATCTCCTCGCCACCGTGCACCGACTCCAAGATGCGTTCCGCCTGCTCCAGAAGTTGACTCACGCGGCCGCTCCGCCGATGGTGACTCCGGTAAGGCGCATCGTGGCCTGACCCGTTCCGACCGGTACGCTTTGTCCGTTTTTCCCGCAGGTGCCCGGCATCATCGAGAAGTCCGACGCCACGGCGTCGACTCGTTGCAGCACGTCGGGACCGTTGCCAATGAGGTTGCAGTCGCGCAGCGGCGCGGTGATCTTGCCATCCTCGATCATGAAGGCCGCCGTCATGCCGAAGACGAAGTCGCCGGTCGCGGTATTGACTTGGCCGCCACCGAGTTGGGCGACGTAGACGCCGTAGGGCGTCTGGGCGACGATCTCGTCGGGGTCGGAGTCGCCTTCGAGGAGATACGTGTTGGTCATGCGCACCATGGGCAAGTGTTGATAGCTCTGGCGACGACCGTTACCCGAGGAGACGCGACCTTCCTTGCGAGAGCGCAAGTAGTCCCACATGTAGTCGGTCAAGACACCGTTCTCAATGAGTACGTTGCGCGCGCCGGGGCGACCCTCGTCGTCGATCGCCAAGTATCCCCATTCACCCTCCACCGTGCCGTCGTCCACCAACGTCACCAATGGACTCGCCACCAATTGACCGACCTTGCCGGCGTACACCGAGGCCTGCTTCAGGATCGCGTCGGCCTCGAGGCCGTGACCGCAGGCTTCGTGGAACAAGATGCCGCCCGAGCCACCGGCGAGGACGACCGGCAAGTCCCCCGAGGGCGCGGGACGCGCGTCCAATTTCGTGATCGCCTGGCGCGCGGCGCCGCGCGCCGCGTCGGCGACGGCCTCGGCACTCAGCAGTTCGAATCCGCGGGTTCCGGCGATTGGTCGATACCCGGTCTGCATACCGGTGTCACCGGTCGCGATACACGAGACATTGAATCGAGTCCGCACCTGGTGGTCACCGGCGAAGAGGCCATCGGAGTTCGCCACCACGAAGTGGCGAGTCGAGTCACCGAGGGCGACCTGCACCTGGGTGATCGACGAGCCTTCGGAGCGCGCCGCGTCGTCGGCGTGATTCATGAGTTCGATCTTTCGCGCTTTGTCGATGTCGCCGGGCAGTATCGTCGCGCGACTGGGATTGTCATGTAGTGGTCCCAACGCGATTTCGCGTACGCCCCCGCCGCCGTCACGAGCCACCGCCGCCGCCGCTCGCGCCGCCGCGACGAGTCCGCTTTCCGTCAGATCCGCGGTGTGCGCGAATCCCGTAGTGTCGCCCACGACGACGCGGATTCCGGCGCCGCGATCGTGTCCGGAACTGAGCTGCTCGACGCGCCGCTGGTCCAACATCGCCGACGAGGTCGTGCGATCCTCGACGAAGACCTCGGCGAATTCGCCGCCGCGGGCCATCGCTTCACCCAGCGCGCGCGCCAGAACGTCTTGTTCAACCAGGGTGGAATTCATTCAGAGGAGCGTACCGGAGCCCGTGGCGGCCGTTACGGCGCTCTTAAGCGTCGAAAGTAGGCTGGTCAAGTGATGCTGTCCTTCATTGAAACGCCCGCTGACCTCCTGAAACTGTCCTACGCCGAACTCGACGAGTTGAGCGAGGAGATTCGACAGTTCATCATCGAGGCGGTCACGACCAATCCCACTGGCGGCCATTTGGGCTCGAACCTCGGTGTGGTGGAGTTGACCTTGGCGCTGCACCGCGTCTTCGAATCGCCCAAGGACATCCTGCTTTGGGACACCGGGCATCAGGCCTACGTGCACAAACTGTTGACGGGCCGGCGCTACGGCTTCAAGAACCTTCGTCAGCGCGGCGGTCTTTCGGGCTATCCCAACCGTTCGGAGAGCGAGCACGACTGGATCGAGTCCAGTCACGCCTCGACGGCGCTCTCCTACGCACATGGACTTTCGGTGGCCCTCCAACAGCGAAAGGAACTCATCGGTCACGGCGGCCATCGCCACGTCGTGGCGGTCGTGGGCGACGGCTCCCTGACCGGCGGGATGGCCTACGAAGCCCTCAACAACCTGGGCCACTCGAATCAGCGCGTCGTGATCGTCTTGAACGACAACGGACGCAGCTACGCGCCCACCATCTCCAAACTCTCGGAGTCCTTGACCGCGTTGCGTCTCAATAAGACGTACCTCACGATGCGAGGGCGCCTGCGCCGCACGGTCCCTCATCTTCCGAGAGTCGGCAAGGCGGCCTATCTCGGTATCGACGGACTGACGTCGGTGGTGCGCGAGATGGTGACCCCGCACACATTCTTCGAGAACCTCGGCGTGCGCTACATCGGTCCCATCGACGGACACGACATCGAGTCGATGGAAAACACGTTGAAGAGCGCCTCAGAGTGGGACGGACCGATTCTCGTCCACGTGCTCACGACGAAAGGCCTCGGCTACGAGCCCGCGATTGACGACCACCTGAAGATGCACGACTACAAGCTGCCGCCTCGACACGACGACGAAGACGTTGCCCCGCAGTCGTTCTCCCAAGCCTTCTCCGACTCGCTGGTCGCGCTGGCCAGTGCCGACGATCGGGTGGTGGCGATCACCGCGGCGATGGCCGGGCCGACGGGATTGCTCAACTTCCAAGAGCAGTTCCCGGACCGATTCTTGGACGTCGGCATCGCCGAGCAACACGCCGTGACGGCCGCGGCCGGTATGGCCATGGGCGGGTTGAAGCCAGTCGTGGCGATCTACTCGACTTTCTTCTCTCGGGCCTTCGACCAGGCCCATCTAGACGTCGGCCTACTGAACCTGCCCGTCGTCTTCGTCTTCGATCGCGCCGGCATCACCGGTGACGACGGACCGAGCCACCACGGACTGCTCGACATCGCTCTCTGTTTGGCGATCCCCAATATGACGGTCTTCGCACCGTCCACCGCCGAAGAGGTGCCGGGCATGCTCGCGACGGCCCTGTCGATGTCGACGCCGACCGCGCTGCGTTTCCCCAAGACGTTGCCCAAGCCCTTTGACGGCAAGGTTGGCGACGGTTTCGAGGCCCGCGAGATTCGTCGCGGCGACGGCTCGCTCTGTGTGCTGGCCGTCGGCAAGATGGCGCCGGCGGCCTATAAGGCGCTCGAGCTCATGGGCGAGGAGGCGAGCAAGGTCACTCTCTACGACGTGCGCGTCTTACCCCCGGACGCCGCGATGATCGACGACGCGCTCTCGCACGAACGCGTCGTAAGTGTCGAGGACGGTACGCGACACGGCGGGGCCGGAACCCTGATGGTCTCGGCCCTGCGAAGCCGAGCCCAAGACCTCGCTCGCCCGTTCCCCACGACACGTATCCTCGGCACACCGCGCGCCTACCTGGAACAACACCGGCCGGACAAACTGTTGGCCGAGTTGGGCCTCGATCCCGAAGGATTGGCGGCCGCCTTCACCCGGCTGCTCGCCGACCAGCCCGAGTTCGCGCCAGCCCTCCCCGAGTCACCACGCCCCGACTACCACTAGAAGGCCGATTGGTTTCGAGGTTCCGATACATTGAGCCGATGACCTACGACGTGGAGAAGTCCGACGATCAGTGGCGAGCCGAGCTCTCGCCCGATCGATACGCCGTACTCCGCCATTCGTCCACCGAAATACCGTGGACCGGTTCGCTCTTGCACGTCGACGCCGACGGCCTCTTCACCTGTGGCGGGTGTCGCCAGCACCTCTTCACGAGCGCGCAAAAATTCGACTCCGGGTGTGGGTGGCCGAGCTTCGACGCGTGCGAACCGGGCGCAATCATCGAACGACCCGACAATTCGCTGGAGCGTCAACGCACCGAAATCCTGTGCGCGAAGTGCGAGGGTCACCTCGGTCACGTGTTCGACGACGGACCAACCGCGACCGGACTGCGCTACTGCGTCAACTCCCTCGCCGTCGACTTCAACGAGACGGCGGGCTAAACGTCGAGGAACCGTCGAATCGCGATCGCCGAACCGACCGAGCCGATTCCTACGCCCACGACAAGTACGACTATGTTCGTGCCGATGAGTGCACTGGTGCTGAGTTGAAACTCGTTGTGGAGCGGATACCAGATGTGAAGCGCGGTGACCGCGCCGATGGCCACGGCGGAGCCGAGCAGGCCCTGAATGAAGCCCTCCGTGATATAGGGAATCCGAATAAACCAGTTCGTCGCGCCCACGAGCTTCATGACCGAGACCTCTCGACGACGAGAGAAAATCGCCATGCGAATCGTGTTGAGAATCAAGACCGTGGCTGAGAGCAAGAGAACGAGTGCCAGAGCGAGAAACACGATCTGCAGAATCCGAATTGCGCGATTCATCTCACGAATCTGCTGCTCCGGCGCGGTCACCTGATATACACCCGGCTGATGCGCGAACGTCGATTGCACGGTGAAGGCGTCTGACGGTACCGTGGGGATGCAACTGAATTTCGTAGGCATTTCAGAGACCTTCAGAAGCTGACCCTCTGAGGTCGGCAATATCTTGAGCATCTCGGCGTGGTCCTGCGCCTGCGTACGATATTCACACTGCTTCACGATGGGCAGATTGTGCAATTGGGTCTGGACGTTGGTGATTTCTCCCGCGGAGGCCGTGGGCAGCATCCAGACGGTGACGCGCGTACCCTGTTGCCACTGCGACGACGCCTGTGCGGCGCTCTGTTTTAGTAGCAACGCCGATCCCACCAAGGACAAGGAGACGGCCACGGTGAGGACCGCGGCGATGGTCATCATTCGGTTGCGCCAGAGATTCGACAGCGTCTCTTTGACGGCGTAGCGGAAGTACACGCGCATTAGATGGCCACGCTTTCATCGATGCCGTAGACACCGCGGACCTGGTCGCGAATCATCTCGCCCTTGTCGAGTTCGATCACGCGCCGACGCATCCGGTCGACCAGCGCCTTGTCGTGCGTGGCCATGACGACCGTCGTACCCGTGCGGTTGATGCGTTCGAGTAACGCCATGATCGACTCGGAGTTGGCCGGGTCGAGGTTGCCCGTCGGTTCGTCGGCGAGCAAGATCAACGGTCGGTTGACGAAGGCGCGGGCCACGGCGACGCGCTGCTGTTCTCCGCCGGAAAGTTCGCCGGGCAAGCTCTTGGACTTGTCCGAGAGTCCGACCAGGTCGAGGATCAGCGGCACCTGCGATTCGACCGTTGATCGGGGACGGCCAATCACTTCCAGGGCGAAGGCCACGTTCTCAAAGACCGTCTTGTTGGGCAGGAGCCGAAAGTCCTGGAATACGCAGCCGATGTTGCGGCGCAGGAACGGCACGCGGAACTTGGGTAACTCCGTGAGCTCGCGACCGGCTTCGAGGATGCGACCCTTGTCGGGCAGCTCCTCGCGCAAGAGGAGACGGAGGAAGGTCGTCTTTCCGGAACCCGAGGCGCCCACCAAGAAGACGAACTCCCCCTTTTCGATGTCGAGCGAGATGTCCTTGAGGGCCGGCGAGCCGTTCTTGTACGTCTTCGAAACATTCTCAAAGCGGATCACGCAAACACTCCCTCGGGTACGTAGTTGGGGCGGTGCGTCGGCACCCGGATGTACCTATCCATTGTAGTTTGACAATTTTGCGTATTCGTGCCACGAAAGCGCCACGTTAAAGGACTCTCAAATTTCTTAAGAATGAAACCGCTGTCGTCGCAGTTCAGCTTCCATAAAACCGTCGAGATCGCCGTCCAGAACCGCGTCGACGTTGCCCGTTTCAAAGTCCGTACGGTGGTCTTTCACAAGTTGGTAGGGCGCCTGCACGTAACTGCGAATCTGTGAACCCCACGCGTTGTCTCCGCGATCACCGCTCAAAGCGTTCATCTCCGCTTGGCGCTCCGCGCGAGCGCGCTCGGCCAACTTCGCCTCGAGAATCTGCATGGCGCGCGCGCGGTTCTGATGCTGACTTCGTTCATTTTGACACATGACCACGATGTTCGTGGGTAGGTGCGTGATGCGAATCGCCGAATCGGTCTTGTTCACGTGTTGTCCACCGGCGCCCGACGAGCGGTAAGTGTCCACGCGTAGGTCCTTCTCGTCGATCTCCACCTCGGCGGCGTTGTCATCCAAGAGCGGCGTCACGTCGAGACTCGCAAAACTTGTTTGACGACGGGCCTGCGAGTCGAAGGGACTGATGCGCACGAGTCGATGCACCCCGCGCTCGGCCGAGAGCCAGCCGTAGGCGAAGCGACCCTTGACGATGAAGGTCGAGGACAACAGACCGGCCTCTTGTCCTTCGGTCGCCTCATCGATCTCGACGCCGAAACCTCGACGTTCGGCCCAGCGCGAATACATGCGCAAAAGCGTCTCGGTCCAGTCCTGGGCGTCGGTGCCGCCGGCGCCGGCGTGCAACTCGACGATCGCGTCGTTCGCGTCGTACGGACCACTGAAGAGACTCTGGGTTTCGAGCGCGGCAATCTTGGTTTCGAGCGCCGTGACCGTCGACGAGAGCTCGTTCAGCAGCGACCAATCGGCCTCGCCGGCCGCCAGTGACTCGCGCGAGAACTCGGCCAGCACTATTGAATCGTCCAACGATCCGCGCAAGTCGTCAAACTGCTCGAGGTCGTTCGAGAGACGTCCCAGTTCGGTCGTCACCTCGCGGGCGCGGTCCTGGTCGTCCCAGAGGTTCGGGTCGGCGACCAATTCGCTCAGGACGACGTGGCGCTCGCGGCTGGCGTCAATCTTCAGGTACTCGCGCGCCGCGCTCCACCTCGCTTCGAGGTCCTCCAACGTGCCGAGGGCCTCGCGAAGAGCGTTCTCGGCCTTAGGGTCGGCCATGGCACTGCTTGAACTTCCGGCCCGAACCGCACCAGCACGG
>Ga0182024_10013008_pt1 | contig 16347 bp, 16 predicted proteins | sample P32metaG_FD_120480 | JGI IMG/M metagenome (GOLD analysis project Ga0182024, IMG submission 120480) | Permafrost microbial communities from Stordalen Mire, Sweden - P3-2 metaG (Illumina Assembly) | ecosystem: Environmental > Terrestrial > Soil > Wetlands > Permafrost | place: Sweden: Stordalen... | reverse complement strand
CGATCGGTCGGCGGAGCACGGAGCCGAGCGCAACCTGTTGCGCTTCATCTTTCTCGTGCCGGGCGCCCGCTCGCTGATCTGCGATTGGGAGCGCCGCGCGCGGCGCGTCGTCGCCGAATTCCGCGCCCATTGCGCCGCGCATCTCGACGATGCGGCGCTGCGCCGGCTGATCGACGAGCTGCGGCGCCAGAGCCCGGATTTCGCGCAAATGTGGGAGCAGCACGGCGTGCTCGGCCGCGAGGGCGGCGAACGCACCTTCGATCATCCGAAGGATGGGTTCCTGCGCTTCGAGCAGGTGACGTTCGAGCTTGCCGGCCACGCCGATGTGAAGCTGACGATCCTGGTGCCGCGCTGATGCAAGATTTCCACCCGGGCGGAAGCCGGGGCCCACTTCGCAACCGACTCTGATGCTGAAGAGTGGATCCCTGCTTGCGCCGGGATGGTAATTAGGGCGGGTGCCAATGCACTATGCGCCACGCGATCGAACCTCGGAGAACCACGCCCATGCATTTCGACCTCGGCAAGATGCCGGCGCAGGACGGCTACAAGCTTCTGATCAGCACCGTCGTGCCGCGGCCGATCGCGCTGGCGACCACGGTCGACGGCGCGGGCAGGATCAATGCCGCGCCGTTCAGCTTCTTCAACGCGGTCAGTTCGGACCCGCCGGTCGTCGTGCTGGGGATCAACGGAACCGGCGCCGAGGGCGGCTACAAGGACACCGAGCGCAACATCCGCGAAACGGGGGAGTTCGTGGTCAATCTGGTCGACGAGGCCTTGGCCGAGCGCATGAATATCTGCGCGGTCGATTTTCCCGCGGAAATTGGCGAGCTGGAAATCGCCAAGCTGACGCCGGTGCCTTCCGCCGGGGTCAAGCCGCCGCGGATCGCCGAGTCGCCGGTGAGCTTCGAATGCCAGCGCATCACCGGGCTGTCGCTGGGTGGCAATTCGATGATGGAAATCGGCCGGGTGATCCATATCCACATCCGCGACGATCTGATGGACATGGAGAAGCTCTACGTCAAAACCGACAAGATCGGGCTTGTCGGCCGCATGCACGGACGCGGCTGGTACACCCGCACCAGCGATCTGTTCCTGATGGACCGTATGAGCTTGGCCGATTGGCAGGCGCGCCGCTGACGCAACATTGCGCGGCCGCGCCTACGACTGGTGCCAGGTTCCGCTCCGGCGGAAACGTGCCGAACACGGTTTTGCTCCCCTTTTGGCGGCGCTTCCGCTACAGAGAGCCATGCTGTTGCGCTCGCGACCCCGGCGGATCGCCCTGTTTCTCGGCCTGACGGCCGCTCTCATCGGGGGATCGGCGCGCGCCGCCGATACCGGCAACGGCTCGAAAAACTTCCGCGCCCCACCCTCGGTGCCGAATTATTTCAGCAACGAAGCGGGACCGATGCTCGGGCCCGCGGCTGAAACACGGCGCGGCGAGCTCTACTCGAGGCAGACCGCCGGCGTGCCGCAAGCCACCGCCGTGATCGCCGCCGCGCCGTCGCGCGGGCGCCAGCATGTCGCGATGGCCGAGCCGCGCGGCCGGCTGATCCGCGGACGCCGGGGCGAGCGGATCGTCGCGCGTCACGTCGCCGTGCATGGGCGCTCGGTGATCCGTGTCGCGGCGCATGGCAGCAATCGGACGCATTCGGCCCACGCCGCCAGCACCCGCACGGTGACCAAGACGCGCGTCGGCAGCACTCATCGCCGCGCGCGCGGGTAATATCCCCCGTTGGACAGCAGCCGGCTCGCCACAATATAAGCGGGCCATGACGCGCATCGCCTTTCGCAAAATGCATGGGCTCGGCAACGATTTCGTCGTGCTCGACCAGCGCCGCGAACCGGCGCCGATCGACGCGGCGGCGGCGCGCGCCATTGCCGACCGGCATACCGGCATCGGCTGCGACCAGGTGCTGCTGCTCGAGCCGCCGCGCGGCGCGGGTGCGCAGGTGTTCATGCGCATCCTCAACCCCGACGGCGGCGAGGCCGAGGCCTGCGGCAACGGCACGCGCTGCGTCGCCGGGCTGATCGCCGCCGAGAGCGGCCTGCGCGCGGTGACGATCGAGACGGCGGCGGGGCTTCTCGTCGCGACCCTGGACGAGGCTGGAACCGCGACGGTCGATATGGGAGCGCCGCGCCTCGGCTGGCGCGACATCCCGCTGTCGCGCGAGATGGATACGCTGCATGTCGAGCTGCGGCGCGGCGCGCTGTCCAATCCCGTCTGCACCAATATGGGCAACCCGCACGCGACCTTTTTTGTCGACGATGCCGAGGCGATCGACCTCGCGGCGCTGGGGCCTCTCCTGGAACACGACACGCTGTTCCCCGAGCGCGCCAATATCGGCGTCGCCACGGTGCGCGACCGGCACACGATCCGCCTGCGCGTCTGGGAGCGCGGCGTCGGGATCACCCGCGCCTGCGGCAGCGGCGCCTGCGCCGCGCTGGTGGCGGCGCACCGCAGCGGCCTCGCCGGCGAGCGCGCGACGGTGATGCTCGACGGCGGAAACCTTGAGATCAGCTGGCCGGATCGTGGCCATGTGCTGATGTCGGGGCCGGCGGCACTGAGCTTCGAAGGCTCGTTCGACGCCGCCTTGCTCGAGGGCTGAGGATGGCGGCGCCGCGGATCATCACCTTCGGCTGCCGGCTCAATGCCTATGAGAGCGAGATCATCCGGCGCGCCGCCGGCGAGGCGGGGTTGGCGGACGCGGTCATCGTCAATACCTGCGCGGTCACCGCCGAGGCCGAGCGCCAGGCGCGCCAGGCGATCCGCCGCGCTCGGCGCGAGCATCCCGGCGCGCGGATCATCGTCACCGGCTGTGCCGCGACCCTGGCGCCACAGCACTACGCGGCGATGCCCGAGGTCGATGCGGTGCTCGACAATCAGGCGAAGCTGAGGGCGGAGAGCTATGCAGTGGCGGCCCCTCACCCCGACCCTCTCCCCGCAAGCGGGGCGAGGGAGCGCGCCACAACCCCTCGCCCGGTTTACGGGGAGAGGGAGGGGCCCGCGCCGAAGGCGTGGGAGGGTGAGGGGCAGGCGCGCGTCCGCGCCTATCTGCAAGTCCAGCAGGGCTGCGACCATCGCTGCACGTTCTGCATCATCCCCTACGCGAGGGGACCGAGCCGCTCCGTGCCCGTCGCCGCGGTTATCGAACAGGCGCGCGGGATGGTCGCGGGCGGGGTTCGCGAGATCGTGCTGACCGGCGTCGATCTGACGGCTTATGGCGCCGAGTTGCCGGATCGCCCGACCCTGGGAACGCTGGCGCGGCGCCTGCTGGCCGAGGTGCCGGAACTGGCGCGGCTGCGGCTCTCCTCGCTCGATCCGAGCGAGATCGACGACGCGCTGTGGTCGCTGTTCGCCGACGAACCTCGGCTGATGCCGCATCTGCACCTGTCGCTGCAAGCGGGCGACGATTTGGTCCTGAAGCGCATGAAGCGCCGCCACAGCCGCGCGCAGGCGATCGAAGCCGTGCGGCGCGCTCGCGCGCTGCGGCCGGAAATGGCGATCGGCGCCGATCTGATCGCCGGTTTCCCGACCGAGGACGCGGCGATGTTCCGCAACAGCCTCGATCTCGTCGCGGAATGCGGCATCGCCTTCCTGCATGTCTTCCCCTACAGCACGCGGCCCGGCACCCCGGCGGCGCGGATGCCGACGGTCGCGCCCGAGCTCGTCCGCGAGCGCGCGGCGCTGCTGCGCGCGGCGGGCGCGGCGGCGTTGTCGGCGGAGCTGCGCTCGCGCATCGGTACGGTCGGCCAGGTGCTGGTCGAAAAGCCCGGCAGCGGCCGCGCCGAATTCTACGCCGCGGTCGAATGCCCGATGGATGTCGCGGGCGTCCGGCGGATGCGCTTTACCGAAAGCGCCGGCGGCAAGCTCGTTGGAGCGCCCCTATGAGCGACGAGCGGCGCGGCTGGTTTTCCCGGCTGCGCGCCGGGCTGTCGAAAAGCTCGACGGCGCTGACCGATGGCATCAACGCGATTTTCACCCGGCGCCGGCTCGACGCGGCGGCGCTCGACGAGCTCGAGGAATTGCTGATTTCGAGCGATATGGGCGTCGGGGTCGCGGAAGAGGTCGTCGAATCGCTGCGCCGCACCCGTTTTAATCAAGAGATCTCGCCCGAGGAGGTGCGCACCGCACTCGCCGCCGAGGTCGCGCGGCTGGTCGAGCCGGTGATGAAGCCGTTGCGCCTCGACCCGGCCAAGAAGCCGTTCGTGATCCTCGTCGTCGGGGTCAACGGCAGCGGCAAGACGACGACCATCGGCAAGCTCGCCCGGCAATACCGCGACGACGGGCGCCGCGTAGTGCTGGCGGCGGGCGACACGTTCCGCGCCGCGGCGGTCGAGCAGCTGCAGATCTGGGGCGAGCGCACCGGCTCGCCGGTCATCGTGCGGCCGCCCGGCGCGGACGCGGCGGGGCTCGCCTATGACGCGCTGGTCGAGGCGCGGGCGATGAGCGCCGACATCCTGCTGATCGACACCGCCGGACGGCTGCAAAACAAGGCCGATCTGATGGCTGAGCTGCAAAAGCTCGTGCGATCCGTGAAGAAGCTCGACCCCAGCGCGCCGCACTCGGTGCTGCTCGTGCTCGACGCGACGGTCGGCCAGAACGCGCATGCCCAGGCCGAGATCTTCCGCCAGGTGGTCGGCGTCACCGGCATCGTGATGACCAAGCTCGACGGCACCGCGAAAGGCGGCGTGCTGGTGTCGCTGGCCGAGAAATACGGCATCCCGATCCACCTGATCGGCATCGGCGAAAGCGCCGAGGATTTGCGCCCGTTCGACGCCTACGCCTTCGCGCGGGGATTGGTGGGGCTAGAGGCTTGAGCCTTTAGGGCCGGCGCATCGGCACCCCGAGATAGCAGCCGAATTCCTTGGCGAAATCAACCGAAACGCGGGCGTGGACGCGGCCTTGGCGGTCGAGCAGCTCGGCGTGGTCGGCGAGCGGCACGACCGCGCCATGCCAGATGCCGGGGTAGATGTAGAGTCCGGTCTTGCCGTCGCACCAGAACGAAACAAACTGTTCCGGTGTTATGTCGTCGCCGGGCAGCGCCAACGGAACGAGGAAACTCTCGCCGTACAGCGGGTAGAACAGCTGGCCGCCGTCGGGATGATAGTTGGCGCGCCAGACGAGCGCGCGCTCGCGCGGTTTCGCGGGGCCGTCGGTCGCCGCCTGCTCGGGCCAATTGCTCCAGGCGAAGAGATAGCTGTCGCCGACCGCGTTGTTGCGCGCGTAAAGCGTCTCGCCCTTCCACCAGAACTCGAACAGCCCCTGGGTAACGCCGCCCTGGTCGCCCGAATTATCGTCGACCGGGCGCCAGCCCTGCGCCGGCCAACGGACGATCTCGATCGGGAAGGTCTCGGGCTTCTCGACGAGGCAGCCATAGCCCTTGAGCGTCGCGTCGCTGGCGATGACGAGCGGCGTGTCGTGCACGCGCGTGACGCCCGTGGTCGGGACATAGGCGATCTCCGTGGTGTCGAAATCATCCATGGCATTTACCCTAGGCGCGCGCGGACCAGCGCCGACAAACGCTCGGCGGCGATCACGAGGACGAAGGTGACGATCAGATAGAGCGACACCAGCCGGTACTGGAAGAGGCTCATCGCCGACAGCAGCTCGAACCCGATTCCGCCGGCGCCGACAAAGCCGAGCACCAGCGACGAGCGGATGTTCTCGTCGAGCCGGTAGAGCGTGATGCCGAGAAGCGAAGGCAGCACCGATGGCACGACGCCGTGGGTGAAGACTTGCGTTCGGCGCGCGCCGGTCAGCGACAACGCGTCGATCGGCGCCATCTCCATGTGCTCGATGGTCTCGGCGAAAAGCCGGCCGAGCATGCCGATCGAATGCACCGAGAGCGCGAGCGCGCCGGGAAACGGCCCGAGCCCGACAGCGGTCACGAACAGCAGCGCCCAGACCAGGTCGGGCACCGAGCGGCAAAAGCCGATGAGGCCGCGCGCGAGGTAATAGAGGGCGCGCGACGGCGTCACGTTCTCGGCGGCGAGGATCGCCAGCGGCAAGGCTAGGATCACCCCGCCGACCGTGCCGAAGATGGCGATGTCGAGGGTTTCGAGCGTCGGCCACCAGATCTTGTCGATCGCGGAGAAATCCGGCGGCGTCGCCCGGCGGATGATGTCGGCCATGCCGTAGACGCCGGTGATCAAATCCTGCGGCCGCGCGTGCACCACCAAGGCCGATTGCAGGACGATCAGGATCAGCGCCAGCAGCAGCGTGAGGCGCAGGGCGAGGGCGAACGCGCCCGACCAGCCGCGCTCGGCGAGCCGCGGCGCAGCGGCGTCGAGGTTCAAGCTGCCTCGCTCAGGTAAAGCTGACGCACCGCGTCGCGCGGCAGGTCGCGGGACGGCAGATCGAAGACGATGCCGCCGTCGCGGATGCCGACGACTCGGTCGGCGTATTCGTAAGCCATCTCGACCTGGTGCAGCACGCACAGCACCGCGAGGTTTTCCGTGGTCGCGAGACGGCGCAGTAGGCGCATGATCTCGCCGGCCGCCTTGGGGTCGAGGCTCGCCACCGGCTCGTCGGCGAGCAGCACTTGTGGGCGCTGCGCCAGCGCCCGGGCGATCGCGACGCGCTGCGCCTGGCCACCCGACAGGGTGCCGGCGCGCTGTCCGGCGAGCGCCGCCAGCCCGACCGCGTCGAGATGGGCATAGGCGTCGTCGAGCTCCTCGGCCGGCAAGCCGCCGAGCGCCGTCCATAGCCCGCCATGCCGGCCAAGCGAGCCCGAGGCGACATTGGCCAATACGCTGCGCCTGCGCACCAGATTGGCCTGCTGCCAGACCATCGCCAGCGGTAGCCGCGCCTGGCGCAACCGCTCGCCCGACAACGCGACGAGGTCGGTGTCGCCGAGCCAGACCTCGCCGGCTGTGGGGTCGAGCATGCGGGTGACGCAGCGCAACAGCGTCGTCTTGCCGCTGCCGTTGCCGCCGAGCACGACGACGAGCTCGCCGGCCGCGACCGTCAAGCTGAAGCGGGCGAGCGCCAGCTTGCCGTTGGGGTAGCGCATCGTCAGCTCGCGCACCCGGAGCATCTTTTACCTCGTCATCCCCGGGCTTGACCCGGGGATCTCGGGATGTCTCGGAGATGGCCGGATTAAGTCCGGCCATGACGAAAGGAGGAGGCGGCGCGACACGGTTGGTCCGCGTCCGTCAGCTCAACTTTTCGAGATCGATGTTGAGGGTCTTCACCAGGTCGCGGATGCCGTTATAGGCGTCGTCCGACTGCGGCACGAGGCGGGTGATCCCGGCGCCGACCATGATCTTGCGGTCGGCCGGGTCGAGGCTCGACAGATCGAGGTTCTGCAGCACCTGGGCGACCTTCTTCTTGAACGCGTCAGGCATGCTGCCGCGCACGCAGAATGGGTCGGTCGGGATCGGGTCGGACTTCCACAGGAAGACGAGGTCGCCGTCGTTGTAGTGACCGCGCTGCTTGGCGCTTTCGAGCTGCTCGCTGTTCAGTTCGCCGGCATCGACCTTGTGGTTGTAAAGCGCTTCGAACGACGCGGTGTGGCTGCCGGCATAAATCGGCTTCAGGTCCTTCTCGGGATCGAGCCCGGCCTTGCGCAGCCCATAGGCCGGGAAAAGGTGCCCCGAGGTCGAGGCCGGGTCGGAGAAGGCAAAGCTGTGGTCCTTGATCTCGGCGACCGATTTGATGCCGGAAGCGGGATAGGTCACGATGCTCGCCCAATAGGTGTTGGGCTTGCCGTCGTCGGTGCCGAAGGCGGCGACCGCCTCGGCCTTCGCCACCTGGTGTGCCAGCACATAGCCCAAGGGGCCGAACTCGCCGATGTCGAGCTTGTCGTTGCGCATCGCCTCGATCTCGGCGTTGTAGCTGGTCGCGATGAAGACCTCGACCTTGCAGCCGAGCTTGTCGCCGATCAGCTTGCCGACCTTGTCGTAGATCGGCGCGAGGCGAGCCGCGGAATCGTAGGGCTCGACACCGAGGCGCAGCGTGCCGCCGTCGGGGCAGTCATTGGCGTCGGCCGCAGCGGCGGCCGAGCTCAACGACGCCAGCGCCAGCGCGACGCAGCCAGCCATGATCCAAAGATGCCTTCGGTTCATCAGGGTCTCCCGGTGAAGCGCGCGTGGGTGGATTGGCGCGGCCGGAAACTAGACCTCGCCAAGAGGCGGTTTGATGAAGCTTCGATGACCGATCGGTGACGGCCCGGAACGGGCGGTAGCCGCGCGCTACAACCCCTGCGGCGCGGCGGGGACGGCTGGCGGGGCGGCGGGATCGGCCGGAGTGCCGCGCGGGGTCAGGTCGCCGCTCGCCTGCGCTTCCTTCTCGTGCCCCAGCGCCCAGCGCACCGAGGGGAAGGCGATGTCGTCCCACGGGATCTCGTCCCAGCCAAACAGGCCGACCTCGAGGCTCTCCGGGCCGGCGGCGATGGTGTCGTCGATCAGCCGCGCGCGATAGATCAGCTGCACCTGGCTGATGCGCGGGATGTCGTAGATCGCCAGCAGGCTTTCGATCGCGAGCTTGGCGCGCGCCTCTTCCCAGGCTTCGCGCTCGGCGCCGGCGCGGGTCGACTCGTTGAGTTCGAGATAGCCCGCCGGCAAGGTCCAGAAGCCGTGGCGCGGATTGATCGCGCGGCGGCACATCAGGATCTTGTCGCCCCAGCGCGCCACCGAGCCGACGACGATCTTTGGGTTGTCGTAGAGCACGAACCCGCATTCGACGCAGACGAGCCGCTCGCGGTCATCGCCTTCCGGGATGGCGCGCCGCGACGGGCCGCGGGGAGGGGAGGGTTCGCTCATCGGGATATCGATACGAGTTTGGCGTCGCCCCAATCGCCTTGGCCGGACTTGATCCGGCCATCCACGAATTGCCTGGAGCTATTCGTGGATGGCCGGGTCAAGCCCGGGGGAGGCGATAAAGTGGAAGCGGAGGGCCGGCTTCCTTACGCCGGCACCGGCATGGCGCGTTGGTTGTACATGCGTTTCCTGATCGCGGCTTTTTCCTCGTCCGAGAGGGTCGCCGGATCGGGCGGGAGGTTGGCGCCGACCGCGAGGCCGCGCTGCACCGCGGGCCGCGCGCTCAGCTCGTCGAACCAGCGCTTGAAGTATTTGAACTCCTCGATCTCTTGGCCCTGCGCCTTCCAGTTGACGGTCCACGGGTAGCAGATCATGTCGGCGATCGTGTACTCGTCGCCGGCGACGTATTTGCTGCGGTGGAGCTTGTTGTTGAGGACGCCATAGAGCCGGTTGGCCTCGTCGGTGAAGCGGTTGATCGCATAGGTCAGGTCGCCCGCTTCCGGTCCGGCGCGGCGGAAATGGCCGCATTCGCCGAGCTTTGGCCCCTGGTTGGCCATCTGCCAGACGAGCCACTCGGTGACCGCGTACTTGCCGCGCAAATCCTGCGGCCAGAATTTCCCCGTCTTCTCGGCGATATACATCATGATCGCGCCCGATTCGAAGACCGAGATCGACGCGCCGCCGCCTTTCGGGTCGTGGTCGACCATTACCGGCATGCGGTGATTGGGGTTCATCTTGAGAAATTCCGGGGTGAACTGGTCGCCGCGCTGAATGTTGCAGGGGACGATCTTGTACTCGAGGCCGCATTCCTCGAGCAGGATGGTGACCTTCTTGCCATTGGGCGTGGGCCAGTAATGCAGGTCGATCATCGCCAATTCCTCATAGCTGGGGGACGGGGTTTCGTCGCCCGAGGGCGCGGGGGTATTTGTCGACCCGGACAGTAAAGCAATTCCCGTCGCCGCGGAAACGCTTCAGCCCGTCAGCGGAGATCGACGCGCCCCGGGGGCGCCGGGGCGTCGCGCCGAGGCTTGACATCGCCGTGGCGGTGGAGGGCTGATGCGCCGATCTTCAGCGGGGGTGCATCGTGAAGTTCAGCACGTTCCTGTTTCCCGACAGCCGCGACCCGGCGAAAGACGGCCAGGTCATCGACGAGACGGTGCGCGAGGCGGTGCTGGCGGACCGGCTTGGCGCCGATATCGTATGGCTCGCCGAGCATCATTTCGACGGCATCTCGGTCTATGCAGACCCGATGGCTCTCGCCGGCGCGCTTGCCGCCTCGCTGACGCGGGCCGGGCTCGGCTTCGCGGTGATCCAGACCGCGCTGCACCACCCGGTCCGCCTCGCCGAGCAGATGGCGCTGCTCGATCATCTGGTGAAGGGCAGGCTGATCGTCGGGCTCGGCCGCGGCAGCTCGTACAACATCTACGACTACCAGGGCTTCGGCATCGACCATGACGAGGCGCAGGCGCGGCTCGACGAGGCCGAGGCGATCATGCTCAAGGCCTGGACCGAGGGCGAATTCGCCCATGACGGCCGGTTCTGGCAGGTGAAGGTGCCGATGCTGCGGCCGCGCCCCTACACCAAGCCGCACCCGGCGGTGATCCGCGGTTCGTCGGGCGACGCCTCGCTCATCGAGCTGGCGCGTCAGGGCAAGCCTTTCATGATGAACGTGCAGTCTTTCGAGACCACGCGGCGGCGGGTCGAGCTCTACCGGCAGACGATGCGCGACGCGGGCTTCGGCGAGGCGGCGGTCGCGGCGAACCTCGCGGCGAGCTGGGTGTGGCGCAATTTTTATGTCGCGGAGAGCGACGAGGAAGCCGCGCGGATCGGCATCCCGGCCTTCGAGACGATGACCCGCGCCCGTGCCGAGTTGCGCGACCGCGTCTTCGCTGAGACCGGCGAGCGGATCGTCGTGCCGAACAGCGATCTGCCGGGCGCGCGCACCGCGCGCGGCGACGGGCTGATCCACGGCGCGCCGTCGCGCATCGCCGAGGATGTCGCGGCGCTCGACCGGCTCGGCATCGGCGGGATCATCGGCACGTTCCGCCTCGGCCCGATGCCGCACGAGATCGCCGCCAAAAGTCTCACGCTGTTTTTTGAGAAGGTGGCGCCGCGGTTTCGCGGCTAGTCGTCGGTAACGCCGTCCTTGGCGGCGAGGCGCTCGCGCTCCGACTGCAGCTCGTCCTCGGCCAGCTTGTGGAAGAGCGCCTTCCGGCGCTGGCACATCTGGTGGATTTTTGCTTCGATTCCGTCGGGAAACGGGTCGATGACGTATTCGCGGGCAAGCGGCTCGTCGATCTGGCTCATCCGGTCGCCGAGGCGCTCCAGCAGCTGGTGCACCTCGCTGAGCGGGATATAGCCTAGTTGCAGCAGAACACGACTTAATTGGGCAGCCAACGAGCGCTTCCTTGCCACTTGCCGTTATGGCGTTTCGGCCATGACCTCCTTATCGGTCAGACTGGTTAACAGGAGACCAATACGGCCGGTTCCACGCGCCGGTTCGCTCGCTTTTTGTTTCAATTGGCTACAGCGTTCGGGCGGGTCGGACTATGCGGCAATTTTGGGCCGCGGCCTCGACTGGCGAACGGCCGGCAAATATAGTGGCGGCTTGAGACGAGCAGGGTGACGCAATGAAATTCGGGCTTTTCGGCGGGGCGCGGGCGCGCGGCGGGCCGGCGGGGGACAGCGAGGGCTATCACGACTTCATCAACTACGTCGTCGAGGCCGAGCGGCTCGGCTTTTCGAGCGTGTTCCTGGTCGAGCATCATTTCACCGGGTTCGGCCAGGTGTCCGCTTCGCTCAATCTGTTGAGCTATCTGGCGGCACGCACCGAGCGGATCCGGCTCGGCACCGCGGTGGTGGTGCTGCCGTGGCACAACCCGATCCTTATCGCCGAGCAGGCGGCGACGCTCGATTTGCTGTCGAACGGCAGGCTCGATCTCGGTGTCGGCAAGGGCTATCGCGCCTACGAATTCTCCGGCTTCTGCGTGCCGCAGGACGAGGCGACCGAGCGGTTCGACGAAGCGATGGAGGTGATCCGTCTGTCTTGGCAATCGGGCGGCGAGCGTTTCTCTTACAACGGCAAATGGCACAGCTACGACAATGTCGTGGTCGAGCCGAGCCCGATCCAGCAGCCGCACCCGCCGTTCTGGCTTGGCGCCGGCAGCGCCGATTCGATCGGCCGCGCCGCGCGCGAGGGCTACAATCTGCTGCTCGACCAGATCGCGCCGATCGACGTGATCATCGATCGCGTCAAGACTTTCCGCGAGGAATGCAAGGCGATCGGCCGCGCCTACGACCCGATGATGGTCGGCGTGACCCGCGGGCTGCAGATTATCCGCAAGGAATCGGAGCGCAAGCAGGCGATCCAGACCCGGCGCGAGGTGCTCAAGAATATCGGCGACCTCGCGCGCGGCCCGGGCGCCGAGCGCTATCACCAGATCAAGGACGATGCCGACGCGTTCGAGCTCGACGACGCGCCGCTGCTCGGCCTGCCCGAGGAGATCGTCGCCCAGCTGAAGCGGCTCGAGGCGGGCGGCGTCGAGAACGTGCTGTTCGCCGCTCCCGGCGCCTCTGTCGCCCATCTGCGCACCTTCGCCGAGGAGATCATGCCGGCCTTCGCGGGCGACCCGATGGGGCTGGCGCAGGTGTGATCCTGTCTCACCGACCGGGTGGGAAGGCGCGGGGATGCAAAATGACGAGCGTCGGTATTAGATAACGCGCGACATCACCGGGCACGCCATGGCGCTGGATTTTCAAGTCGATATTGCCGCGATCGGTCGCATCGAAGCGGTGCCGACGATCCTCGAGGTCGTGTGTCGGACGACCGGCATGGGGTTCGCCGCCGTGGCGCGCGTCACCGAGGATCGCTGGATCGCCTGCGGTGTGCGCGACGAGATCGCTTTCGGCCTCGAGCCGGGCGGCGAGCTGAAGATCGAAACAACGATCTGCAGCGAAATCCGGCAATCCGGCGAGCCGGTCATCATCGACCATGTGGCCGAGGACGCGGTCTATCGCCGGCACCCGACCCCGGCGATGTACGGCTTCCAGAGCTATATCTCGATGCCGATCGTGCTGCCGGACGGAAGGTTCTTCGGCACCCTGTGCGCGATCGATCCGCGGCCGGCAAAGGTCGACACACCCCAGACGATCGGGATGTTCAAGCTGTTCGCCGAGCTGATCGCCTTTCACCTCGACGCCCTCGAGCGGGTGGCGTCGAGCGAGGCAAATCTCCTCGACGAACGCAAGACGTCGCAATTGCGCGAGCAGTTCATCGCCGTGCTCGGCCACGATCTGCGCAATCCGCTGACCGCGATCCTGTCCGCGGCCGAAATGTTGGAGCGGACGCCGCTCGGCGAGCGAGGGGTGAGATTTGCCCGCCTGATCCAATCCAGCGCCGAGCGGATGTCCGGTCTGATCGGCAATTTGTTGGATTTCGCGCGCGGTCGCCTGGGCGGCGGCGTGCCGGTCGCGCGCCAGCCGGAGGCGTTGGGCGGAATCCTCACTCAGGTAGTGGCGGAGTTTCGCGCCAGCCGGCCGGACCGCGTGATTGACGCGCGGTTCTCGCTGAACGGCCCCGTGGATTGCGATCGCGGGCGCATCGGTCAGCTGTTCTCCAACCTGCTCGCCAACGCGCTTGATTACGGGAGCCCCGACACGCCGGTCGGGGTGCATGCCGGGGTCGTCGATGGCGCTTTCGAGCTTTCGGTGGTCAATGCCGGCGATCCGATACCGCCAGGCGCTCAAGAGCACCTGTTTCAGCCGTTTTTTCGCGCCGGCGCGCAGGCCGGGGAGGGTGGGCTTGGCCTGGGTCTCTACATCGCCTCCGAGATCGCCGCGGCGCATGGCGGCTTGCTGACGGTCGCGTCGTCGCCGGACGAGACGCGCTTCACCTTCCGGATGCCGCTCGCCGCATCGTCGGGCGCCGCGTAGTATCGTGCTTTTCCTTAAAGGCTCGCTTAGGGGAGGGATAATGCCAGACGGTCGCGAGAACCGGGTCGCGCTGGTCACCGGCGGGCTGCGCGGGCTCGGACGGGCGATGAGCCTCGGCTTCGCGCGGGCGGGGCATCCCGTCGTCGCGGTCGGCCATATCGAGAGCGACGTCGCCGAGATGGAAGCCGAGGCCGAGACGCTGCAGCTCGGCCGGCAATTCCACCCGCTGGTCGCCGATCTGCGCGATTCCGGCGAGTGCGACCGGGTCGTCGCGGCGACGCGCGAGCGCTTTGGCAAGCTCGACATCCTGGTCAACAGCGCCGGGCTCACCTTCACCTATATCGACCCGGCGCGGTTCCGTCGCGACAGCATCCAGCGCTTCTGGCAGGTCGACGACGAGATCATCGACAATGTCATCACTACCAACTACATCGCGGCGGACCGGCTGGCGCGGCGGGTGGCGCCGGCGATGGTCGAGGCGGGCTGGGGCCGCATCGTCAATGTGACCACCAAGCTCGACACGATGAACCGGATCGGCACGCATCCCTACGGCGCCGCGAAGGCCGGGCTCGAGATGGCGACCGAGGTGTGGGCGAAGGACGCGGCGGGGACCGGGCTCACGGTCAACATCGTCAATCCCGGCGCGGGCGCCAACACGCCCGGCATGGCCGAGGAGGCACGCGCGCTGAGCGCCGCCGGGAAGATGGCGCGCCTCGTCGAACCTGAGGAGATGGTGGGGCCGATGCTGTTCGTCGCCTCGCGCGACGCCGACGCGGTCAATGGCTGGCGCTTCGACGCCAATCTGTGGAACCCGGCGCTGCCGCCGCGCGAAGCCGCCTGGCTCGCCGGCCGCCCCGCCGGCTTCGTCTTCCACCCGCAGCGGGATCTACCCTGATCCCAGGCTCGTCACGGACGACTATCGTCCCGAGGGGCGTTGGCCATGCGGGATACTCTGATCTCGCGGCGCGTGATCCTCGGCGGTATCGCCGGCACCGCCCTGATGCCGCAACTCGGGAGCCGCCCCGCCATGGCTGAAGACGATCCGTTTCTCTGGCTCGAAGACGTCGAGGGCGACCGGGCGCTCTACTGGGTGCGCGGCGAGAACGCGCGTAGCCTCGGCTTGCTCGAAGCTGATCCGCGCTACCAGGCCCTCTACGATACGGCGCTGAAGATCATCACCGCCGAGGACCGCGTTCCCTACCCGCGCTTCCTAGGGGGCGCGCTCGCCAATTTCTGGCAGGACGGCGCCCATGTGCGCGGCTTGTGGCGTAAGACCACTCTCGACGCGTTCCGCGCGATCGAGCCGGAGTGGCGAACCGTGCTCGACATCGACGCGCTCGCCGCAGCCGAAGACAAGAACTGGGTCTACCAGGGCGGGCAGATGTTGCCGCCCGACGACAGGCTCGCGCTGGTCAGCTTCTCCGATGGCGGCAAGGACGCTTCGGAATGGCGTGAGTTTGACACCGTCGCCGGCAACTTCGTCCCCGATGGGTTCTTCCTCCCGGAAGGCAAGCAAAGCGCGACGTGGCGCGACGCCGACACGCTGCTGGTGGCGCGCGATTGGGGGCTGGGCACGATGACCGCCTCGGGCTACCCGTTCATCGTGAAGCGGCTGCGGCGCGGCCAACCGCTCGACGCGGCCGAGGAAATCTTCCGCGGCACCGCCGACGATGTGAGCGTGCGCGCCGGTGTGCTGCGCGACCCCGACGGGACGGTGCGCGGCGTGGTCGCGACGCGCGCGGTCGACTTCTTTTCCAGCGAGCGGTTCCTGCTGACCGAAGCCGGGCCGATCGAGCTGCCGCTGCCCGGCAAGGCAAGCTTGCAGGCTTTTATCTCGGGCCAATTGGTATTCGGCCTTGAAGAGAAATGGGAGCGGCGGGGCAAGAGTTTCCCCTCCGGCGCGCTGGTCTCGCTCGACCTCGCTCAGTGCCTCGCCGATATCGATGGGGTCGAGCCACGGCTGATCCATGCGCCCGGCCCGCGCGAGATGATCGAGGGCGTCGCCGCGACCCGCTCGCGGCTCCTGGTAACGATCTACCGCAATGTGCAAGGCAGCGCGGTGGCCTATCGCTTTGAGGACGGCGCCTGGCGGGCGACGCCGTTGCCCTTGCCGGAAAACGCCTCGGTTCAGATCATCTCCACCAGCGACCATGACGACAGCGCGTTCATCGACGTCGCCGGCTATCTACTGCCGAACACGCTCTATCTCGCCGACCTCGCGGCCAATACCGCTGAGAAGCTGAAGTCGCTGCCGGCGCGGTTTGACGCGTCGAAAGCCGTGGTCGAGCAATTCGACGCGGTCTCGAAGGACGGCACGGCGGTGCCCTATTTCGTCGTGCGGCCGCGCGATCTCGCCTTTGATGGCGACGCGCCGACCCTGCTTTACGGCTATGGCGGGTTCCAGGTGTCGATGACCCCGGCCTATTCCGGCGCGCTCGGCAAGCTCTGGATCGAGCCGGGCGGCGTCTATGTCGTCGCCAATATCCGCGGCGGCGGCGAGTTCGGCCCCGCATGGCACCAGGCGGCGCTCAAGGAGCATCGCCAGCGCGCCTATGACGATTTCATCGCGGTCGCCGAGGATCTGATCCGCCGCAAGATCACCGCGCCGCGCCGGCTCGGCATCATGGGCGGCTCGAACGGCGGCCTCCTGATGGG
>Ga0182024_10013007_pt1 | contig 16348 bp, 12 predicted proteins | sample P32metaG_FD_120480 | JGI IMG/M metagenome (GOLD analysis project Ga0182024, IMG submission 120480) | Permafrost microbial communities from Stordalen Mire, Sweden - P3-2 metaG (Illumina Assembly) | ecosystem: Environmental > Terrestrial > Soil > Wetlands > Permafrost | place: Sweden: Stordalen... | reverse complement strand
GAAAAGCTCGGCAGCCGCTTCCAAATTCAGAGCTTTACGCAATATTACGCGCAACAGAACTATCTCCAGCTGCCGCGCGCGGCGCAACAGACCACGTGGATCAACGCCACGTATGCGTTTCCGCACTCCTACGTAACGGCCACCTCGCAACTGGTCAACTACAACCTCCTCGGGCCCGGCTCGCTCGAGGTCCCCAAGGCCCTGGGCGGCAGCCTGGCGCACCCGACGTATCTGCAGTTGACGGCCAACAGCTTTCAAAACAAAATCGCCACGCTACCGCTCTACGAAAACATCTATGAAGGATACGGCTTCGCGCACGACTCGGTCGGCTCGCAGTATCTGAACGGCTTCGCGCAGTATCCCCAATTCCCGCCGGTCCAAGTTCCCGGATTGCAATCGTACGGCGCGCTGTGCGCCTACCAATATCCAACCCCTCCCAAGCACCACATCACCTACTACTGTCCTACCTACACGACGATCTACAACACGGTTCTGGGGTTCAATCTCTACACGCCGTCGCTCAAGCTCAACCACCCCGACAGCCCGTATCAGGAATACTACTTCAACGCCTCGTTCAACAAACAGCGCCAGTGGAACTCGCTGCCGCACTACATCGACAACACGAATACGACCCTGACGATCAGCCGCCAGCCCTCGCGATCGCTCCACATGTATGCCGGCTACGAGATTCAAAACATCGGCGACCATTACATCAACGGGGGCTACGAGCAATGCGCGCAGCCCAATGGCCTTCCGACGACATTCTGTCCGGACAGTTTCACGTCGTTTCGCGGCGTCGCGACGTTGCGCACGACCAGCTTCGGATTCAACGACACACCAACCCCAACGTTCAATTTTTCGCTGCTCGTTCGGCATCACGACGACTTTCCAATTCCAGTGCCGAACCTTTTCGCGTTTCCCGCGAACAACATTCTAGGCCAGCCGCTTTATTCGTGGTGGCTGGGACAGCCGCCGTATGACGCGACCGCCGACGTCCGCTTCAAGATTCTTCCGCACACGCTTGCCGATATCTCGCGAACGCTCTACTGGTATGGCAATCCATACCGGGCGCAATATTGGCAGCAGAACTTCGTGATTCAGCTGCTCCCGATATGACGCGTAATGTTTTTTCGTTCACGGCACTGGCGCTCGCCACTCTGCTCGTGGCGGCTGGGCCCTCGGTCGTCGTCAGCGGACAGCTGCTCGCCTATCAAGATGGCTTCGTCTTCTTCACGACCGGCGACGGCTTTCGCGTCGCGCCAAGCGTCGTGATACGCGACGCGAAAACTGGCGGCGCCACCCAGGTCGTGCCTGCGCCGCGCATCTGGGCCCGCGCGACGTTCGACGCCAGCGGCACCGTTACCGAACTCGATCTCTCGCGAGCGCCGTTGCCGCCCGAAGGGAACTTCGCCGACGTGACGCGCTTCGCGGTCGCGGCGTCGTCGCCGGCGCCGAATCCGGATCTGCTCGCATATCAGAATCTCGCGACCCCCGCGCCCGGCGAGAGCGCCCCGGCAAACGTGAGCTACTCGGGCAAGCCGGTGCTCGTGACCTTTATCGTGCAGGTCCCACCGACAACGCCGCTTACGTCGAGCGTTTACATCTCGACCGATCAAAGCGGATGGAGCGCGCAAGCGATCCCCATGGACCGCATCGACGCGCTGCACTATGAGATCACGCGCCGATATCCCTCCGGCACGATCTTTCACTATCTCTACGACCGCGGATCGCTTCAGTCAGAGGAGAACGCGCAGAACGGCCTCAATCGCAAACCACGCAACTTCATCGTCCCCGATGCCGACGTGCGTGTAGTTCGCGACACCGTTTACGGATGGCAAGACCAAGTGCCGGGAAGCATCAATCAGCAGCAGCCGCAAATCATGCCGACGCCCTACAACCCCGCACCATTCCCAAATCTTCCGCCCGGGAAGCCTCCCGAACCGCCCCAAAAGCCCCCGCACGCGCGCTGAGCCCGCCAATAATCCAGGGATGGCTCAGGTCCGGGCCAACTTCGGGATTGCATGAAGCAGCGGCGGGAGACTCATGTTTGTGATGCGCTGGTCCGGGCGCTCTTTCTCGCGCTGGCATCGACGCTCTGCATCATCGTCCACTGGCGTTACGCGATCTTCCGCAACGATGTCGATCTCGGCATCTTCACCCAGGTGATCGCCGGCCTGGGGCACGGCTTTTCGAGCACCGCAGAAGGCGGAGTAAATCATCTCCTGATTCATTGGTCTCCGATCGTCGCGACAGCGTGGCCATTTGTCCGCGCGTTTGGTCCCGTTGGGCTCGAGTATTTTCAGGCTATGCTTGTCGCGGCAGTCATTTTCCCGATTTGGGGCTTGGCGCGAGCCAGGTTGCGCCCAGTCGCGGCCCTCGCGTTAGTCGCCGTCGCGGCACTCTATCCAATTCTGTGGGCAAACGGCGTCGGGGATTTTCACGAGGTGGCCTTCGTGCCGCTTCTCTCCGCCACGCTGGTCTACGCTCTGGACCGGCGCCGCTGGTCGATGAGCATCGTGACGGCCCTGCTGCTGGCTTGCACGAAGGAGGACCAGTTCGTCGTTCTGGCGGTAAACGGTTTGCTCTTCGCGGTGACGGCGCGCTCGGACGTTCGAGCTGCGCGCATTGGATGGAGCATCTCAGGCTTGGCGATCGTAATGGCCTTCGTGTACTTCGGAGTCGTACGCCCAGCGCTGAACTCGCACGTGCCGTACCAGTCGTTCGAATTCTTCAACTGGGCCGGCGCTCACGGGGAAATGCAGAATTTCGCATGGGCTGTGCTGCTTCCACGCATACGCTACGTTTTGATAATCCTGGCGCCGCTGGCTTTCCTGCCATGCATTTCTCGATATGGACTGTTCTTGATTCCGGGATTCGTCGAAATCTTCGCCTCCCACCAATCGGTCACGATCGTGCCGGGCGCGCACTACAGCGCGCTGCTGACGGGTTACGCGCTGGCGGGATTCGTTGATGGCGCTTCTCGATTAAGCAGGAACAAACCGCGGCTCGCTACGGGGCTTGTCGTTGCCGCGGCGGCGGTGTCGATGTGGGTCGCCATTTTCGCGAGTCCGATGGAATATTGGTACTACCTTTACCGGCCCCCAAACGCTCACGACGTGCTGCTCGAAACGACTTTGGGGCGACTGCCGCGGCAGGTAGATGTTGGGTCAGAAGATGAAATCTTTGCACACTTAGGCCTCGATCCGAACGCCTCCATCAACTTTAACGGTCAGCGATGGTTCGTTTACGACCGGACGCACTATTCCGAGCACTGGCAGAAAATCGACGAGCCGGCCGTAGGACGAGCGCTCGCCCGCAAGGAGTATTCCGTGACCAGCGACCGCGACGGCATCGTAGTCCTCAAACGATCGGGCTTGTGATCGGTTACCGGAAACTTGCCGTTCCGGCGCTGGGAGTGCTCGCCGCCTGCTCGTTGATCGCCGTCGCCCGTGCTCAGGTTCCTTCGCCGGTTCCCAGCGTCTGGGCGGCACCTTCGCAAACGCCGTCGCCGGCACCGACGCCGACGATAGCCGTTCTGCCACCAGACGCAGCACCGCAGATTCTCTGGTGGCACTTAAGCTCGGCCACGCCGCAGGCCGGAGATACGCTTTCCGTCATCGTGCTCACTTCTTCGAACGTTGCCAGCGTCGAACTTAGAATCGGCGGCTACGCGTTCAACTTGCCAAAGACCGACGTAGGTCACTTCGAAGGCGGCTACGTCGTTCCCCAGCTGCCGTTCTTCGTAAGCCACGATCTACTCATGCGGATCATCGCGCGAAACACTGCCGGTGTTTCGGTTGAGAGCGGCGTCGAGATCCAAGTTCGCTAGGAGCCTGTAGCCCTAGAGGCTCCTGGGGGTGCGGATCGATCATCGAACGGTTAACGGTATCGTGCGTTCGACGGCATCGCCGCGCGTATTCTTTGCAATGACGCGCATCGCAAACGTTCCGCGAATGAACCACGGCAGCGGCGCGACTTTGTACGTGAGCGCGAAGCGTCCCACGCCGGTCTTCGCAAGGGTCATCGCATAGCCCCCGATGCGAGCCTGCACGCTGGCGACGTTGGAGGTTGTAACGACCCTACCAGAGACCGTGTCACCCGGTTGGACCGTCGTCTCGCTTACCGCGACCGCGAGAATCTGTGGCGCGGCGTCGGGCGGCAGGCGAGGAACTTTGACCGCAAGCTTGGGCGGCGTGACGACGGGCAACGGTGATGTCGTCCCCGAGGCCGATGGTGGGCTGGGAACCCCCGCAGTTGGGACGGCGGTTCGGGCGGTGGCTGGTCCCGCTTTCCCGGCGGCGCTCCGCGAAACGGCCGCCGGCGGCCGGGTTCTCGATGTCGGCTGCCCCCCGCTTGGTGCAGCTGCGTGGCTGCAGCCGGCAAGCCAGAGCCAAGCCGCGCCGATGGCCAGGGCCGAGCGGACGTTAGGCATGCGCCCTAGTTCTTGGAGCCGGCGCGCTTTCCGCTTGGGGTGACAACGGCGGTTAGGTGTTGAAAACTGCAGCGGCATGGCCGATTCTGCACGCCCCACCTTCAGCATCGTGGTCCCCCTGTATAACGAAGCCGCAAACGTCGCGCCGCTGCTGGCGCGAATCTCGGCGGCAATCGAGTCGGTAAGGGCCCAGTTCGACCACGAGATCGTGCTTGTCAACGACGGCAGCACGGACGGCACGCTCGCCGCGATCCGCGCGGAGATGCACCGGCGGACGCAGATCGTGCTGGTCAACCTGTCGCGCAACTTCGGCCATCAGCTCGCGGCGACCGCCGGCATCGAAATTGCGACCGGCGACGCGGTGATCTTAATGGACGGAGACTTGCAAGATCCGCCCGAGCTGATCGAGGGTTTTTTGCGAAAGTGGCGCGAGGGCTACGACGTCGTGTACGCGGTTCGCCGAACTCGCAAAGGCGAGAGCCGTTTCAAACTCTTGACCGCGCGCGCGTTCTACCGAATTATCAAACGCCTGACAAAAATTGCGATCCCATTGGATACCGGTGACTTTCGTTTGATGAGCCGGCGGGCGGTCGAAGCCGTCCGACGGCTGCCCGAACGCCATCGCTTTCTTCGTGGAATGGTAAGCTGGATTGGATTCAACCAGGCGGCGATCGAGTACGATCGTGACGTGCGCTACGCCGGCGAGACGAAGTATCCCCTCTCCAAGATGCTTCGCTTTGCGATGGACGGCATCACCTCGTTCTCTGACGTCCCGCTGCGCTTTGCATCCTATTTCGGATTCACGGTCAGCGTCATCGCCTTCGTCTACGCAGTGGTCGTCATCGTCATGAAAACGTTCAGCTTAAAGCCGGCCTTCTACACGCCGGGCTGGGCCTCGACGATCGTCGCCGTTCTCTTTCTGGGCGGCGTGCAGCTGATGAGCCTCGGCATCCTCGGTGAGTATCTCGGACGCGTCTATGACGAAGTCAAAGGCCGTCCGCTCTATATCATCAGCGACATCGAACGATCTTGACGTATCGTCCGGTCGTCGACCACGTCGCCGTTCCGACTCCGCTCGATCCGTTCTCCGCCGTCCTCTTCGTCGCCGCGTTCCTTGCAGCCGCGATGCTCACCGCGCGGCGCCCCGCATACGGACTCTGCGCGCTGCTCCTCGCGACGCCGATTGCCTTCGTGCACGATCTTGCGGCGACGACGATCACCCTGCCGAAATGCGTCCTGCTCGGCGTACTGCTGGGTCTGACGACCTACGCCGGCGTTGCAGGCGCGTTGCGCCGGCGCCCGGCACCTCTGCTTCTTGGAGCGCTGGCGTTCTATATACTCGCGACCGCGCTCACGATACTCGATGCAGCGCATCCGGCTGCCGTCATTCGCGAGACGCTCAAATGGGTCGAGTACGCGGCGGTCTTTGTCGCGGCGTATTGCTCCTATGCCCTCGACGCCGACGATGCGGCACTCGTCGCCACCGCGGCCGCCGCCGGCATTATCGTTGCGTTCTCGGCGCTCGTTCAAGAGATCGCCGGCGCGCCGTCGGGACTTTACGTCGGCGCCGCGATCGTTCCGCGCATTGCGGGGTTACTCGAAGGCCCGAATCAACTTTCGGCCTATTGCACGATCGCCGTCGCGACGCTCGGAGCGTGGTCGCTCGTTCGGCGAACAGCGTTGCTCGACGTCGCGCTCGGGCTCGTGGTTTTTGCCGACATCTTAACCTTCTCGCGCGCGGGCATCGTCTCACTCCCGATCGTTGCCGCGATCGTCGTGCTTTGGGCCGGCCGTCGAGCATGGCCCGCGTTGCGCCCCGCGATGGTGGGTGCCATTGCCGGGATTGCCGGCGCGGTCTGGTGGGCGATTTACGCACATACGCCAGGCATACTGCGCGTTTCGCTCGCATCTAGCGCTTACGCGGGTGGTGTCGGCAATCGCGACGAGCTGTGGGGTGCGGCCTTACGCATGTGGCGCGATTACCCCCTTTTCGGCGTCGGGGCGGGTAACTTCGAGCTCGACTTGCCGGAGTACGGCGTGTACGGCGTTCGCACCCATGCCAACAGCTGGTATCTGCAATCACTGGCAGAGGGCGGGATCGTACTGTTCTCGGCGACCCTTGCGATGGTGGCTGCATCGATCGGAGCTTTCCTCGAAAGGCCTTTCGTCGCGCGCTTGCGCGTGCAATCGCCGTGGGTTATCGCCGCGCTGGCAGCGAGTGTGGCACTGGCACTGCATCAGATCGTCGACGACTTCGTCTTCTACCCGAAAGTCGGCGGCGCGTGGTTTTTGCTGCTCGGGGTCGCCGCCGCGGCATTCGCTCGGGAGTGACCGTCCCACCGCCCGCGCCGCTAGTCGTCGTAACCAACTGGGGCATCGGGGCCGTTCCGCTGCTCGGCGGAGTCTTGCTGGCCTGCGGCGTGGGCACCGTTGCATACTGGCGGGCGTTGCGGCAAACGCGCCCGGTTTCGTTAAAAGCGGCGTGCGCTGCAGCCGCACTTGCGCTCACGGCCGCGTGGTGCGTGCCCGTTCTTTTTTCAAGCGACGTCTATGCATACGCGGCCTATGGAGAGATGGCGCGAATCGGACTCAACCCGTACGCGCTCGCGCCGGCCGACGCTGCCGACGCACTCCTGCGCGCCGCACAGGTTCAGTGGGTGACGGCATTCCCGATCTGTTTGTACGGACCGGCTTTCGTCGCGTTGGCTAAGTTCTTGGTGACGACGCTTGCGCCGTGGGGTCCGCTGGCGCAGCTCGACGCGTTCCGCGTGGCGGCGAGCGCGGCGCTTCTGCTATGCGTGCCGCTGGCTTATTGTGCCTATGCGGGCGATCGCGCGCAGCGATTGCGCGCAGCGGCGACGATCGGACTGAATCCGGCCGCGATTTGGTGCGCGGCGGAGGGCCACAACGACCCGATCGCGCTAGCCGTGGTACTCGCGGGATTCGTTCTCGTCCGCCGGCGACTCCTCAATGCCGGCGCCGCGGTCGTCGCGCTCTCTTCGATGATCAAACCGCCGGGCATGGCGGCCGCGATCGGACTGGCAATCGTCGAGCGACGCACACGCATTGGTGCGCTTGCGGGCATCGCGATCGCAGTCGCACTCTCGTCTCCGTTGATCGCGGGCGTTGCAACGCAACTTGCGCCTCATGGGACCTACGCACCGCAAGCCTCGCTTCAAGCGATCTTTCGGCCGCTGGGAGCCTTCGTTTCGTGCGCGGCCGCGTTTGTCGCCGGCGCTCTGTTGGCCCGGCGCGGCGTCGCATTGCTTCGCCGGCAATTTACAGAAGGCTGGATCTGGCTTGGGTTGTCCGCCTGGGTGCTGGTGCCAAATCCCTACCCATGGTACGCACTCTGGCTCGTCGCGCTCGCCGGCCTCGCTCCACGATCGCGCGCCGGAGCCGTCGCGATCCTGTTATCGTTGACTGCACTGCTGCGCTACGTCCCCGACGCGATCGCGATCCCCAGCCCGCCGCTCGCCGTTGCGCTCGGCATCGCAGCAGCGCTTCCGTTGCTGGGGCTCTGCTATAATGAGCGACCCGCATGACCGCGCACCTAACCGCCGCGTCCCCCGTCGACTCCGCTGGGGGCGACGCTTCGAAAAACCTCGTGGCGAAGCTGACCGAGTCGAACCGCGCCTTTGCGAGCACGCTCGAACGGCTGAAATCGCTGCGCCGCATCGCCGGAAAGAAGCCGGGCGGATATGCGCTGCACGAAACGATCGCGGCGGCGCGGCCGGCGCTCCTGGCGGCGTTGCACGGCGAGCTAGGTGGCTGCCTGCTGGTCGTGCTTCCGACTCCGGATGCGGCGGAACGGAGCTTCGCCGACCTACTGTACTACCTCGAGGACTGCAGCGAACGCATTGCGCTGGTTCGGTCGCGCGATGAAGCGGTTGGCGCGATCGAGAGCCCGTCAGAGCGCAGCGCGCGAATGACCTTGCTCGCCGATCTCGCGGACGGCGCTCCGCGAATCGTCTTGGCGCCGATCGCCGCGGTTCGTCAGCGTTTGATGTCGCGCTCGCGCTTCGACGAGCTCCGCTTCACATTGCGTCCCGGTGACGAGGCCGGTTGGGAACGTTTGCAGCGGCGGCTTTTCGATCTCGGCTACGTGCGGTGCGACGTGGTCAGCGCGGTTGGCGAGTACGCCGTACGCGGCGGAATTATCGACCTTTTTGCCGCTACCGCCGATTCCCCCGTGCGCATCGAGTTTTTCGGCGATGCGATCGAATCTCTGCGAGCCTTTTCGATCGAATCGCAACGCAGCACGACGGCGATCGATCGGCTCGCAATAACGCCTTGGGAAGATCCGGCTACCCAAAACGCGCAGAACTTTGGAAGCGAGACCATTTTCGATTATCTACCCTCCGACGCCACGGTCGTGCTGGAAGAACCATCCACGATCGCCGCAGTCGCCAATGCGCTCGACGAAGAACGCAATCGGGAGCGTCACACGCTGCTCGCGGACGAGGATGCCGGCGAAGCGCTACGTGCATAGCTTTCCGCGACGCCGATTTCGCTGCACGACGTGGGCGCGCTCGTCGCAGCACATGCGACGCTCGTGTTCCCCGGCACGATCGAGATGGGCGAGCACGGAACGGATTGGGCGCCGCCGGCCATCGAGTCGTTTGTTTTCGAATGCAGGCCGGTCGAACATTTCAATCGTCAGCTCGGGCTTTTCACCGAAGCGATGCGCGAATGGGTCGCAAACGGCGAGCACGTCTTCATCGTGAGCGCTGCGGTTTCGCGCACGATCGACCTCTTGCAGGCGGCGCAAATTGACGTTGGCGTACGGGCGCGGGGAAGCGTGCTGGTCGATCATGGATCGATCGAGTCGGGCTATTGGATGCCAAGCCTGCGGCTGCGCGTGCTGGGGGATCGCGAGATCTTCGGCGCGCCGCCTAAGCGCGTCAAGATGCGCGCCATCAAGGAAGGCGTGCCCGTCACGCTGGCAGATCTGCGCGTCGGCGATTATGTCGTGCATGCGGTACACGGCATCGGCCAATATCTCGGCCTGCGCGCTGAGACGATTCTGGGCGCGACGCAAGATTATCTGGATCTGCACTATGCCGGCAGCGATCGGATGCTGGTGCCGGTCACGCAGATGCATCAGATCGCGAAGTACTCGGCCGCCGAAGGGCAAAGCCCTCGACTTTCCAAGATGGGCGGCGCCGACTGGGCGCGCACGAAAACGCGCGTCAGCGAATCGTTGGCGAAAGTTGCCGACGAGCTCGTCAAGCTTTATGCCGAACGCGAGATGTCGCGGGGCTTCGCCTTTAGCCCCGACACCACGTGGCAAGCCGAGATGGAGGAGGCTTTTCCGTACGAACCAACGCCCGACCAGCAGAAAGCGTTCGACGCCACCAAATCCGATATGGAGTCCGCGCGGCCGATGGACCGGCTCATCTGCGGCGACGTCGGCTATGGGAAGACCGAAGTAGCGATGCGCGCCGCCTTCAAAGCGATCGCGGACAAGAAGCAGGTCGCGGTGCTGGTGCCCACGACGCTACTGGCGGATCAGCACTTCCGCACCTTCAGCGCGCGTTTCGGCGCCTTTCCGGTGCGCGTCGAAGAGCTCTCGCGTTTTACTTCAAAGCCCGATCAGAAACGGATTTTGCAAGATCTCGCGCAAGGGAAGGTCGACGTCGTCATCGGTACGCATCGGCTGTTGCAGAAAGATGTCGCGTTTGCCGATCTCGGCTTGATCGTCATCGACGAAGAGCAGCGCTTCGGAGTCATGCACAAGGAACGACTCAAGGGATACCGCGCGAGCGTGGACGTCTTGACGCTTTCGGCGACGCCGATTCCGCGCACCCTGCACATGTCGCTGATGGGCGTCCGCGATCTGTCGCTGATCCAGACGGCGCCGAAGAACCGGATGTCGATCAAGACGCTCGTCGTGCCGGCCAGCGACGCCGTAGTGCAGCGCGCGATCGCCGCCGAGCTCGACCGCGGCGGCCAAGTTTACTACCTGCACAACCGAGTCGAATCCATCTACGCCGTGCGTAACGCACTCGAGCAGCTCTCGCCCCGCGCGCGCATCGGCGTGGGGCACGGCCAGATGCGAGAATCGGAGCTCGAACCCGTGATGCAGCGATTCATCGACCGCGAGCTCGACGTGCTCGTCGCGACGACGATCATTGAAAACGGAATCGACATTCCCAACGTCAACACGATGATCGTCAGCGATTCCGACCGATTCGGGCTGGCGCAGCTCTACCAGCTTCGCGGTCGAGTCGGACGCTCGAATCATCAGGCCTATTGCTACCTGCTCTACCAGGGGCACAAAGCGCTTACCGAAGAGGCGAAGGCACGGCTCGAGGCGATCCGGGAATTCGCGCACTTGGGATCGGGCTTGCAGATCGCGATGCGCGATCTCGAAATTCGCGGCGCCGGCAACCTGCTGGGATCGGCGCAGTCCGGCTTCATTGCGTCGGTCGGGTTCGACACCTACTGCGAACTCTTAGCCCAGGCGATTGCGCAGCGGCGCGGGGGGCCCGCTGCGCTCGAGGAACGCCGAGAAGCCGTGATCGACGTGAAGGTCGACGCGTTCATTCCCAACGACTACATTGGCCAGGTCTCGCAGAAGATCGCCATCTACCAACAGCTGGCGAAGGCTCGCACGCAAGAGGAGGTCGAAGAGGTCGCCGCCGGCGTGCGCGACCGCTTCGGCGCCTTCCCGCCTCCCCTCGCAAACCTGGTGGAGCTCACCAAACTGCGCGCGGTCGCACTGCGGAAACGCGTTACCCGGGTCGTCGTGGACGAGCGCCGGCTCACTCTCGGGGTTGGGTCGGGTTTCGAGCTCGATCCCGCGGCCGTGCCGAAGCTTCAGGCCCTTACCAAGAACCGCTTCCGCTTCACCGACGGACGCATTCTCGTCGACCTGCCGGGCAGCCCGAACTGGATGCCGCTGCTCCGAAAACTGCTAGAAGCCCTATAGCCCTCGTCGTTCTAAAGCGCGTCGAAGGTCCAGAAGGTGCCCCTTAATCGAAGGAACGGGGGCACGGCGCGCGAACGAGCCCGCCGTGATGCGGGGCTCCGGGTCCCGCGTACTACGCACTATTATCCAATCGGAGCAATTAATGTCGAAAGTCCAACGCCTCACCGTAGGCCTGGCCGCCCTTCTCTTCGGCACGTCGCTAGCGGCGTGCTCGGGCGGCGGTACCGTCGCGACGGTGAATGGCCAACCGATCAGCGAATCCGCATTTAACATAAAGCTGGAAGGGACGCCGATGGCGCGCACGGTCTTGCAGCAAATGGTGCAAGATGCGTTGATCGATCAATACGCCAAGAACAATAACATCACCGTCACCGATGCCGAGATCAGCGCGCGCGAAGACCAGATCAAGCAGAACTTTCCAGCCGGCTCGTGGGACGAGATGCTGAAGTCGCGTGGCCTTTCCGAAGACGACGTTCACGCCGCGCTGCGCGAGCAACTCATCCTCGACAAGGCCCTGGGTTCGCAAGTGAAGGTCGCGCCGGCCCAGATCAAGGATTACTTCGACAAGAATCGCGCCACGTTCGATAAGCCCGAGCAAGTAACGGCCCGTCACATCTTGGTGCCGAACTTGGCCGAAGCGCAGAAAGTCGAACAGCTTCTCAAATCCGGACAGAGCTTTGCCGACGTTGCCAAGCAATATTCGACCGATCCCGGCAGCAAGGACAAAGGCGGCGAGCTAGGCACCTTCAAGAAAGGGCAGATGGTGCCCGCGTTCGATAAGGTAGCGTTCTCCGCACCGGTCAACGCAATTAGCGCGCCGGTGAAATCGCCATTCGGCTATCACATCATTCAAGTCGAAGCGCGCATTCCGGGACAGGCGGCAACGCTGGCCAGCGCGACGCCGCAGATCACCGATACCTTGCGTCAGCAGCAAGAGGCGCCGCTGATCCAGCCGTTCCTCCAGGGCCTGCAGCAGAAAGCCGATATTAAAGTCAACAATCCGACCTTTGCCGGTCTCTTCGCGACGCCGATGCCCCCAGGGGGAATGGGCGCTGCGGCGGGTTCGGCGGCGCCGAGTGCGGCGGCTTCGCCTGCAGCTAGCGCCCCGGCCGGTTCGCCCGCGCCCTCTTCGACGTAAATCTCGCATGCGGCGGTGTCCTCACCGGGACACCGCCGCGCGGTTGCGAAGGACGCGGCGTGTTGGTTCGCATCGCGGGTCTCGGACCGGGTGATCCCGGGCTGCTGACCATTGGCAGCCTCGACGCGCTGCGTGCGATCGGTAAGGCCGTCGCCCTGCTTGCACCGCCGGATTTGACGGCGTATCTCGAACGCAGCGGCGTCACGATCGTTCGCGACGCGGTGGACGATCCGGCGCTCTTTGTGCGCGGAAGTTCCGAGGAGATCGGACGTTTCGCAGATCGGCTCTGCAGTGGGACGTACGGCGACTCGCTCGCTCTGGGCGTGCTTGGAAACCCCCTCTCTGATTTTCCGGGCCTCCCTTCGCTGCTGCGGTTATTGGAATCGCGCGGCGTCGCCACCCACATCGTACCCGGGGTTCCGCGCGCGACGCTCTCCGCGTCGATCGCGATGCCGCTGGTGCCGCTGCCGCCACAGTCGGCGCACTATTCGTGGGACGACTTGGTCGAGATCATGGCTCGTTTGCGCATGGGCTGCCCGTGGGATCGCGAGCAGACGCATCGCACGCTCGTTCCGTACCTGATCGAAGAGACGTACGAGGTGGTCGAGGCGATCGAAGGGCCGCACCTCGACGCCCTTTGCGAGGAGCTGGGCGACTTGCTCTTGCAGGTGCTCTTTCACGCGCAGGTCGCCATGGAAGTTGGAAAGTTCAGCATCGCCGACGTCGTGGACGCGCTCTCCAACAAGATGGTTCGCCGTCATCCGCACGTCTTCGGCGATGCGGTCATCGAAGACGTAGACGCGCAATGGCGCAGTTGGGAGAAGCTCAAAGCGCTGGAAAAAACGGGGCGCCAGCGTAAGAGCCGCCTCGACGGAATTCCCGCCCAGCTCGGTGCGTTGCAGCGCGGTCAGCGCATGCAGGAGAAGGCCGCACGCGTCGGCTTTGACTGGCCCAACGCCGCCGGAATTTTGGAAAAACTCTCCGAGGAGCTAGGCGAGCTCGCCGAGGCGCGTCGCCTATCCCAAGACGATCCCAGGGTACGCGAAGAACTCGGCGACGTTTTCTTCACGCTGGTCAACCTGTCGCGCGCATTGGGCATCGACGCCGAGACGGCGATGCGCGAAGCCAACGAAAAGTTCTACAAACGTTTTTCCTTCATGGAAGAGCGCGCGACGAAAAGCGGAAAGAGCATTTCGGATCTCTCGTTCGACGAACTCGAGGTACTGTGGCAACTGGCGAAGATTTGAACGCAAAACTGCGGGTGCGCATGAGCACGCTCGACGCGCACTATGGCGGAAATCTCGTCGACGGAGCACGCATGCTCGCGCTCTTCGGGGACGTTGCAACGGAGCTGTTAATTCGAATGGACGGCGATGAGGGACTCTTCGCCGCCTACGATAGCGTCGAGTTTCTCGCGCCGGTCTTCGCCGGCGACTTCATCGAAGCGCAGGGCCGCATCGTCAAGATCGGCAAGACGTCGCGCCGGATGGAGTTCGAAGCCCGCAAAGTGATCGCGGCGAGGACGGAAATCGGCGAAAGCGCGGCCGACGTACTGGACCCGCCAGTGCTCGTCTGCCGCGCCACCGGCACTTGTGTCACTCCAAAAGCGAAGAAAAGAAAGTAGGCTCCTAGGCAATGCTAGACGAGGCGTTCGTGCGTTTTGCGCTTCCAGACGAACTCGTAGTATGAGAACTGCAGCGCCAGCACGACGCAGAAGGCTGCTGGATAGCCGAGCCAGACGCCGTCGAGCCCGATGCGGTGCATCAAGAGCCACGCAACCGGCACTTCCACGCCCCAGATGGCGAAGATGCCGTTGATCGTCGGCCAGAGCACGGAGCCGCTGCCACGCATGAGGCCGCTCAGTACGGCCGAGTTTCCGAACAGGAGATAGCTCCACAGCGTAATCATCAGCAGTTGGTGTGCGATCACAAGGGTGTAGTGGTCGGTAATGAACCAACCCAGAATGAACCAGGCGCACAGGTAGCAGACCGCGATGATGATACCACCGACCAAGTAGTTCAAGCCGACAGCCGAGCGGATTACGCTCCCGAGCTTATCTTCGCGGCGCGCGCCGATGCATTGCGCGCCGAAAATCGAAGCTGCGATGCCGATCGAGATCGCGGGGAACTGCACGTAGCTGACAACCTGATTGACCGCTCCGTAGGCCGCCGTCGCGCTCGATCCAAAACGATTGACGAACGAGATGACCGCAATCTCGGCCAGCGACACCATCATCACCTGAAGCGCGGTCGGCAACCCGATGCGCAGCACCGCTCCCAGAATCCTCCAATCGATTCCCATATCCACCAGCGTCTCGCGGTCGAACTGTAGCGGGTGGTTCTTGCGGCGCAGATAGATAAGGAGCCATGCGAACGCCGCCGTGTTGGCGATAAGTCCGGAAACCGCGGCGCTAACGACGCCGAGCTTCGGCAATCCGAAGATTCCGACGATGAAGAGAGGCGTGATGGCGATGGCCAGTACACTCGAAACGATAAGCGCGTAGAATGGCGTGGTTGAATCGCCGGTGCCGCGCAAGATCGTCGCATAGACGAAGTAGACGAAAAAGACCGGCATCGTCAGGAAGACCACACGCGCGTAAGCGTCGGACTGCGCGACGATGTCGGGCGGCGTTGCCAGCCATTTGAGAATCGTCGACGAGCCGAAATATCCCAGCACCGCGACGATGATTCCGAGATAGAGGGCCGCACCCGTGACAGTCCCGGCGATCTTCTTAACCTTGTGGAAGTCTTTGGCGCCAAAGGCCTGCCCGACCAAGACGCTGCTGCCGCTCGAAACGCCGAAGACGAACGAGAACAGGAGAAAAACGATCGGAAAGACGGCCGAGATAGCACCAAGCGCTTGGGTGGAGATCAGGCGCCCGATCCAGATGCTGGCCATCGTCTGCGAGGCCGATTGCAAGACGTTGCTCAGCATCAGAGGCACCAGAAAAACGAGGAGGATCTGCCACATCGGCTTGCCCTCCTCGAAAATGTTGACCCCGCGATGCGACGCTCGCGTTTGCGCCAAACGGCGAACCCCTTACTCTGTTGCCAGCACTTCGTAAATCTCTTTGCGCGCTTTGTCGAGCAACTCGCGCACGCGTTCGATGCTTTCGGGTTTGGAAGTATAGCCGAGCTGCGAAACCGCCTGCATCAATCGACCCGCCGAATCGCGCATTTGCGCCCGCCGGTCCCGCGTGCCCTCTTCCTTGCCGTCATCTTCGAAAAAGCGACCGATGTCGGCCCAACGCTCTTCCATGATTTTTCGTCCTTTCTCGGTGAGTTCGTAGATGCGACGACCCTCCTCGTCGCGGCCGGCGATGAAACCGGCGGCCTCGAGCGCGGCGAGCAGCGGATAGACCGAACCGGCGCCCCCGGCCCAGCCGTTCTCCCGTATCTCGCGAATCAGATCGTAGCCGTGCCGGGGCGTCTCGCTGAGCAGTTTGAGCAAGGCAAACTTGAGAATCCCACGTTTTAAACGCCGCATTCCCTGCCGACGCATTCCCCATCTATGCATGTTTCCAATAGTATACGATATATCGCGATACTGTCAATCCTGGAAATTCTTTCTAACCGCCCGCGCAGCGCAGTCCGCAGCGAGGCGCGCTTCGGCTTCGTTCAGCGTAAACTCCGCGCCGAGTTGAAGGGCCTCCGATGGCGAACTCTGGCGGCGTGCGGTTGGACAAGTTCATGAAGGTCTCGCGGTTGGCGAAACGGCGAAGCGAGGCGCACGAGGCTCTGGAGCACGGACGCATCACCAGAGACGGAAAGCCGCTCAAGCCGGGCTATCAGGTTAAGCCTGGAGACGTTCTCGAGATCCACTACGCGACGAGGTTCGTGACGGT
>Ga0182024_10013006_pt1 | contig 16348 bp, 11 predicted proteins | sample P32metaG_FD_120480 | JGI IMG/M metagenome (GOLD analysis project Ga0182024, IMG submission 120480) | Permafrost microbial communities from Stordalen Mire, Sweden - P3-2 metaG (Illumina Assembly) | ecosystem: Environmental > Terrestrial > Soil > Wetlands > Permafrost | place: Sweden: Stordalen... | reverse complement strand
TGGGCGCCGAAATTCTTTCGTCCGGTAGTGATATCGACCAAACCAACGGCATCACTCCGATGACCGTGCTTGGTGGCGCCGGGACCGTCTGCGCCGCCCCGCTCCCAACCGGTGGCTGTTCTGGAACCACACCCTTGCCCTATACAGCGGCCTCCGCGGATCCGACCCGGTTCAATGGCCAATCGGCGGGCTACATCCAATACCACAGCCCAGTGCCCAGAATCCTGGAATGGAACGTCTCCGCGCAACGTGCGCTTGGGGCGGATTTTGTGACCGAAGTTGCTTACGTGGCCAGCCACGGATCGGGCCTGAACTTCCCTACCGATCTCAACCAAGTGCCGCAGAATTTGCTATCGTCCAATGATGTGCCGTCGGGCCGCCCCTATCCGCAGTACCAGAGCATCAGTGGCAGCACCAATAATGCAGTCTCCAACTACAACTCGCTGCAGCTCTCCATCACTAAGCGCATGACCCACGGCGTGGGCCTCAGCTTCAACTATGTCTGGTCGCATATGCTGGACGACATGGATTCCTCGGGATGGGGAAGCCACGCCGGCCCGCAGGATTTTCAAATTGCAAATAACCCGGGAGCAAACTACAGCAACTCCAACTTCGATGTTCGCCAGGCCTTCAAAGGCTATGCGGTGTACATGCTTCCCTTCGGCCGGGGCCAAAGGTTCCTGAACAGCAATCGGCTGGTGGACGGAGTGATAGGCGGCTGGCAGATTTCCGGCACGCTGGTCCTCTCTACCGGGAATCCGTTTACCGTAGATGGATCACAAAATACGTATGCGCAGGCAGGCACACCCTACCCTAATCGGGTCTCAGGAGCTCCCCTATACCCCGCGAACAAGAGCATCCTTGACTGGTTTAACCCAGGAGCATTCTCTCAGCCCGCGAATGGAACTTTCGGCAACGTACCCAGAAACAGCCTCTATGGGCCGGGAATCAATGAGGTGAACCTCTCCGGCAGCAAGATCTTCGCTTTGCCGTGGGAGGGAGTGAGCATTCAGATTCGCGCCGATGCCCAAAACGCGTTCAACCATCCCAGCTTCGGTGTGCCGGGCGATATCAGCCTCGGAGGTTCTGCCGGCCCCGGCACTCCCTATACGACCGCTAACACCGCCCTCAATACCGTAACGGTTGGCGGTCGCAACGTGCAGCTTGGGGTTCGCATCACGTTCTAACTTTGGTCGGGTGTAACCGACCCTTAAGAGACGGCGATTCTTTCGCCGTCTCTTCTTTTTTGCTTCATACTGATGACTTATCCCAATCTGGGTGGTTCAGAATGATTGCGAAGCTTCGCATTGCCTCTGCTGGATTCGTCCTGTTGCTGGGCGCTACTTGGTGTCACTCTCAGGCGGCCGAAGAAAAGCAGCAGGAGTTTGCGGCGCACATGCAAAAGGCCCAGGGCTACCTCCGTGAAAAGCAGCCCGCTCTGGCCATTCCGGAGTTTAAGGCTGCGGTGGCCATCGATCCTGAAAACGTGGATGCTCAGGCCAACCTGGGCGTTCTCCTGTTCTTTCAGGGAAAGGCCGCCGACGCCATCCCTCACTTTCGCGCCGCGCTGGAGCGACAGCCCGGCCTCGTGAAGATTCAAGGATTGCTGGGAATGGCCGAGAGTCGCACGCTCGACTTTGCCAATGCGCGCAAAGATATGGAAGCCGCCCTGCCTTCACTGCGGGACCAGCGCTTCCAGGTACAGCTTGGTCTGGAGCTGATCGGCCTTGATACGGAAGCTGGCGACTTGGAGCGGGCTTCGGCCGTCGTCGCGCAGTTGCGGAAGGCAGACCCCGCTAATGCCGAGGTGCTCTACGCCGCCTACCGCACGTATTCTGACCTCGCGGGTGAGTCGATGCTTGCGCTCTCGCTGGCTGCGCCGGACTCCGCCCAAATGCACCAGTTGTTGGCTCACGAAGACGCCCGTCAGGGAAATACAGACGGCGCCATCACGCAGTATCGTAAGGCAATTGCCATCGATCCGCACCTTCCCGGCGTTCATTTCGAATTGGCCGAACTGCTCCATACTTCGGCGGACGAGAGCGTAAAGAAAGAGGCCGAACAGGAATACCACGCCGCGCTGGTGGAAAATCCTCAGAACGAGAAATCGATTCTCAGGCTCGCAGAGATCGACGCCCAAAAAGGAAATGCAGAGCAGTCTTACAAGGAATACACGAAAGCCGTCGAGCTGCAGCCGGCCGACGCGGAGGCAAAGCTGGGATTGGCAAAGACGTTGATTGCGATGAACCAATCGGACAAGGCGCTGGCCCTGCTCGAAGAGACCGTGCGACTGGAACCCACCAATGCTACCGCGCACTACCGCCTGGCGACACTCTATCGCAAGATGGGTCGCGCGGACGATGCCAAGCGTGAGATGGAGCTCTACAAGAAATTCAAGGAGATGAAAGAGAAGTTGCAGGCACTGTATAAAGAATTGCAGGTTCAGCCCAAGGAGATTCGTGCGGACGAGCAGGAGGAACAATAGGATCGGAGCGCGAAGCATCGCTGGAGCTTCGAAGCTGCCAGCTGCGTTTTTCCGATCGTGCATGGCGCTTTTCATCCTCGGCCTGAGTACGGCGGCGATTGGCCAGATGGGAACGCCAACACCGCTGCCGCCTGCGGAACGGCAAAAGGCGGAGGCCGAGAGTAAGGCAACCGGCGCCCTTGCCAACTATCCACATTTGGTCGACATCACGGATTCCACCGGTATTCATTTCGAACACCGGTCAAGTCCTGAGGCGAAATATATTGCCGAGTCGATGAGCGGGGGAGTTGCGCTGATCGATTACGACGGCGATGGCTGGCCGGACATTTATTTTACGAATGCGCAGAGCGTGGAAATGGCTCTGCATAGCGTCAAAGCGCGGAGCGCCTTGTTTCATAACAACCACGACGGGACATTCACGGATGTCACCGACAAGGCAGGCGTAGGCTATCCCTGCTGGGCCATGGGTGCTGCCGTTGGGGACTACAACAACGACGGCTGGCCTGATTTGCTGGTGACCTGTCTGGGCGGTGTGGTGCTCTATCGCAACAACGGCGACGGAACATTTACGGATGTGACCAGGGCCAGCGGACTTTCCGCCGATTCCGGGTGGGCGACGGGCGCAGCCTTTGGAGATTATGATGGCGACGGCTGGGCCGATCTTTTTATATCGCACTATGTGGATTTTCACCTGGATGATCTGCCCGCCTTCGGTTCCGGCAAATCGTGCACTTACCTTGGACTCGAAGTGCAGTGCGGTCCGCGCGGGCTGAAGGGATCTCCTGACAATCTTTACCACAATAACGGGGACGGAACGTTTACCGATGTATCGAAGAAATCCGGAGTCGACGATCCCGAGCGCCGCTATGGTCTGACCGCCATTTGGTCGGATTTCGACAATGACGGAAAGCTCGATCTCTTTGTCACCAACGACGGTCAGGCGAACTACTTGTACCAGGGCGACGGCACAGGAAAATTCGTGGATGTCGCTCTTACTTCCGGCGTGGCAGCGAACGAGGACGGACTGGAACAGGCCAATATGGGAGTTGTCCTCGGCGATTATTTGCACACCGGGCGCATGTCCCTGCTGCTTTCGCATTTTGACAATGAGTACGCCGCCCTCTATCGCAACGATGGAAGTATGAACGATGGCAGGAAAAGCGACGGCGGGATGAACTTCACCGATACGTCAATCGCTTCTGGCATTGCCAGAGGCACGCAAGGCTATGTGGGCTGGGGAGACGCGTTTGTCGACTTCGCCAACAATGGCTGGGAGGATTTCTTCCTGGTCAACGGTCACGTGTATCCGCAGGTGGACCGCGCGCACACGGCCGCCCGATACCTGGAGCCGAAGCTTCTGTTTGTCAATCAGCGCGACGGCACCTTCAAGAATGCCAGCAAGCTGGTTGGAGAAGCGATTCAGATCGGGCAGGTTAGCCGCGGGCTGGCTGTGGGCGATCTTTTCAACGACGGAAAGATGGAGGCCGTGATTGAAAACCTGGTGGGCGAACCCATGATTCTGCGTCCCGAAGGTGGGCCGCCGAATCATTGGATCAGTTTTCAACTGGAAGGCGTAGGAGCAAAGACCAATCGTCTGGCCTTGAACGCTCGCGTACGAGCAACAGCCGGAGACCTGGTGCAGATGGGCGAAGTCCTCAGCGGCGGAAGCTACCTGTCGCAGCACGATCTCCGCATACACTTCGGGCTGGGCAGCCATGAGCGTCTCGATCAGGCTGAAGTCTTGTGGCCGGATGGGAAAAAGGAAACGCTCGGCGATCTGGCCGCTGACCGGTTTTATGTGGTCCGCGAAGGCCAGGGAGTGGTCTCCAGCAAACCGCCCGAGCACCGTGTCAAGCTCCCTTAGGATCGCGATCGACGTATGGCCATCGGTGCTGCAAATCGTCTCCGCGCAATCCTACTTCTGGCTGCGCTGTTTGCTGCCGGAGCTGATATTCGCGCACAGAGCTCGAATCGTCCCGACGAATCCCCACTATTGCGGCAATTCCACCAGGCGCTCAGCCTCGCCCAGCACGGAGCCAGGCAGGAGGCAATGAATCTTGTCCTTCGCTTAATTGAGCAGCATCCGGATTTTGCGCCGGCCATCAAGCTGAAGGGCATGTTGCTGGAGGAGGCAGGACGCACCTCCGAGGCGGCGGCCGCCTATGAAGAGGCTCTGAAACTCGCACCGAACGACGGCGATCTGCTGCTGAAAGCGGGCATCTACAAACTGGCCGCGGGCCAAAAGGAAGAAGCCATCAAGTTGCTCCAGCACTGCATCCGCGTTCTGCCCGGCGACGGAGACGCACAGTATTATCTGGCCCAAGCCTATCACTTGAATGGGCAGGACGAGCCGGCGCTTCGCGCCATCCGGCAGAGTTTGAAAGCCGAACCCGAGAATGTCTCGGTCTGGCAGAAGTACGGAGAACTGCTGTGCGGCACGGGAGATTGCGCGGCCGGGCTGCGGTGGCTGCTCAAAGCACAGCGCTCGGATGCTACGCTGCCGCGGATTGACTATGACATTGCTGCGACGAATTACAAATTGATGGATCTTGCTGGGACTGCGCAGTATGCAGCGCGCGCAGTTCAATCCCAGCCCAACGATATGACATCCCTGCAACTGCTGGCGATCGCGGATGTGAAGCTCGCCAAATGGCAAGAGGCAAGGAATGTATTTGAGCGCATCCTCACATTCAAGTCCGACGATGTGGAATCCTTGTTAGGGCTTGGCCAATGCGAACTGGAACTGAAGAACTATCCGGCCGCCGTCGATAAATTGCAATCCGTATTGCGGCTGGACCCTACGCGGCTATTGGCGCATTTCTATTTATCACGGGCGTATGCCGCGATGGGCCGGACAGCGGACGCGCAGCACGAGGCGGCACTGCATCAGTTGATGATGGAACAGATGACGTTCGTCCGCTCCGTGGAGAGCGATGAACGCGAAAACCCCATCAAGGCTCAGGCCCATCAATTGTTGACAGAGCATCGCGAAGCGGATGCGTTGCAGCTGTATCGGGACCATTTCAAGGAAACTGCCGCCACCTCTGCAGATGCGTATGTGTTTGTTGGAAAAACATATCTCTTCATGGGAGAGACGGAAGCTGGCCTGCGCAATCTTCATCATGCGCTGGAGATTCAGCCCACCGTTCGAGGAGCTCATACCTATGAGGGAATATTGGCGCTGAAACAGGGCGACCTGAGCCGCGCCGAGAACGAGTTCAAAGCGGAGCTTGCAAACGATCCGAACTATCAGATCGCGATTGCCGAGATGGGCGAGGTCCGCTACCGTCAGGGCCTCTGGTCTGATGCGGCGGAACAACTGGCGAAGTCCAGAACCATGACCCCGGAGTTGCTTTACATGCTTTGCGACGCCTACTTCCATCTGGGAAAGGTGTCGGATGCCGACTTGACTGCCGAAACGATGGCGGCCTACGGAAGAAACAAGCCTGAAGTCATGAAAGAACTGAACGAGCTTCTTCTGCGCAATGGGCAAACGGAACTCGCGCAGCGTTTGTCGGCGAATCTCGCGTCGAGGTAAGGATCTAAAGACAAAAAAGGCGCAACTCATTGCGCACTCTCGGTCACAGTAAGGATCTGATCCGCTTTAACGTTTTTCAAAACCTGCTTGATGCCGCTCGGCCATGTGAGTTCAATGGTGTCTACAAAGCCGGCCGAGCCCAACCCGAAGTGTACTCGTTTATCGCTCGAAGAGTTGTAGCTCACAGCGGTCGTCGCTTGGTTGTACTGTGTGCCCAGCGAGGTTACTACTTTAACTTTTGTTCCCAGACCGTCGCGGTTGGATTTGACGCCCACCAGTTTCAGAATAATCCAGTGGTTTCGGTTGCTGGATCGGTTCATCCATATCTCCGGTGACCCGTTCAGAACAGTCACGACGACATCGATCTTACCGTCGTTGTTGAGATCGCCGAAGGCCGCGCCGCGATGCGGAGCCGGAACTGAGAACGACGTTCCGGCTTTTGAACTCAGATCCTCGAAAGTCATGTCGCCTTTGTTGCGAAACACCTGATTGGGTAGCGCAAAAGGCCTATGCGCCAACTCCACGGCATTGTCCAGAATGTCAGCGTTGGCCGTAAACAGGTCCTTGTTCCCGTCGTTGTCGAAATCGAAAATCCCCACTCCCCAGGCTGTTGAGCGGCTGGTCAACACGCTCAGTCCTGCAGTGCTGCTAACATCCTGAAACTGACCATCCCCCGAATTTTTGTAGAGAGGGAAGCCTTCCCCGAACATCGCAGTTTCAAAGATATCCGGCCTTCCATCGTTGTTGATATCCCGAAAATCGGCCCCCATGCCGGCTATGGCGTTGCCGTACGCGTTATACGAAACCCCGGCCAGCATCGCTACATTGGTAAAGGTTCCATCTCCATTGTTGTGGAGAAGATAATTCTCGAAGGTATCGTTTGAGATGAAGATATCGGTAAATCCATCGTTGTCATAGTCGGCAAACGCCAGGCCCATCCCTTTGCCGACATACTGGGAAATGTCGGACTGTTCGGAGACGTCGGTAAAAGTGCCGTCGCCGTTGTTGCGATAGAGGATGTTCGGCGTCCCCAGAAAATCGACTGGCGAGCAGTAGGCCGGAAGTCCTTGCTGAACGCAATGAGTTGCAGTTTTGATGTTGTAATTGAGGTAGTTCACTACAAAAAGGTCGAGCAGCCCATCGTTGTTGTAATCGAACCATCCCGCAGCTACAGACCAGGCCTTGCCAAGCTTGGGGACGATTCCGCCGACTCCCGCCTTCTCGGTCACGTCCGTGAAGGTGCCGTCCCCATTGTTATGGAAAAGCTGGTTGCGATTGACGCCGGTAACGTAAAGATCGACAAATCCATCATTGTCGTAGTCGCCGGCGGCCACTCCCATCGAATAGCCGATGCCCTGCAGGCCGGCTTTCTCAGTGACATCGGTGAAGGTGCCGTCCCCGTTGTTGCGGAAGAGCCGGTTTGAATAGCTGGGATCGCTCTTTTCCAGCGATGGGATAGCCGCGCCGTTGGTAAAGAAGATGTCCAGCAATCCGTCATTGTTGTAGTCGAAGACTGCGACTCCGCCAGTCATGGTTTCAAACGTGTACCGCTGGGGACTGACGCTATTCTTGAGCTTGAACTTGATCTTCGATTGTTCGATGACGTTCTCGAATTGGATCGCCGATGCGGCCGGTGGGACCGTATTCGCGGACTTTTTGCCGGGAGCAGTTCGCCCGGGCTGCGCTGCCTGATGGGACGTGGCCGCTGGGAACCGGGCGGCGGGTGGGGCTTGAGCAGAAAGGATGGGCACGCTCCACAGCAGGCAAAGGGTCAGCTTAGCAGCGAGAACGATTCCGGTGGCGGCTCTTCTCGAATCGGCTTCGGCGATACGCGGGGCAACCTCCCGGCTCGGATGTGGCCGATGCTTGCGCGGATTTAACTTCATAGCGATACAGCTTAGCAGCCCGTGGTGCAAGGAGCGGAGTTTCTGCAAAGCGGGCGACGTAGCCGAGCACGAGATCTAACGAAGCTCTTGGCAACGGACACGGAGATTCGACTTCTGCAAAGCCGATTGTGAATTTATCCGACACGTGAAGAGTAAATAGACAAGCAAAACAAGCCTGCCGAAGCGGTTTCTCCACTCCGGCGGCGCGGCCGCGCCCAATTTGCGTATGACCAGGCTCAGATTGAACGCGCCCCACGTGGATCGAGTGCCGCTTCAGAATCTTTTCGTGTCCGCGCAGATGGCAGGGCACCAATCTTTGTGGCGTCGGACAACGACATCGCAGTTACAATCCCTTGCTGAGGGGCAATTCATGACAAATCTAAAGGGAGCGGCGTCCGGAGTGTCGGAGTGGAGGGTAGCGAGAACAAGTTTGGTACCTCAAGTGAAAGGGAGTCGTTGCAATGTGAGTCTTCGGCGGAGAGTGTTCGCGCTAACAACCTTGATCCTAATGCTTTCTTTGCGGGCGTATTCCGAACAGAAGAACCCTGCGGACACAGCCGCGTCGGTTCAGTCTTTTCTGGGACGTTGGGATTTGACTCTGAAGACTGCACTTCGCGAATATCCCTCGTGGTTGGAGATAACCCAAGAAGATGGGCAGCTCAGAGCTCGAATGGTCAGCCGTTGGGGACACGCGCGGCCGCTCCCGAAAATTGAGCTCTCGAATGGCCGGATCACGTTCGTTTCTCCCAAGGAGGAGGAAGACAGGAAAGACGACATGGTCTTTGAGGGCAAGCTATCCGGCAAGACGCTGGTGGGGACCACGACCGGGCCCGATGGTACTCCGTGGCAATGGACCGGCGAGAGAGCTCCATCCCTGAAGAACAAGCGCAAAAGGAGTGTTGCCATGTTTACACGAACTGTCGAAGTAACACCCAAATCGGGAAAAGCCCGAGAACTTACCAACACCATCAACGAAAAAGTCCTGCCGATTTTGAAGAAACAACCCGGGTTCAGCGATGAGACCCTTCTGGTATCGGACACGGAACCCAATCAGATCTTGGCATTGAGCTTTTGGAACAGCAAGGAAGATGCCGAACGGTACCAGCGGGAGCAATATCCCGCCATCCACCAGAATGAGCCAAGTCGAGTTTATTTTGAAACGAATGAGGGCTAGAGCGCTCAGCACAGCTAGCGCGATTGTGGTCGCGTCCACTAGAGCGGCCCGACCCAATTGCCAGGTCACTACAACCATCACCGCTAAAGCCCCGACATTCACGCCGTCAAGGAACCCACCAAAAAGGGACGACTTCCGGAGACGTGGAACCAGTGGGCCAACAATCGCGATAAGAATAAACGATGGCAAAAAGATCCCTATCGTTGCGACAACAGCGCCGGGTACGCGGCCGAGCAGGTAACCGATGAAGGTCGCAGTGGTGAACACCGGTCCTGGCGTCACTTGGCCCACCGCGATTGCATCCAGCAGTTGCTTGTCGCCTGGCCACCTCAGCCGAACCACTAGATCTGTGCGAAGAAAGGCCAGGAGAACATAACCGCTTCCAAAAAGAACTGCTCCAACTTTGAAGAAGAAAGTAAACAAAGACACGAGGCTGAATGGAACGGATGTGCCCAGAGCTGCGACTAGATTCCTTGACACCGTTGTAGGGAGCCCTAGAGCCATAGCTTTCGGCGGAATGGCTTTCCAGCCCGACGCTGCTCGCTTGGCAACCATGGTTGTCAGCCCTGCACCGAAGAGAACAATCAGAATATTGAGCCCGAGCGTATTGGCCATGACAGCCAATGCTCCTACAACGGCCAACAATGTGCTCTTGACTGCGGTGCGAGACAGACTCCAAATCTCCTGGAGCACAACTGCAATCATCACTGCCTTGATTCCGTATAAGGCACCCGCAGCTTGTGGCAGCATTCCGTAACGTACATAGATCCATGCGAGAGCTAGAGTCAGGAGCGCAGCTGGCAAGATGAAACAAACTCCTCCGATGAGCAGTCCCTGCCAACCTGCTACCCGATAACCGATTTGGATCGCCATCTCGGTAGAGTTGGGGCCGGGAATCAAGTTGACGACGCCCAGGAGATCAAGGAATTGCTCGTGCGTCAGCCAATGGCGGCGTCGAACAACTTCGTCCTCCATCAGGGCGATGTGGGCCGCCGGGCCTCCGAAAGCGGTGGTTCCTAAACGCAAGTATAGGAGTGCCAACTCGCGCAGAGGTTTTGATCCCAGACTACGCGCCGCCTCAGTCATCGGTTCTGGAGTGCTTGGCGAGCTTTGGATCAACAAACCAACTCCCGCCGTCTACTGAGATGAGAAAGAGCAAACAGCAGAACATGGCGAAATCAGTGCGTGCGTCGCTGACCATGAACCAGAAACCCTGATTGGCGTGAAACAACTCTGGAATCTTCGTAGTCGCAATCGCTGTCATGATCACGATCAGCAGCGGGATGGACACGAGTCTCGTCCACAGCCCCATTAGGAGTAGCAGGCCGCACAGAATCTCGAAGCTCCCGACAAAGTGGGCCGTGAAGTACGGGTGTGGAAATCCGATTCTTGTGAAACGAACCACACCCATATTTGGGTCAATGTACTTCAGAATGCCCTGCGTAAAGAAGATCAGCCCCACCGCAATACGAATTAGCAAAACGCTGCGTTGGGCTTGTGCGGGTCCGAGTAGCAATTGAAGGTTTGTGCTCATCTAAGGGTGCCTCAACAAGCTCGTTGCGAACCATGCTATCCGAAGCGGTTCAATATCAAAGAATCTTAAATTATCGGATTTCGTTGTCGCAGTTCGATAGTATGTTAGAGGATGTACGGGGAGCGACGGCCTTAGGTTTTGGGCACGTTGCGCCGCCGCGACCTCACCCGATTTCGAGAGACCCTGTGAGGCTGGTGTTCAAAGAACTCGCCAAACAGCTCGCGCACCTTCTCTTTGGCCGCCACTAGTGCCCTTCGTCCAGCAGGTGTTGCCCTATAAAACCTTCTGTATCGTCTGTCTTCCTGCTTCTCTTTGGATACCAGGAGCCCGGTTCGTAGAACTAGAAATCTGACATCCCCGGATATGTATGATCCGCCGCTGGACTGCAAGTGAGAATCCGGGAATGGTGGAAGCAGTCTGCAGATATGTATCCGGCCTATGTGTGGAGCATTTGCTCCTGGCCAATATGGAATCTGCGCGCACCTTCCCTTTTAGCGTGAGCGATCTTTGCGATCTCATCCGGAGCCGGGTTTGGGGTGCGCCGTTTGACTGTTCTGCCATCTCCTTCTCTCGCTACGCAGACTTCGGTGAAAGCCGGGAAGACATCAACTAATTTTCTTTTTTGCTGGCAGAAAAACCTGAAGCGCGTTGTGCAGGTTCAGTCAAGGGCGCGCGTTCGGTGCGCGGCGAAGCGGACCCTTGACGGGTTCTGCACAACGCGCAACGCTGAACACCAGCAAAAAAGAAACCCTGTTCCATGAATGAATTGCCTTCAGGCCACTTGCACAACCGGACCGTGGGCACGGTATCGTTCTCCCCGGGCCAGCACCGACCAGGCGATCCGTGCAATTTTGTTCGCCAAAGCAACGGAGACAACATTGCTGTGCGATCGCTTCTCCAGCGCAGTCACCCATTCTCCAAATGGATGCTTCTCCCGATTCATATGCGTCTTACAGGAGCGTGCGCCATGCACAAAAAGCTGACGCAGGTATTTGTTGCCTCGCTTGCTGATACCCAGCAGACGGGACTTACCTCCGGTACTGGCTTGCGCCGGAACGATGCCCAGCCACGCGGAGAAGTCCCGTCCTCTGCGAAAAGCTGATCCATTACCCACAGCCGCGACCATCAGCGTCGAGGCCAATGGCCCGATTCCCGGAATCTCCATCAAGCGCTGACAGGCTTCGTCCTGTTCGGCAATGGTCTCGATCTGCTGCTGCAGTTCCGCAATCTGTACATCAAGATGTTTCCATTCTTGCCAAAGCACATCGAGCAACCTGCGGACCAGCCCGGATAGTCTTTGCTCTCCATCTTCCAAAATCGAAGCCATTTGCTTTTGCAGATACAGTCTTCCTGTCCGCAGCACGATTCCACGTTCCAGCAAATAGGCTCGGATTTGATTGATCACGCGCGTACGTTGAGTGACGAACCTCTCGCGTGTTCGGTGGATTGCCTGAAGATCGAGTTGGTCCTCAGTCTTGATCGGAACAAAACGCATGTTGGGTTTCTGGACGGCTTCGGCGATGGCCTCCGCATCGTTGTAATCATTCTTGTTCGACTTAACAAAGGGACGGACGAACTGCGCCGGGATGAGCCGCACGGTGTGGCCTTGGGCTCTCAGGGTTCGTCCCAGAATGTTGGAACCGCTGCAAGCCTCCATGCCAATCAGGCAGGTATCCAGTTTGGAGATGTAGGTAATGAGCTGCGTCCGCGAAAACCTGCGCCTCAGAAGCACGTTGCCACGCTCATCCATCCCGATCAGATGGAAAGTCGTCTTGCCAAGGTCGATGCCAATTGTGCGAAGCTTCATGTGGATCCTCCGTCGATGCCAAGATGGCAGCGTGTTCAGAATCTATCCTGCTTCTTGAGGAAGCAAGCGGCGGATCATCCCATTAGCTGAATAATAAGCCGAGGCGCAAAGGCCAGTGTCAAGGCTCTTGGACCGCGAACGCGGCGCACGAAGCGCGGCCTTGACACTGGCCGGGCCTCGGCTATGCTCTGGCTATCCGGGGCATGTCATTTGGGAATCCCGCATCACAGACCTAGACCGAAACCCTGACTGATCTGATTCGTGTGCGTGGTTTGTGGTTCTATCTTGTGCGCTCCTGGCTCTTGCTGAATCGCAGGCGAATGCGACACGTCGCGGCTGAGTTCTTGCCCGAGCGTTTGTGCATTATTCGTATAGATCTGGGCGTCATAGCGTCCACGTGACACGGAAACGTAGGCCATGCGGCTGTTGAGAAGTTCCTTCGCGCCCAACTCGGTGTCCACGTGAATCAGGACACGGTCGGCAGTCTGTCCCTGGCTGGAGTAGCTGGTCATTGCATAGCCATGGTCGAGATGCGGATGCTTGCGCGGATCGAGTTCAATGGTGCGGCCACCGTCCATCCTCAGGCACAAACGCCCGTCTTCGTCGATGCTTTTGATGGTGCCCAACTCGCGGTTCGCAACTCTGAGGTCGTTGGCCGGCGCGGTGAACTGGATGCGGTCGCCTACTGAGAAACGCCGCATATCCTCGTGGAAGACCGAGACGCCCTGCTGTCGGCGGGGATCGTAGGTGCGTTCGGTCCCATCCTGTAGCTCCACAGTGAGCCGGTTTCTCGGAGCGTCGATGCTTTTCACGTGTGCGTACGCGCCTTTCCCGATGCCGGTCTCCTTCGATGCCCGCGAATAGCGCAGCACATCGCCCACTTCGTATCGCTCGGCCCATGTCCGGTCTGCGCCAGTGAGGTTTTGGCGTGGCACGAGCGTCCTGATGCGGTGCTCCTCGTTGCTGACGAGGCCACTCCGCTGCAATTCCGCATGAACGTGCTCGTTGATCTCCATGCGAGAGCGATTATCGGGAGAAATCACTAGGTTGTTCTCCGGCGATTTTGCGTAGTCCTTCGCAATGGCCGCGATGCGCTGGTCGTGGTCTTGAATCTCATGGACTCGGCCCTGCCTTTCAAGATTTTGCACCGCTTCGCGCACTTCGCCCCGCGCAAGCTGCTCGACTACCTGTTTCAATTCCGGGTCTTTCTGGCGCACAATCTCTTCGAGCCTCACCGTTTTCATGCCGGCGTCCTGGAGCTGCGCAAAGGGCCTCCCGGCCTCAACCGCCTCATGCTGCCGCCGGTCGCCGACGAGCAACACACGGTCATTCGGATGGAGCCGATTCACAAACTCATGCACCTGCCTAGTCGATGCCAGAGAGGATTCGTCGAGTACATAGAGCCGCTTCTCCCCGCTATCCGGCTGCTGTCCACGTACGAGATGCTTCTGTAGTGTGGATGTCTCCATGCCTGCTTCCCCGAGCTTCTGCGCCGCGCGGGAGGTTGGCGCGAAACCTTCCACCCTGTAGCCCTCGGCCTCCGCGCCTTCACGGATCACGGATAGAGTTGTTGTCCTGCCCGCGCCTGCGATGCCATCTAAACCGACAACCTTCTCCCGCGAAAGAAAGATTTCGTCTACTGCCTGGCGCTGTGACGCATTCAACTCCGGGTGTCGATCTTCCGTAGGGATGCGCACTTGCGGCGAGACCATCATGGGATCGCTGTAGTCGCGCCTATTGCCTTCCTGCATCCGGCCAATGATCTCACGCTCCATGCGAATCATCGCGGCAGTCGTGTATTGTTGACCAGCGCCCATGCGCGAGACTTCGTGGAACTCCCCGGCCTCGATCCGGCGCTCGAATTCCTGTCGGACCTGGGCATAGGTGGTTTCTCCCATGCCGCGCACGAGCGCTGTTTCAAGGATCGCGCGGCGGTCCTGCACAGCCGATCTCTCGAAGACATGATCGCGCGCCCATGTCACGGCCCGCTGCGCCCGAACCTCTGGCTCCGGCATCTGGTATTGCCCATGTTGGCGTGCCTGTGCGACGACGCGGTCCGCCTGATGCCCGTACTGTGCGGCCAACTCGCGGTGTCGTTGTAAGACTTCTCCAGGCGACAGCAGTTCCTTGCGGTCGCGAGTATGGTGGGCCGCGATCTGTGCTGCTGCTGCTCCGTCGATTCCTTGCTCCCGGAGATGATCTTTGATCTGTTCACGTCTCGGACTGGAGGCCTCCAGATATTCCTTCGAGTAGCCTCGGATTTCCGGCTGTCCATGCTTGCCGCGCTCCAGTTCGTAGCCCAGCTTTTCCAGACGCATAGCCAACTCCGATCGGTACACCGCCGTGGCGTAGCGCTGTGACACGAACATCTCGTGTGGCTGCAAAGCTCGCATCTGTTTCCCATTTTCGAGACCGATCTCGCGCTCGGTCATGTTGAAGATCACGGCATGGGTATGAAGTTGGGGCGCAGCATAGCCATCGACGGGCCGCGCGGTGTCGTGCTCGAAAGTGGCGGCGATGAATTTTCCGGTCGTCTCTGGGGCGTGTACATTGCCGATCCGCGCCTGAGTGTATCGTTCAAGTTCCTGAAGCGCTGCGCGTACACTTTCCCGGTGGGCCTCCCGCACACGATCATCGCCGCCCACAAGCGCGGTAAGCGATACCGACTTCGGCGCAGAGAATGTGGCGTCCCACCCGGCGCGATGCTCGGCGCTGGTCACCTCTCTGCCAAATTTGCCTTCATAGGTTCTCGAAACTTGATGCCGTACAAGCTGCTCCTCGGTGTGCGGATGTTGGCCTTCACTCAGTCGTGCAAAGTGTTCGGAACCAATGGCACCTTGCAACCCCCACTGCTCGGCGAGTCTGCCCTGCCACTCACTGTGACCCTGCTGATCGCGGCTCCAGTAGTTCTGTTCGGGCGAGGCAAACTCCCGCACATGGTAGGTCTGCGCCTGGCTGGCTGACAGCGGTTTCGAGATCGTGAGCATACCGAGCGTTCCTTAAGTGTGGAGTCGTGTTCTTGGCAATCTGTCTCTCATTCAATTCCCTTCGTTTTCTCCCAGGCAAACGCCTTTTTGGGTTTGGTCTCGACCGCACCGATGGTCGAACCAGTGACGGTCGAAACAAAGAGCGCGAGCATCGGCTGGAGAGGCTTCTTCAGCGGATCGGCGGGAGCATTTGCTGGCACTGATGTCGCTGGTTTCGGCGCGATCTCTGGCATCTGCCGCCGTGAAAATCTCGGCAGTCTGAATCGGATTCTGCCCATCTTTATCCTCCATCTCTGGATCAAACTTGGCCGAGGCCGGCCCCATTCGATTGTTTCCACATCCCGCCCTTTATGTGAGGACCGGTTCTGTAACACACTCCGCAAAGCCAGCAGCAAAAGGAACATCGCGGCTACCCAAAGCAACGGCGTCAAGAGAGAAAAGTTTCCGGGAAAAGGCAGGGCACTCATGGCATACGAGCTCTTTCCTTGCCCTCGCGGGCGAAGAAGTCGTCAAGCAGTTTGCGCGTCTGCTGAATCTTTCGTGCGTCTGCCTGGTCGCGAATTTTGAGAACGGAATCAGGCGACAATTGTCTGCCTTCCGTTGCGGCCTCGGCGGCTGCATGAAAGAGATTCAAGAGCGCGTAACGCACCGCCCAGACTTCGGCCAACACCAGTTCTGCGGGGTCAGCGGGCCGCTGCCGCGCAGCGCACAGAGCGGTCCCGCGCAGCCACTCGGAGAGAGCCTGTCCCGCGCTTTCGGCGGCAGCTTCTAATTCTCCCAGTTCTTCGGGAGTCAGTCTCGTGGCCGCAGTCTTGGTGCGGAAGCCGGGCTTCGCCTCTTCGCCGAACGGCAAACTGGACTGGGGATTAGCTTGAACGCGGGGACTACTCATTGGACGAACCGCCTTGTTGCACTACTGCGCTTAATTCCGCTGCGA
>Ga0182024_10013005_pt1 | contig 16349 bp, 15 predicted proteins | sample P32metaG_FD_120480 | JGI IMG/M metagenome (GOLD analysis project Ga0182024, IMG submission 120480) | Permafrost microbial communities from Stordalen Mire, Sweden - P3-2 metaG (Illumina Assembly) | ecosystem: Environmental > Terrestrial > Soil > Wetlands > Permafrost | place: Sweden: Stordalen... | reverse complement strand
GTCGGCACCACCATGGCGTGCGTGACGTGCTCGTCCGCCGCCAGCTGCACCCAGGACGTGGCTTCGAAGGCCGGCAGGTACATGATGCGACGTCCCGCGTAGAGCGAGCTCAACACGGCCGCGATTCCCGCGATGTGGTACGAGGGCACGCAGATCAGCTGCGCCTCGGTGGGCTCGCAACCGAGGAACTCGACGCTCGAGATGATGTACGAGACGAGGTGGCGGTGGCGCAAGATGGCCGCCTTGGGCTCTGACGTCGTCCCGCTCGTGAAGAGCAGGACGGCGATCTCCTCGGGGTCGACGAAGGGGTGCTCGCCGGTGACCGGCTCGGCGATGGCCGTCGCGAACTCGTCCTTGGTCAGGACGTTGGTGGCGCCGATGCCGTTGAGGCGTTCGACCTCCTGGTCGTCGGCGATCGTGATGCCACCGGCGACGCGGCCGAGGATGCCGCGCAGTTGCTCGTCCGGGGCGCGGTAGTTGAGCGGCGCGAAGGGGATGCCGGCCAGGGCGGCACCGAACAGGGCCACCGGGAGCGTGTCCTCGTTCAGCCCGAAGTAGCCCACGACCTCGGCACCGCTCTTCTCGAAGTAGATGGAAGCCCGCCGGGATCGCTCGAGGAGATCCGAGGCGGTGATCCCCCCGTCATGCGAACCCAGGACGATGCGGTCCGGGTCACCTTCGGCCGCCATTTCGAGCAGCATGGCGATGTTCACGACGGCTTCCCTTCTTCTTCCCGGTCGGTCAGTCCGAAGCGGGGAGGGGCTTGGCGCCCTTGACGACCAGGATGGTCTCGCCGACCGAGATGGCGCCTTCGCCGGCCTTGGTGCACAAGAGCTCCAGGCCAATCTCGTCATCGCTGTAGCGCTTGCCCAATTGGGTGCCGCCCTCGAACCCGGCGACGATGCTCTCCGAGGTTGGCTCGGCGTCGGCAGGCAGGAAGGGGTGGCCCCCGCAGCGCAGGTCGACCGGGTCGGCGGGCGCCTTCACCACGACGACCTCGCAGGCATCGGTCGAACTGCGCAGCCTCGCTCCTGCCTTCAATTGGATAGCCACCGCAGTCCTTCCATACGTCGTTGTTGTCGATCAGTTGCTCCCCCTCGAACTCGGGGGAAAGGGGGGATCCTATTCTGCCCTCGTCGCATGCTCCGCATCGAGACGAGGTCGTGTGATCAGTTTTGTTGTCCTGCCAGCGGTATCAGCGCGCGAAGTGCGCATTTATCATTGGATTTCTCGGACGGGGATCCGAGCGGATCGGAGGAGGACGGCGATGGCCAACGGCCAGGGGTGGCAATCCGACCCCGAGCGTGGGGATCAGGAGCGCGACTGGAGCGGGTCCGCCTGGACCGACCGGGTGCGACCAGCCGGGGAATCCGGCACGCGCCGTCTCCCCGACCACGTCCCCCAGCTGCAGCGTGCCCTTTCGGAGGCGACCGCCGATCTCGACGCGGTGGACGACCGGATCTCGACGCTGTTCGAGCGCACCCCCGCCGCCCGGAATCCGGGTATGACCCCTGTGGCGCCGGCGCCTTCTCGACGTGATGAAGACATCATCGAGCTGTACGACGAGGGCGACGTCGTCGTGGACGTGGACGACACGGACGAGGTCGGCGCCGCAGTGCCGGGCCCGAAGGATTCGGCTGGGAGCGATGTCGACGCGGCATTCGCCGAGCTCGATGCTGCGCTCGCCGCCGAAGAACCCGACGAGCCCGCCCAGGCCGACAAGCGCAGGATGTTCCGGCGCCGCCCCAAGGGGACCACGTACGCCCCGAGCTGACCGCGTACGCCCCGAGCTGACCGCGTGGGCTAGGAGGAGTTCCTGACCTGTCGGGCCAGCGCGCCCCATCGCTCGAAGGCGTCGGGATGCTGCACGACATCCATTCCCGTGAAGTAGCTGACGACCCTGGTCGCGATACCGCCGTACTTGGCCACGATCTTGTCGGCGATGTCGTCCCACCTGCCCTCGGTGACGAAGTTCTCCAGGAGGTCGTCGTCGATCTCAGCCGCCATCCCGGGAATGTCGCCGGCCCGCTGGCGCTCGCGCAGCAGGTCGGTCATGTCCTCGCGGTCGAGTTGCTCGAAGATGAACGCGTAGTTGGGCGTCGACCCGTAGAACGCCACCTGCACGCGGGCCCGCTCGCGCCACACGGCCCGCTCGGCCTCGGTGTCGCCCACCACGAGAAAGGCCGGGACGATGAGCTCGAGGTCCTCGACCCGGCGTCCCGACTGGGCGGCGCCGGCCTCCAGGTTGGGCAGTACGGTCTCGCGCAGGTAGGTCGGCGTGTTCAGCGGGTGCACGTGGACACCGTCCGCCACCTCGGCGGCCATGCGGAGCATCCAGGGGCTGACGGCGGCGACATCGACCGGCGGGTCCCCGCAATCAATGGCACCCGGCGCCCACGTGGGCGGGAGCAGCGAGAGGTTGTAGAACTCGCCCTCCACTTTCAGAGGCGCGCCGGTGCGGAAGGATTCGAAGATCCGCTTCACGGCGAGGACGTACTCGCGCAACCGCGGACCCGGGTGGGCGAACTCCGATCCGTAGCGGCGTTCGATGTGGGCGCGCACCTGCGATCCCAGTCCCAGACGGAAGCGGCCCCCGCTCGCCTCCGCCAACTCCCACGCCGCGGCTGCCGTCACCATGGGGCTGCGCGGGAAGGCGACCGCGATCCCGGTCAACACGTCGATGTCGGCCGCCACCGCCACCGCGGCACAGGTGAGGTACGCCGTGCGCCCCGCCTCGGTCACGACAAGGCCGGACAGCCCGGCCTCAGCCGCCCGCCGTCCGAGCTCCGCCGCCTGCCGGAGGGGTTGGGCCGGCAGCATGGCGTCGAACTTCAGCGGCACCGACGCACCATCCCGCCCCGGACCACGTTCACCCTCACGTTCACGCCGGCAGCGGCGCCGTCGGCCGACCGCCCCGCCGCACCGGCACCCAGTGGTTGACGGTGGGGAAGAACTCCTCGGTGTGGTCGATCGTCGCTGCCGCCGCGTAGTGGTACACCATGGCGGCGCGGATGCCATTGGACTTGTTGTCCGTCGAACAGTGCATCAGGTGGCTGTCGAAGACCAAGAGGTCGCCCGGATCCATCAGCACCGGTTCGGCGGCGCCCATGTCATGGTCGTCGATCTCGAAGTAGCCGTAGTTGGCGCCGGGGCGGTGGTCCGGGACGTGCCGGTGCACCGGTTCTGTCTGTGATCCGGGCAGCACATGCAGGCACCCGTTGTCGAGAGTCGCCTCGGTCACGGCCAGCCAGACGCCCACAACGGGTCGCGCCGGTTCAAAGGGGAAGTAGAAGGAATCCTGGTGCCAGGGCTGCCCCCAGGCACCGGCCGTCTTGAAGATGAACTGCGACAGGAACACGTCGATGTCAGGGGCGATGAGCTCCGAGACGGCGTCCACCACGTTCGCCGAATGGGCGAAGGTGGCGAAGACGGGGTCGCGGTGGAGCGTGAAGATCTTGGACACCCCATCTTCCGGCTGCGCGACGGCCACGCCGACCTTGCTGCTCTCGGGGACCACCTTGACGCCGAGCCCGGCGGCCAGGTCGGGGTCGCGCACCACCTGCGTCACCCGGGCCAGCATGGAAGCGCAGGTCTCGGGCGGGGCGAAGCCGCTGATGCGGAAGAAGCCCTGCTCCTTCCACGTCATGCGCTGCTCGTCCGTGAGCACGACCTTCACCCGATCGGCGCCGCAGGCGGATCCGGCGGGACGCCGTCAGGACGTGGCCAGGCGATCGGCGTGACGTCGCTGGCGATGACCGCGCCCATGGCGATCCCGGCCCGCTCCACCGCCGGATGCGGGAAGCGCCCCTCGCCCCGGGTGGATCCGTCGGCGAAGTAAATGGCGGTGTGCACCCGACGGACCGTACCGGTCAGGTTCCGCTTGGCCAAGTGGAACGTCAGGCCGTGGTGGAAGGCGACCGACCGGGGCGGCACCTCGACGTAGACCGGCGTGATCCCCGCCAACTCGTCGCGCTCCAGCGGATCGTCGCCGCTCCCGCTGAAGATGTCGACGAACTCACGTACCGCGAGCCGGTGGCTCCCGGGCAGGTAACCCATGGCGCCGCCTTCGAGCGTCGATCCCTCGAACGGGATCCACGCGGTGATCGTGTTCGTCTCGACGATGGGCCAGTAAGGCTGGTCCTGATGCGGGTCGGTTTCGCGACCGCCCGCCTCCTTGTAGAGGGCCTGGTCATGCCAGATGCGCACCGCCGGCACGCCGAGGAGACGCGCCGCCGTCTCGGCGATCACCGGGTGGAAGGTCAGCGCCCGGACAGCGTCGCAGTCCTCCCAGAGGTTCTGGCACTGAATGAAGCTCTGCTCGTAGCGTGTCTTCTCGGCCACGGTCCGGGCATCGTGCCGGCTGCGCCGGGCCACACCCTCGTCGACGGCGGCGCCGAACCGGACCAGCTCGTCGTGGGTCAGGAGATCCGGCACCACGACGAAGCCGTCACGCTCGAAGTCCTCGACCAACTGAGGGGTGAGCGTGACGAGGGCGGTCACGGCGCCGGCTCCCCCCGGACCTCCCGGATGTACCCCACCAGCTCGTGTGCGGTCGGCGCGTCGAGCCACGGCGTCAGGTCGACGTCGTACAGCGCGGAGGGCTCAGGTCCCTGGTCGAGGTAATGCGGTTCCGAGGCCATGAACCGGCCGTCGACGAGCCGGACCTCTGTCACGAGGTCAGCGTACGGGTGCGGGCTGGCGGCGGGGGAGCCGAAGCCGAAGACGCGCTCGGATCCCATCACGGCGTTGGCCGCGGCCCGCCCCGACAGGAAGGGCCGGTAGTCGTTGCGCTCGAGCTCACCCGAATACGCGTCGAGGATGTGCAGGGCCCGGTCCAGCACCCCGGAGTCGAAGCCGTAGTAGACGTTCGGCGCCGGCAGGTCGCCCCAGACGCCCCACATCCACCAGCGCACCGTCGGGGGCAGGGCCGCCACAGCCCGTTGCACGCCGCGGCCCACGGCCTCGTGGCCGTGATGCACGTCGTGGGGCGAGGGCGAGACCACAATCGAGGCGTCGTGCTCCTCGACGATGCCCGGGAGCTCGGTGGCGATGCGCCTGGTGGCCAGCGCCCGGTCCCCGTCGAGATCGAGGTCGAGCGGCGGGTCCAGGAAGACCGGCAGGAAGCCGGCCCGCACGGCCGCCTCCTCCGCCTCGGCCCGTCGCCGCTCCCACTGCCCCGAGAAGCCCAGGCTGGCGATGACGCTGACCACGGTCCAGCCCCGGTCGAGCAGGTGGAGGAGCGCGCCGGGGCACCCGACAGCCTCGTCGTCGGGATGCGGCGCCACATGCACGATGGTGGGGGACACGAGCACTCACGTTAGACACGGCGGTGGTCGACCGCGCCGGCCTGCGACCCGCGGACGCAGGGGCAACCGGAGCCGGGCGTCACCACGCCGAACGGTCGTCAGCCAGAAGGCCCGAGCTCGGGATGATGGGCCCGGATGTAGTCCCGCATGCGGACGTCCTCGTCGGGGGTCAAGACGGCCACCAACTGCTGGACCGCATCGAAGGCGTCCGTCCCGAGCTCCGCTCGCACCCGCCGCTCGATGCGGCGGGCGGCGGCGCGTTGCGCGGCCAGGTACTGGTTCGCCCGGGGAGTGAGCGTGACGATCTTCTCCCGGCCGTCGGCTGCGGAAGCGCTGACGGTCACGTAGCCCCGTTCGCCCAGGGTGCCGACGATCTTGCTGGCCGCCTGGCGGCTGATCCCCATGCTCCGCCCGATGTCGGAGATGGTGACGTCGTCCGGGCGAGCGCAGAGCCGGAGCACCCGCCCGTCGGGCAGCCGGCGATCGGCGAACCCGGCGCCGGCCATCTCGGCGTCCAGCGCCATCTGGTACCCGACCCAGGCCCGCCGGAGGGATGTCCCCAGGGGCCGGGACCGCGGCCAGCGCTCACGGGCACGATTGTCAACCATGGTTGACAGAATAGCCGGAGGCGCGCGCATACTGGGAGCCGTGCGTCGACAGTCGACGAAAGGTGCGGGTCGTCTCGTCCGTCCGGTTGCGGCCCTCGTGGTCGCCGGCGGAGTCCTGGCCGCGTGCAGCAGCTCGCCCGCGCCGTCGAGTGCGCCCCCCGAGCGGGTCAGCGGGGGCCCCACCGGCCACTACGTGGTGGCGGCCGGCATCCACAAGATCAAGCACGTGATCGTCATAGAGCAGGAGAACCGCTCGTTCGACAGCTACTTCGGCACCTACCCGGGTGCTGACGGCATTCCCATGAAGAACGGCGTGCCGACGGTCTGCGTCCCCTTACCAGCGGGTGGATGTCAGGCGCCGTACCACGACACCGCCGACGTCAACGGCGGTGGCCCGCACGGCGCCGCCAACGCTCGCAACGACGTCGACGGCGGGAAGATGGACGGTTTCATCGCGTCGGCGTCCAAGGCGAAGAAGGGATGTGGCGCCCACGTCGACAATCCCGCGTGCTCCAATGCGGCGACGCCCGACGTCATGGGCTACCACACGGCGGCCGAGATCCCGAACTACTGGACCTACGCCAAGGATTTCTCGCTCGACGGTCACATGTTCGAGCCGGTGGCATCGTGGTCGTTGCCCGATCACCTCTACCTGGTGTCAGGGTGGTCGGCCAAGTGCTCGAGCCCGGCACCGTCGAGCTGCACCAACAGCATCGTGGGTCCCTACACGCCGGCGCAGATGCAGAGGTACGTGGACCAGGCTGTCGACACCGGCACCGCCGACATCACCAACGCCTGGACCGACATCACCTGGCTCCTCTACAACAAGCACGTCCCGTGGGCCTACTACGTGCAGACCGGGGACCAACCCGACTGCGAGAACGACTCGGCCATCACCTGCCCGCCGGTGGCCCAGAGCTATCTCACGCCCGGCATCTGGAACCCGCTCCCGGTCTTCGAAGACGTGCAGAAGGACCATCAGATCCGCAACATCCAGCCGCTGAACAACTACTTCTCCGAGGCCAAGAAGGGAACCCTCCCATCGGTCATGTGGGTCACTCCATCCCAGGCCGACAGCGAGCACCCGCCGGCCAGCGTCCACCAGGGCCAGGCCTACGTCACCGCGGTGATCAACGCGGCCATGAAGAGCCCCGACTGGGACTCGACCGCCATCTTCTTGCAGTGGGACGACTGGGGCGGTTTCTACGACAGCGTGGTCCCGCCCCCGGTCGACCAGAACGGCTACGGGCTGCGCGTCCCGGCGATGGTGATCTCTCCCTACGCCAAGAAGGGCTACATCGACAACCAGACGCTTTCGAGCGACGCTTACCTGAAGTTCATCGAGGACGACTTCCTCGGCGGGTCCCGCCTGAACCCCAAGACCGACGGGCGGCCCGACCCCCGTCCCGACGTGCGTGAAGACGTCAAGATCCTCGGGAACATAACCAACGACTTCGACTTCAACCAGGCGCCGCGGTCTCCCGTCCTGCTGCCGACCAATCCACCGACCGACTCGCCGTCGATCCCGCCCTCTTTCTCGGGCCAGGGGCCCTGCGACGGCTGTACGGCGACGCCACCCAGCACGTAGCGGCCCCGGCAAGCGCTGCCCGAAAATCAGTCAGAACATACTTTACAGATTATTCTAAGTAGAATACTATGAGCGGCGTGCCGAGATGGTCCCGCTCCAACCCCCTGGCCCTGGCTGTCCTCGTCTGCCTGTACGAGAAGCCGATGCACCCCTACGAGGTGGCGCAGACCCTGCGGGCCCGGGCCAAGGAGCAGAGCGTCCGCCTCAACTACGGCTCCCTCTACGCCGTCGTCGAATCCTTGGAGAAGAAGGGGTTCATCAAGGCCACCGGCACCCTTCGTGAGGGGAAGCGTCCCCAGCGCACCATCTACGAGATCACCGAAGAGGGCTCCCTCGAAATGACCGACTGGCTGACCGAGCTCATCGGGACCCCGAGCAAGGAGTACCCCGCGTTCATGGCCGGTCTCTCCTTCATTCCCGCGCTCGATCCCGACGATGCCCTTGCCGCGCTTCGCCGGCGCTCGGAGGCCCTGATCATGAAGCTCGTCGGGATGCGCGGCGCCATGCAGGCCGCCCGTGACGCCGGATTGCCCCGCATCTTCGAGCTCGAGTCCGAGTACGAGGAGCGCGTCGTCACCGCCGAGCTCGCCTTCGTCAAGGCGCTCGTCGACGCGATGGCGGACGGCTCGCTCGAGGGCATCGAGATGTGGCGCCTCTTCCAGACCGAGGACTTCGATCCCGAGGAGGTGCACTTCACCTTCGACCTCCCCAAGGAATGATGACCCGGAGCCGCGTGTAGGACCACGCGACCCCGGGCCGGTACGACCACGAGCTCGATCTACGAAGGACCTTCGCCCGAGGCAGCACCTGAGAGCGTAGGCGACCTCCGTGGAACGAGCTCTGCCCCAAGCAGCAGAACCGATCCGTGAAAGGTGGCGTGCATGCACGCGCTCATAGAGGCCGACGGCCTCACCAAGAAATTCGGGAAGGTGCAAGCCCTCTCCGATCTGACCCTCACGTTGCCGGCCGGACAGCCGGTGGCCATTCTCGGGCCCAACGGCGCCGGCAAGACCACCTTCATCCGCATGGTGGCGACGCTCATCGCGCCCGACCGCGGCACGCTCATCGTGAACGGCCACGACGTCGTGCGCGAGCCGATGGCCGTGCGCCGCATGATCGGCCTCGCCGGCCAGTCCGCCGCCGTAGAGGAGATGATGACGGGGCGGGAGAACCTCGTCATGGTCGCTCGCCTGTACGGCCAGGGTCGCGCCGAGGCGGTGGCTTCGGGCCAAAGGATCCTGGAGCAGATGGATTTGGTGGAGGCCGCCGACCGCCTCGTCCGGACCTATTCCGGCGGGATGCGACGGCGGCTCGACCTCGGGGCGAGCCTCGTCGGCTCGCCCCGGCTGCTGTTGCTCGACGAGCCGACGACGGGCCTCGACCCCGTCAGCCGCAACGAGGTGTGGGACGCCGTGCACGCCATGAGCGCGAGCGGGACCGACATCGTGTTGACGACGCAGTATCTCGATGAGGCCGACCACCTCGCCACCTCCATCGTCATCATCGACGACGGCCGCGTCATCGCCCAGGGCACGCCGAGCGAGCTCAAGTCACGCGTCGGCGCCGACATGGTCGAGCTGCACGCGATCGACGTCGCCACCATGCAGCGGGCGGCCGAGGTGCTGGCCTCGCTCGGGATGGCCGAGCCGTCGACCGATCCGGCCACGCGCCGATGCTCGCTCGCCGCGCCGGGCGGCTCGAAGCTACTGCCCATCGTCATCCGCGCTCTCGACGAGGCCGAGGTGCCGGTGGAGGACATCGCGCTGCGCCGGCCCACCCTCGACGAAGTGTTCCTCGCCCTCACCGGGCACCGCACCGACACCGACCCCACCACTCCGAAGGAGGACGCAGCATGACCATCACCCTCGACCCACCGCGCCAGACCCGACCGACGGATGCGGTCAGCAACCGGGGCGCATCGTTCCTCGTCGCGACCGAACAGGTGGCGGCGCGCACGCTCAAGAAGTTCATCCGCTCGCCGGCGCTGCTCATCGCGGGCACGGCGCAGGGGCTGCTCTTCCTCCTCATCTTCCGTTACGTCTTCGGCGGTGCGGTGGGCCACACCGGAGGGCTCTCCTATGTGGACTTCCTGGTGCCCGGCTTCGTCGTCACCGGCGTGCTGTTCCAGGGCATGAGCGCGGCCAGCGGCGTCGCCGACGACAAGGAGGGCGGGCTCTTCGATCGGCTGCGCAGCCTGCCGATCCGGCTGCTGTCCATCGTCTCGGGGCGGGTGGGCGCCGACACAGCGCTCGTGGCCTGGGGCGTGATCGTCATGACGGCGGCCGGCTTCGCCGTCGGCTTCCGCGTCACCGGCACGACCATCGACGCGGTGGCCGCACTGGGGTTGACCATCCTCTACGGCTTCGCCTTCGTGTGGCTGTTCATCGCCCTGGGCCTCATGGCCGGGAGCCCGCAAGCGGCCCAGGGCCTCTCGTTCCTGGTGTTCCCGCTGAGCTTCGTCTCGTCGGCCTACGTGCCGGTGTCGACCATGCCGGGGTGGATGCAGGCCTTCGCCAACAACCAGCCCATGACACAGATGGTCAACACGGTGCGGCTCCTGACCGGCGGCCCCCAGGCGCAGGCGCTGCTCGGGCACCCGGTGTCGTACTACCTGGTGCCCTCGCTGTTGTGGAGCGCCGGGTTGATCATCGTGTTCGCCCCGATGGCTGTGTGGAAGCTGAAGACGACGTAACGGACCTCGACCGGCGCTGACCCGCCACGAACCGTCAGCGCCGGTCGAGGTCGTCGTCGTCGGAAGGCTCGCCCGTCTGCAACACGGAGTTGATGGCCCGACGCAGCCGCTCCTGCGCATCAATCATCCAGTCGATGAAGAACGCGTACTCCTCCACCTGGGTGATGTCGCCCTCGCTGTAGTCGGCCACTCGGTACGCGGCGCGGTCGGGCAGGCGCTCCCAGGAGAGCGGCGCGCCGTACATCGACTCCACCAGGTCCTGTTGCAGTTGCAGCACGTCGAATTGCGCGGCGCTGGCCTCGGGGGTGCCGAGGTCGACGTAGAAGTCCGAACGCAGGCGACCGCCGGCCGCGAAGCTCAGCCCGTAGTGCGTCCCGGTCACGGGGGAGGGGAGGGTGATGAAGTTCAGCGCGGGGAGCGTCGTCATCTGGGTCCAGCGCGGGTGCCGGACGCGGACCTTGTCGAGCCAGCGCGACCAGTACTCGCGGTACATGGCGCCTTTGCCCCCGCCGATCGGTCCGGCCAGCTCGGCCATGTTCCAGCCGGTCGGGTCGCGCCACCACTGCGTGCCGGCGTAGTTGCCGCTGACGCCGGTGGCCTGCTCGAGGATGTGACGGATCAAGCCGGCCGGCGTGTACGCCGCCTTGTCGACGTCCCAGACCAGCGGTGCGTTGACGTTGTTCTGCCAGTGCGCCGTCCGCCGGGCGGGATCCATGTCGAGCCATTCCTCGAGCTGGCTCCGCATGTCGAAGGTCAGGTCGGTACGCGGGCTCAGGGTGAAGATGGTGCCGTCCCCGACAGACTCCGTCGTGACGAGACGCCGCACGAGCGCGGCGTCCTGCACCCGCCGCTTGGACTCGGCGATCTCCTTGGCCAGCTGGCGCTCCGGGCTGATGGTGAACTCCTCGACCTCGCGCACGGGGTAGAGCTGGCTGACGGAGATCATGGGCACGTTGCTGCTGCCCTGCTGCCCGTAGATGTAGGAGCGGAAGGCGCTGATCTGGACGAGCGAGATATCCAGGCCCATTTCGCTGAGCCAGACCACGCTGGCGGTCATGACGGCTGAGAAGTCCCGGGCCAGCAGGACGATGCGGGGACGGCGCAGCGTCTCCTGCGAGAGGTCGGGCGCATGCGACTGCAGTTCGGCCAGGGCCTCTTCCTGGCTCATGGGGGTCTGGCGGCGGGACTGGAACCGGGCGTAGTGATCGGCCAGCGACTCGGGGAGCATCCGGCTCGCCGCGGCCGCGTACTTGATGGCCGAGACCTCGGTGTCGGCGGACCGGCTGCTCTTGAGCTGGGCCACCACCAGCCGGCCATCGGCCCCGAGCCCCAGCACCGAGACACGGTCGCGGGGGGCACCGCCGGCCGCCGGCAGCCCGTCGAATTCGAAGGTCACGACCTTGACGGCGGGACCCAGGATGGCCGGGTTCGACAGGACCCACTCCTGCAGATCGGCGCGCTGCTCCAATCCCGCTTCCTCGAGCGAGATCATCTGCGCTGGCATCGCGACGGACCCAGCGACGGTGAAGAGCATTTCTTCCGCCATTTCTCAGAACAGGCTAGGACAAACGGTTGTTTTTACGCAGGTACCGAAAGTCACACGAAGACACAACGGAACATCAAAACTCGTGGCCAGGCGCATGCAGACGACGTGGCGGACATATCCTCAGCTCCCTCACGGCTCCGGGTACGACGTGACGACAATCCGCAGCGAAGACGCGAGGGCGCACCCGCAACTACGTCTCGGAAAGTGCCACACGCACCCGACAATCGCCAAGAATTGTGCAAATTGTGTTCTTTGGAGGCCGACATCGGCGGTGCGCCCCGCCGGAGAGCCAATGGTCGGCGCCGCACCGCGGGTCAGATGGGCGCACCTGGCGCAACGAGCGGCCACGGACGCTCGAGCTCGACGACGCGCGCCAGGTCGAGGAGCAGTTGCTCGGCGTGCCTCCGGCCGATGATCTGCATCGACACAGGAAGGCCGTCGACCAGGCCGACCGGGATGGCGACGGCCGGGTGCCCGGTCGTGTTGGCCGGGATGGTCAGGGCCCCGTTGTTTCCCACCGCCGCCTCGAACCCGTGTTCGGCGATCAGGTCCACGCCGTCGATGGTCGTCGGCATCGGACCTTGTGCTCCGAACGCCACGTCGGGGTTGGTGGCGCAGATGATGAAGTCGACCTGCTCGAAGATCTCGGCCACCTGCACAATGATCTGGCGGCGGAACGCCTCGATGTTCTTCGCCGTGTCCACGTTGAAGTGGTTAGTGGCGATGTTGGTCGCCAGCATGATCTCGGGCGTGAGCTCCGACTCACAACCGGGGTAGAGGTCGCCCAGACCGACCAGGAGGCTCGCCGTTCCGGCGAGGGCCCACTCCAAACCGCCCCTGGGTAGTGCGATCGGCACGTCGACGCGCTCGAGGCCGGCGTCCTTGATCAGCTGGCCGGCCGCTTCGTCCACCTTGTCCCGCACCGCCGACGCGACGATCGCCGCACCGAGGTCGACCGAGACGGCGACACGCTTGCCCTGGATGTCCTGCTGGCCGAGCCCAGCTTCCCAACCCCCGACCCGCGGCAGCGAGAAGGGGTCGTACTCGTCGGCGCCGTTGCAGGCATCGAACCAGCGGGCTGTGTCGCGCGCCGACCGGGAGAGGCATCCCAACACCGCGGTGAGCGGCTCGATCTCGGTGTGCGGGCCCTTCGGGATCCGACCGAACGTCGACTTCAGTCCGAACAAACCGGTGAAGCCGGCCGGGATCCGGATGGAGCCCCCGCCGTCGCCACCCGTGCACAGCGGGAGCAGCCCGCCCGAGACCGATGCGGCCGAGCCGCCCGAGGATCCACCGGGCGTCCGTTCGAGGTCGTAGGGGTTCGAGGTCGCTCCATGGAGACGGGTGTAGGTGCAGTTGATGCCGCCGAACTCCGAGGCCGTCGTCTGGCCGACGAGCACGGCGCCGGCCTGACGCAACCGGGCAGTCATGGTGCCGTCGTACGCCGACACGCGGTCCTTGAACACCAAGGACGCCTCGGTCTGCGGCCAGCCCCTCACCGGGTCGAGCTCCTTCACCCCGATGGGCACGCCGCCGAACGGCAGCTGCACGTCGGCAGAAGCAGCCGCCTCCCGGGCCGGCTCCTCATCGATGAAACAGACCGCGTTGAGCTTCGAGTCCGCTATGGCCGCCAGCGATCCCTCGAGCGCCTCGGTGGGCGAGATGGTGCCCGCCCGGAACGCGTCGACGAGGGAGCAAGCGTCTCCCATCCATGGTTCTCCCGTCACGATGCAGGAGGCTACCGAAAGCAGGGCGGTTGCTCTCGCAGCATCTGGCGAGAGGACAGTGGTTGACGGTGCCGGGGCCGGCGTATTCGGCTGGCCCCGGCACAGATGGCTCGGGGACACTGAGGAGAGACATGGACGGAGTGGAGGTGCCCAAGAGGAAGATCCGCCCGGGTTCGGAGCACATGGCCACGTGGATCGAACTCTTCTACGACCTCATTTTCGTGGCGGCCCTCCTCATTTTCAGCTCGGCCGCCTCCCACTTGCGGGTTTCGCAGAGCCTGTGGATCGTGGCGGTGTTCGCGGCCTCGTGGTGGGTGTGGTTCACCACCACCGTCTGCGCCAACCGCTTCCACATGAGCGACCTGACGCACCGCGTGCTCCTGCTCTGCCAGATGCTGCTCATTGTCTTGATGGCGACGGAGTCCCGGGCGTCGGTGAAAGGGCACACGGCGCTTCTGTGCTCCGAATTCGGCCTGCTTTTGGGGACCCTCGCCGTTATGCACGCCCGGGCCGCCCGGCTCCCCACGAGTGACCGCCTCTACGCACGGCGCTTGGCCGCACTGAGCGCCATCGGGGGGGTCATATTCCTGGCCACCGTTCCCCTGCCTGAGGACTGGCGACTTGGTGTGGCCGGGATCGCCCTGCTCGTGCTGCTGCCCGCCGCGCTCGTGAGCCTGAGCGCCCTGGCCCCGCTCTCGGAAGCCGACGAAGACCACATCGTCGAGCGCATGGGCCTCTTCACGCTCATCGTGTGCGGCGAGGCCTTCATCGAAGTGGCCATCACGGCCAGCCACCAGACCATCACAGGGATCGACATCGTGTCGCTGATCTTCGAGTTCGTTCTGGTCTTCGCTCTGTTCACCGCCTACTTCGAGGACATTCCTGCCGCCGGCTTGCTGCAGCGCCGCATGGCTCTCTGGGCACTCGCTCACATGGTGGCCCAGGGTGGCATCGCCGCCGTAGGGGTGGGCGCCTCCAAGCTGGTCGACTTGAACGATGCCGCCCGGCTGCCGGATAGCGAGATCCTGAAATTGACGGTCCCTCTGGCCGTCGTCTACTTGGCCCTAGTCGTCGTGGGTGCCTGCACTCGGCGCCGCCCCTGGCGCTTCCTTGCCATCTCCCGGGCGGTCGCGGCAGGGGCCGTGGTCGTGGTGGGGCTGGTGTGCTGGGCCATTCCCTTCGTTCACCTGCCCGAGGCCCTGCCGCTCTTCTGCGCGGTGGCGGTCCTCAACGCTGCGGCCGTGGTCCGCCTGCGCGCTGGGACCGTGGTGGCGCCAGCCTGACGTAGTGAGGAAGCAACGGTTCGGCTCAACAAGGCCCGATCCCGGGCGCAGACGTCCTGGCCGGAATGAGCGGCTGCCAACGCCGACCATCGACACAATGGCGGTGTCTGGTCAGGCTTGCCGCACAGCTCTCCTACTCCGTCGTCCGCTTCTTGAAGATCCGGGCCGCCAACGGTGCGGCGATGGCCAAGATGGCCACCGACCAGATCAGCGCCGCCTCGACCGGATGTTGCATGGGCCAGGCGTGAATCGTGGCGGACGGGTTCGGGTTGCCCCAGAGATGGCGGGCTCCCGCTACGACGGCGCTCACCGGGTTCCAGGTTGCGACGGCCTGCAGCCAGCCGGGCATGTGCTGGGTGGGCACGAACGCGTTGGAGACGAACGTCAGCGGGAAGAGCACGATGAAGCCGAATGATCCGGCCGACTCGGGACTCTTGGAGTTCAGCCCCACGCAGGCCGACACCCACGACACCGCGTAGGCGAAGAACAGGAGGAGCGCGAACCCACCGACGACCGAGATGGCGTTCGAGCCGGGGCGCCAACCGACCACGAGCCCGGTGACGGCAACGATCGCGGCGCACACCACCGACGTCAGGAAGTCGGCCGCGGAACGCCCGACCAACACGGCGGAGCGCCACATGGGCAGCGTGCGGAAGCGGTCGATCATGCCCTCGTGCAGGTCAGTGCTCAAACCGATGGCTGTGCCCATGGTCGAGGTCGTCAGGTTCAGTGCCAAAATGCCGGCCAGGAGGAAGTCGACGTAACTCCCGCCACCGGGGATCGGGATGGCCCCCCCGAAGATGTAGACGAACAGCACCGTGAAGAGCAGCGGCTGGATCGTCACGTCCGAGAGCTGCATCGGCTCGCGCGAAATGTGCACGAGATTCCGCCGGGTCATGGCCCAGATGTCGGCCAGCGACCCGAGGATGTTTCCGCCCGCATGGGGCCGGTCGAACCCAGTGGCGGATGGGGTCAACGTGGTTGTTGTCATGCGCGGACCCCTTCCAGTTCGTGCCGGCCCTCGCCGGACCCAACGGGACCAGCGGCACCGCCGGCACCGCCCGCACCGCCCCCACCACCGTCGTCGACGTCGTCGTCGGCGTCCTCCTCTTCGATGTGCCCGCCAGTGAGCGAGAAGAACACGTCATCCAGTGACGGCTGCCGCACCTCGATGTTGTCCACGAGCACTCCCGCGTCGTCCAAAGCCCTCACCACAACGGTCGCCAATCCCGTCGACGAGTCCACACCCGCACTCAACCGACGCCCGTCGTCGCTCACGGAGACCGGACCCGACACCAGCGGTGCCATGGCCCCGACGGCGGAAGGATGCGGCTCGGCCAGCGTCACCTCCAACCGGGCACCCCGGCTCGCCTCCTTCAACTCCTGAGGCGTCCCCTCGGCAATGACCCGACCGTGGTCCACGACCACGATCGCATGGGCGAGCTCGTCGGCCTCCTCGAGGTATTGCGTCGTCAGCAGCACCGTGACGCCCTCGCCGATCAGCTCCCGGATGGCTTCCCAGACCCGCAGGCGCGACGTCGGGTCCAACCCCGTCGTCGGCTCGTCCAAGAACAACACCGGCGGCCGCGTCATCAAGGC
>Ga0182024_10013004_pt1 | contig 16353 bp, 13 predicted proteins | sample P32metaG_FD_120480 | JGI IMG/M metagenome (GOLD analysis project Ga0182024, IMG submission 120480) | Permafrost microbial communities from Stordalen Mire, Sweden - P3-2 metaG (Illumina Assembly) | ecosystem: Environmental > Terrestrial > Soil > Wetlands > Permafrost | place: Sweden: Stordalen... | reverse complement strand
GCACCTCCTGCGACTGTGGATCAGCTGCCCGGAACCCGGCCGGCCGCTCTGCCCTGAGTACGCTGTCTGGCGAGGCGGATATCCGACGCTGGCATGAACCGCAGCACCGTGGCGGTTCAGCCATTTCCAGGTATGCGTGAGAAAATGGCGTGTGCCCGCCGTTGAGGCTGGCCCGGCCGATCGTCGTACCGCTCAGGTTTGTCCAGTAGATGTAGCCGCCCGCGGTCGCGACGCCGAACGGCCCTTTCACGTCGACGATGAAGTTGCTGTCGATGTGCGCCCCGTTCAGGTCCGCTCTGCCGACCGTCCTGCCCGCCCCGCCAGCGCCTGAGTTCGCCTAGAATACATAGGTCCTCGCCGGGCTCGGCCGAGCCGGCCCCGAAGCCAACGTCCCGCAGGCCCTGCGGGACGGTGCGGAAGCGTTGACTGGCTGGGAGACTGGCCGACATAGTGTTCGTCGCTGACGATCTGGGGGCGTGGCTGACCGGGCTGCTTGCCGATGCGGGCCGCCGGAAGCTGACGGCGTTAGTCCTCGGCACTGATCAGGAGCGCGCGCTGCGATCGGCTGCCACGGCGGCGGTCCGGCTGACCGCCGCAGAGCTACGGCCTGACGACGACTAGGCCGAGCTAGTAGCGCTGGTGATCAGCCAGGTCTTTGGCGAGCCGGTGCCGGGCGGGGCGCTGGCCGGGCATGCGACGGTGCTGGCGGCGCTGCAGGCGGGCATCGCCGGACAGCTGGCGGTCCTCGATGATGCCCAGCCTGACCGGCACCGGGCAGTCCTCCGCGGATGTGCTGGGGTGCAGGGCAGGGTGCTGGCGGCGAGGCTGACCGCTCATCTGCTGCGGGGGATCGTGGTAGCGGGGTCTCGGGGCGGGCCGCTGTTTGCGCTGGCTTCCCAGCTGAACGATGACGTAACTCACCCGCAGGGCCGGCAGCTCGAACCTGCGGCCTACTGCTTAGGAGATCTTCGACGACGCCCCGCTGATCTGGCAGATCCCAGGTCAAGCCCGATGTGGCGTGTCTGTAAGCGACCATGATTCACTGCTGATCACCGTCCGATCGGGCACGCCACGTGCACGGCCTCTAGATGCGAACTCAGTGCTCCACCGGCCAAACCGGCCAGGTAACGGCGTCCGCGTAGGTCAGCGACCTGCGTACGGTCACGCTAACGACGTGGTGCGCGGTTAGGGTCGGGGCGTCCTTGCCTGGGGTGTCTGCGTGATCGATGCGTAGCGGCGGGTTACCGGGCGGCGGCGCGGTCGGATACCAGTGAGCCGACCGCCTGGATGGTCTCCGGAAGGTCGTTGCGCCTGCCGGTCCAGCGTTGCAGGGACCGCCAGTTCTTACTGTCGGCGATAGCGTGCTCCACGCAGATCCGGGTCGATGACTGGCCGTGGCGGGCCTGCTCCCAGGCTTCGGTCACCTCGGGGGCAGCGTCTTTGGCTGGTTTCTTCGGCGGGACGCTGACCTGGCCGGGGTGGTCGCGGTGCAGGCCCCGGTAGCCGGCGTCCATCTCGCAGGTGACATCGGGGAACTGCTCGAGCAGGTCATCGATGCCGTCGGTCTGCAGGGCGGTCTGGTCGTGCTGGCAGCCCGGCCGGAACGTCGCGTCCAGCAGGGTCCGCCCGCGCTCGTCGCAGACCTTGGTGAACTTGATGGTGTTCATCTTCTTCTTGCCGGAGACGAACGCCCGCCGGCCGGGCCGGCGCGCCGGGGGGCGGCGGACCTGGATCTCGCTGCCGTCGAGCCGCAGCGTGATCCCGTGCGCGGCGGCGTAGGCGAACACGTCAGCCAGCGTGCAGAGCCGCCGCCCCTGGGGGTGGCGTATCCCCGGCCGGCCAGCAGCGGCCGGACTTCCCGCACGGCCCGGGTCACCGTGCAGCGGTGCACGCCATACATTTGCGCCAGCGCGGCGTGCGGGACCTGCAGCCGCAGCACCGCGAGGGTGACCAGCACCCGGTCGGTGAACACCAGTTCATGGCGGCGCCCGGCTCCCTCCGCGGCGGCGCTCCTGGCCGCGGCGGCGGCGCAGGTCAGACTCCCGCCGCGCCTGCCACGGGCCGGCCAGTTCGGCCACCACCTGGCCCAGGTGATGACGGGAGATCCCGATGAAGGCAGAATGGCTCAAGGTCGCACGAGCCCATGATCGCTTAGACACCGACTCATGATCTTGTGCGGCCGTTCGCTATCCAACGACCGACACGCCACGATCATCATGCCTCGTCCATGATCACCCAATTACGCACCACGTCGTAACCGCGTCTGACGCCGCCTGACCGGGCCTCGCCGTCCCATTCTGCTCCCAAAATCGGACGTCGGTGTTGGCGTGCTCGGCGGGCGGAAGCCCAGGAGCCGAAACGGCTCCCCCTCGAGTAGAGAACCGGCGACCCCTTGACCCCCAGGAATGCGTCCATATCCCCGCCACCAGGTCGTCCCCAAAGTTTACCGCAGGTGAAGCTTTGCACAGGTGAGCAGGCAGGACCCGTAGAGCGGCCTCGGGAGCACCGGTGATTCTCACTTCGTTCCCAGAGGTGGCTGGCCACAGGCCAAGGTGCATCTTGGGGCTTCGGTCGGGGCAGCGTAACCCTCCCTCAACCAGCTTGCCGTGCAATACATGACCGCGAACACAACGCTGCGGCCCGCAAGCGGCCACGATAGCCCACCGCGACGATAATGGCGGGGTGACGTCGGGCGAACTGATCACCGGCCAAAGTCGTGACTGATCATCTGGGGCCACGGCAGGGCCTTGCCCCGGCCGTCGCCGATGTGATCGCTGCCGTGATGCATCCCGGCGGCCGGGTGAGCCCCGGCTTCTTCGGCAGCGAACGGCTGGGCTTGGTATACCGGGCCTTCGTGATCGGCCAGGTACTGGACTCCCCGGCCGGCGGGCGGGACGTTGGCGAAGGAGTGTCTGGGGAGAAGGCCGCGGAAATCTTCAGGTCATGCCGGCTGACAGGGTACGGAAGCGAGAACTGGATTCAGGTCTACGAACACACAGGGGCAGTAGTCGCCGCCGCCGTGACGATCGGGAAGCGGATGCGGCTCGCGCGTGGCGAACTTGCAGACATCAGGGCTGCCGCCCTCCTGCACGATGGGAGCAAGCGGGCCGACGTCGAACGTCATGGCCCACTGGCGAACAGCCTCAGCAATCTCGACCGTGGCCTGGAAAACGAATTGATCCGGCGAGGTTACCCGCGGCGCGTTGCGCTCGCCGTCATGAACACCGGCCGGGCTGACCGGATCTTCGGCTCTGAGGTGGCGCGGCGGCGCAGCATCTGGCAGAAGGGCGTGGTCGCGGGGATTGTCGGACTGGCCGACACCCGAACTATTGGCGCTCATTTCTGCTCGCTCGCGGAAGCACAGCAGGAATACCTCCGCACCAAACTCGACGCGGAATCGGTCAGCTTCTTTACCCGGGACTGGTTTCCTTACTACCTTGAGGTCGAGAAGTACTTGAAAGCACAGGCCCCTGATCTCATCCTCGGCATCACCGACCAGGAGACCTATGAGGAGACGGTGTTTCCCGAGGTATTCGGGCCAGAGCCGTCACCGGGGGTCCGCACGCGGTATGCCTACGCCTGGCCCGCACATGAGTGAATCCAGCCCGTGCCCGCTTGGCCGCGGTAACGGTGCAACAGGCTGCTTGGCTAGATCACGAGGCTGCTGGCCCTGCGGAGCTGGGCCGCGATCCCGGATCCAGGCCCGCATGCCTTGTCACAAAATCCCGGGTGACCACAGCCAGGGGCGTTCCCATCTCAGCTGCGATGTTCGCATTCGCGTATCCGATCCATCCGCAGTCGGTATCCGTCGATAGCGGGTACGCGAGTGGCCCCCCGGCCATGTCCGTCACTATCGCGCCAGCCTCCGAGGCAATCAGGTGGGTGCACAGATCGTATGGATGTGCGCAGAGCCCTACTGTCCGGCCAACCTGACCGATCAAAGGCCGCAGGTCTGCGAAGAAGCGGTACCTGCCCGTAGCGAGCAGGTACATGCAGCCACCTGACGACAGATACTGATCGTTGTAGACAACTGCTTCACCCTGGCCGACGGGGCCGAGCACAGCGCCGAATGTCTCGTCGGCGATCTCGCCGATGAGCATGTGACTGCCAGCGAAGTAGTCGGCGAAGATCGCGAAGCCTCCCCTGACCGACGGAGCCGACGATGGGCGCAGTGCCCGTGCTGCCCCAACGGCCGAGGCAGTCGAAAACTCCCACACCTGTTCCTGCGCGCCGCGTCCTTTTGCTGCGGTGACAACTGATCCACGCCCAAATTCAAGGGGGGGAATCTCGGTCTGGATCGCCCAGACTATGTCGGCCAGGGTCGGCGTGGGCTGTGCGGGGGCAATCCCAGCGAGCGCCCAGGCGCTTCTCTTGCCATACGCGATCTCCCTGCTCCCGTCGAGCGGATCGATGATGACGCACCACTTCGCCTCGCTGTCCTTCGCATCAGCGGGGAAGACACGGCGACCCAACCCCTCGCAGATCACGATCAAGGGCTCCGGGGGGTTCCGGAGGCAGTCCTCGACGACTTCCTCCGGGCGAATGTCGATCTGGAAACTGGCGTCGCCAGCTCCTTCTCGCGCGACGCTGGACAAGAAGGCGGCGCTCTGCGAGCTCAGGTCTTCCCGGACTACCTCCCTGATCCGCAATTGCAGGTCGCCCAGAAAGTCAGTGAGCCACGACCACGGGACCTCAGTATCCATATCCAGCAAAGCCCTTCTCCCAGCATTTACTTATGCGGCTGCCTGCCCGGCCGCCAGACCTCACTAGTGGCCAGGCTGCGGTGTGTTTCCTTGGCCTGGGACCCCGTACGCTGCTCGCCGCCAGGAAGAGCAGGCCATCACTGGGCGGACCGGGGGAGAGCGTCGAGCAACTGGCGCGCCGACCGCATCTCGTCCTCCAGCCTTCCTTTCTCCTCATCCACGAGGCGCCGGAGCTGGTCAAGCCGCTGGCTCACGAGGATGCCCATCTCGCCGAGTAGCTGTTGGTCTTCCTTGAGGCTGTCGAGCGATTGTTGCAGCCCGGCGATCCCGTCCCCCGCTCCCGACAGGTAGTCCGCAACGAAGAGGCACATGATCGAGAGCACGCATCGAATCTCTTCGGTGATCTTCATCTCCGGCATGGCCGGAATCCCTGTGGGACTTGGCTGTGGCCCACCCGCCGCCGGGTAGCCCACCAGAGCAAGGGATTCGAGCCGGCGCCCCAGCGCTTGAAGCAGCCACGTCCCTATCCGGATTTCCGCGAGAACCATCCGGGGGAAGCCGGGATCAGCCCACCTCGAACTGTCCCAGACAGTATCAACGAGAGCACCGTCAGTGAAGGCGAAGCCGTTCCAGGTGATGAGTTCGCTGCCGATCCATAGCAGATCGTTCTCGCTGACGTCACCTCGCCAGATTCTTCCGAGCAGCCCCTGCCGCCGGATGGCATGCATGGCGGCGCAAACGGAGCTTGGCAGGTTCCTGATCGGCTCCGAGCGGAGATGCGCCGCTGCTTCCGGCCACCAGCTCGTTCGGTGCGGCTCAGCGTTCTCGGTGGCCTCGCCGAGAAACGCCACAGGATCGTAATCCAAGCGCAGGAACGACGATGTGTGGGGTGTGCGGCCAAAGGACACATAAGTCTGAAGGAAAGCCAGGTCCCTCTGGCCGGCCTCGTTCTCCACGAGGTTGCCGACGATCGGGTGCTGGTCCCGGGACCATACGAAGTGTTCCCAGACCTCGCTAGCTCCCCAGAGGCACCGCAGGGCCTCGAAGTTCAGGACCGACTCGGCCGGATAGCGCCGGTTCTCGTCGGACAGAACCTCCAGGAGGACCCTGAAGTGGAATGGATGTTCGACCGCGAATACCGAGTCATCGCGGGACGCCAGGTTGCGCAGGCCCGCCTTGTAGGCTGTCAGCTGGTCACCGGTCATTGGCTCGACTCTTTGCCCATGCGATTCGCGGGTAAGCTCCGCGATCCGCAGGCCCTCGCTACCGTAGGTGAGGCGCGCCTGCCCCGCGTCGTCCTCGCCGAGTATGCCGATGCTTCCCTGAAGGAAAAGGGCCCCGCCCAGAGTGGCTATTGCGCGCAGCCGGGAATCGCTCCGCATGAGGCGATCCATGGTAGCGACGGCGGGCGGGGCGGCCGCCGAGACTATCAGCCTGGTGATCCTTGAAATCGCCTTGATACCCGCTGGCCAAGAGCGGATGTCCGTCCTTGGCACCGTTGTTTTCGACGCTATTCTAGAAAGGGTCTTGGACAGCTCGTCTAGCTGGGCGTCGTCGCGCCTTTTGCTGATCACGGCGCTGGCGAGCAACTGAGCACGGGCGGAGCCGGGTCCGTCTGGAACCTGCTGCAGGCCAGAGAACTCCGCATTCAAGTATACCTTGAGGGATTGTTCCAGCAGGTCGAGAACGGCACCGGAATCCACCGAGCGTCGCCGCCGCATAACCCCGTGGATGAGATCCAACCGCTCTTCGGGGAGCTCCGGGAACGGCGGGAATCCTGTTGTCGCTGCCAGTTCCTCGCCGACAATCGAGCCGATGTGCTCGATGTAGAGCGTGAGCAGAAAGGCCACCACAGGGTCGTCGATCTCCTCGCTGACCTCTATGGGGACCATTGCCTGAAGGTCGGAGATCGAGGGCCCTGCCGTCGGTTCGCTCCCGGTGAGGTCCAGATCGGTCAGAGGATGCAAGGAGATGACTGCCCGCTCGCGTGCCAAGAGCCTGCTGATGGCTTGGGCAGCTGTCTTAGGCCCGTTACGTTCATAATGCTCGAAGGGCAGCTGAGCGGCAGCATCGGGGGCAGCTGCCTGCTGGTCCCCGATCACTATCACATGGGGGCCATCATTCTGCGCACCGTGGCCGGGGTGCGTAGCGAAGGCAATAGCGGCGCCCAGTGCTATTTCAATTGGCTGATCCAGCCGGGAAACATCAACGATGACGAGATGGGCATGGGCTAGCACGGAGAAAATGCTTGCCGGGTCAGTGCCGGTTAGGTCTTCCCGCCGCAACAGCTGATAGCCGTGGTTACGTTCAAGCTCTTCCTTGATGATCCTGTAGCGGGCGACGGACATGGGGTCCGCTGGCATGGCGATGTAGGCCAGCTTCGTCGTGCTCTCTGGTGCGCCGGGCATGGCTCCCCCCGGGATTCTCTAGTCCCAATACATATCAGACACGGGTCGGCCGCCTCCGGTGTGCCGTCGTTTGCGGCATAGATAGGTCCCCAGTTGACCGCGATGGCCATTGCGGGGGGCTGGCCGGTGACCATGTTCGCCCAGTGGTTCCCGCCCACGTTAGGTCGGCTGGCTTGTTCTAGTGATGATGTAACGTGACGCATACGGTGGTCAAGGGCTTGCTGGCCCTGGCTGCACTTTCTTGGATAACCGCTGATCGTGGCGATAACGGGCGCCCGGGTATACCTGCAGGCCGTCGGCATGACGTGATGGGCGGATTGGCAACGGGACTCCTGGTCGCCGGTCATGAATGGGCCACGCGGCCTGCCACTGGAAGGTGCGGACCGACTGTGCGGCCGGCAGTGCGCGCTTGGCGGCACGGGCTGGCAGGCACCGGAGCCGGGACCGGTCGCCATACTGAGCTCACGCGTGGGTAAGCTCTGTTGAGGGGAAAACGAATGGCCGAGGGTACCGGATCCAGGTCTGACGCTAGGAACATCGAGGCTCGCATAGCCCGTGTGCTCAGCGACTCGGTGGTCCGGCCTTCGCTGGGCGGGCGCCCGCCCGTACCGCCCGCGTATATACGGCGGCACTTGTGTGAACATGCGGCCGCCGGTGCCTCGCTGAACGCGGATGTGCTCCCGCCCCAGCTTCTCCCCTTCATCGACATCAACCAGTTCAGGGAACAAGCCGCCGAGGCGCCGCAGGCCACGCCGCCCCGGCCCGGCAGCGCGGAAACGCCGGCGCCCGCGCGCCCCGCATCGTGGAGTGCGTTGCTGGCTTTGGTGCGCCGGGTCTCTCATGTGTGGGACTGGGATCATCCGTATCAGAACGCCGCCGCGCTGCAATTCTGGGCTGCCGCTGATCAGGTGCGCCTTTCTGAACTGGAGGAGATCAGTTCCTGGCGGGTTCTCTGGGCGAAATCACCTGGGCCAAGCGAGATAATCGGCAGGCTGGCGTCGGTCGTCACGTGCCTGGCCGCGGACACCTTGCCGGCCGGGGACGGCGTGGCGGTCACCGGAAGCAGGGACGGCACGCTGGGCATCTGGAACCTCGAGACGGGCACCGTCATCACGGCGCCTACGCGGGGTGGGGCCATGAAGTCCGTAGCGATCGTCCACCGGCCTGGCGAGCTTCCGTATGCGGTGTCGGGAAGCTCCGACGGGACCTTGAGGCTCTGGGAGGGGCTCGGTGGGAGGTCCCGTGAACCCATGCGGCTTGCTGAGCGCTTGGGCGGGGCGGGCGTGACCGCAATGGCGACAGCCTCCTGGGACGATCACCCTGTCGTGCTGCTGGGCCGCCAGGACGGAAGCTTGCGTATCTGGGATCTGGACCGGGACAGCCTGGGCGGCTGGTCGGCCGACGACGGGGATCCGGTGACCGGGATCGCGACCGCGAAGCTGTCCGATGGCCGGATTGTGGCGGTGACCGTCCGGATCGACGGGACGCTGCAACTGTGGGACCTGGCCGGGGGCGCGGCCGCACCCCGCCGGGTCACCCGGCCTCTTCGTGGACATGACCAGGCTGTCCGGGCCGTTGCCACAGCGACGCTGCCCTACGGCACGACCGTCGCGGTCACGGGGAGCGACGACGGTTCGGTGCGGTTGTGGGATCTCGAAACCCCGGGGCTCATCGGAGATCCTCTGGTGGCTCACCAAGGGGAAGCCGTGACGGCGGTGGCGACCTGCACCGTGCTGGGTAAGGCGTTCGCCGTCACCGCAGGCCGTGATCATCGGCTGCAGGCGTGGACCCTCCCGGAGGGAGCGCTGGCCGGTGAGCCGATGGTAGGTCACAGCCTGGAGCTCACCGCGCTGGCCGCGGTGAGCTTGCCGGGCGACCGTGCCGTTGCTGTCAGCGCTGGGGCCGACCACTCACTGCGGGTCTGGGATCTTGGCCCGGTCCTGGTAAGGGAGCCACGCCCGGCAGCCGGGAGATCTGCCGCCGCGGCGGGCGGGCGGCTTCCCCCCGGTCCGGCGGTGGCCTCGGCAGGCTCATGGGGCAATCTGCAGATCTGGAATCTGTCCGATGGCCGTCAGCTTGGCGAGGGTCTCCAGCCTGACCTCCGGAACGTGACTGCCGTTGCCGCCGGGACCTGGCCAGACGGGGGGGGAATCGTTGTTACCAGATGTGGGCAACGGTCCATACCCCGGTCCGGGCTCGTGCCGGAGCGCCGCGATACGGGCCGCACGAGCCCGACCGCCATCTGCCTGGTTGATAAGGAGGAGATGGCGGTCACCAGCGATAGTGAGGGTGCCCTCTGGTTCTGGGATCTTGCCGAGGGCAGGCTGATGGGGGCTCCCGTGTCGGGCCACGCTGGAGGCATCACCGCGCTGGCCACCGCTCGCATGGACGGAAAGACGGTCCTCGTGAGCGGCGGATCCGACCGGACCCTGCGGACCTGGGACCTGACTGGGCTTCTCACTTCCAGGAACACACCGGCGGTCCAGGCTCATGGATCGCTTCGTGGCCGGCCCCTGCTCCGGGACGATGGGTTGCCTTCACATGACGGGCCAGTCGCGGCCATGGCGGTCAGTGCCTGGAACGGTGGTCACCTGGCTGTGAGTGGCTGCAATACGACCGTGCAGGTTTGGGACCTGCTTGGCCACCAGGCGGTTGGTGCTCCTATCGAGTTGCTCACCCATTCGGTGACAGCCATAGCGGCGGCAGACGTGAAGGGCCAGTTCATTGGCGTTGTCGGCAGCGAGGAAGATGGCGCGCTACGGGTGTGGGACCTGGAAAAAGGCAGGTCCCTTGGCATATTGCGCGGGCACAGGCAGCCCGTGACGGCGATTGCGATAGTGGCGACCGTAGACGGGCCGACGGTGGCCTTTACCGCAAGCTCAGATCTCACGGTGCGCGCCTGGAGCATCGAGGAAGGTCGGCCGATTGGGGATGCGATGCCCCTCTCCGGAATCCCCAGGGCGCTGTCCGGGTTCGGCCATCTCGCCAGCCCGGGCTTGATCGTGGGAGGCGACGACGTCCTGGCAGCTCTCCAGTTGCTGCGAACTTGATGGCCGTTCGCTGGCGCTCGGCACGGCGGAGGGTGCGGGCCGGTTCGTGCACCGGATCGCGTTGACGATCAAGGCAGTCTTACGGCTGGCCGCTCATCCGCCGGGGGCGACGAGCGTACCGGGATCGACGAGTAGTTGCTCCCAGTCGTCGCGCAAGGTAGTCCGCAGCATGTCGTGGAAGAGCCGGTAGACGGTGACCCCGTCCTCCCGGTCGCTTACCAGATAGGCATTCATGCGGGAGTCGAGCAGGTCGACGATGTCGCGGTCGCCGTACCTGGTCCTGTCCGCGATGGCGTTGGCGACGGCCGGCCATATGTTGCCCCAAGGCAGGCCGCGTCCATAGGCGTACGCAACGGCTCTCAGCAGGGTAACGGCATCCTCACGGCGCGATTGATCGTAGGGAAAGGTCTGCCACAGGTCGTCACGGAAGACACCGACCACGCCAGCGTCGATCGCTGCCAGCCACTTCTCGTCGGCTGGGTCGAGGGCCTCGCTGCGCGCCGCGAGAGAGGTAGCGGTCATCCGCGCGATGAGGAAGGAACGCCCGGTACGTCGCTCGATGGCCCGGGCGATCCGGTCAGCCACGTCTTGGTGCCGCGTCGCGGCGTAGGGGCTGCCGGCCGTGTTGCTCAGGATGCTGGCGGAATACGCCCTGATGTCGTCTTGATGCCACCAGGGATCGTCATCGACGCGGAGCCGCCGGGCGTCGAGTTTGATCACCGCGTCGTCGGCGAGAGGGCGGTTGTACCCGCCTTCGGCCTTGGCATAGGCGTCTTCGGGGCCGCCGGCGGAGCGAACACCGACCAGCAGCCGGACCTTGTTGGCGTTCTTGCCTCGGGTGAGCCGGGCAAGCAGGTCGACGACCGCGCGTGGGTTGTGGGCTTCGTCAAGGGCATCCAGGACGATCGTGACCGGTGTCTGGCGGGTGGCCAGCCAGTCCGTCCATGCGGAGACACCGTCATCCAGGGATCCCGCGGCCCAGCCGATTATGGTGGGGTGGGGCACGGTCAGGGCTTCGGAGAGCTGGCCGAGGATCTCGTGGGGCCACTTCTGGCTGGCTACCACCGCCACGTCGATAGCCCCTTCCTTGGGCCGCAGGTCGTCGGGTATGTCAGCGACCTCATCTTCGTAGGCGGCCAGGAACTGGGGATCAGACAAGGTGACAACCCGGGCCAGGGCGGCCGACTTGCCGCATCCGGCCCCTCCGGTGATCAGCGTGGTCTCCGGCTGGCCGGTCCCGACGATACGGATCAGCTCTTGCATCAGCTCGGCCCGGCCGGTGAACAACCATCCCGGGGAGTCGGGACCGGCCACGCCCCGGGCGCGGGGGCCCCAGTGGGTTTTCAGGTCCTGCTTGGGCAGCGCCAGCTCATGGCGCGCCGGCTGGGTGGGCACGACGGCGGGCGGAGCGTAGTGCGGACTGGGCAGGCATAGGTGAGGTTCCCGGAGTGTCCCGCGATACTCCTGGTCCAGGGTCTGCCGCGGGCCGAGGAACGACTTGACCGTGTCGAGGAAGTCCGCGGGTGAGAAGTACTGGTCGTCGGTGCCGTACTTGCGGCCCTCCTCGCTGCGCAGCTTCTCAACGGCCCTGCCGATGGCCGTGGTGAGCCCTCCGGCGATGGCCCGCTGCTCTGCCCGCGCACTCGGCAGGATCAGCCAGGACGCTGGCACGGGCACGTCCCAGTTGAAGGTCTGCTTCACGATGGCTCCCGCGAAGCACGTATCGATGATCAGCAAGAGGTTCTGGATCTTGGTGGCGGCAAGCCACCTGACCAGGTCGGCCGTGCGCAACGCAGTTGTGGGCAACTCGCCGGCGACGCTGTCTGCCAAGACGGTCCAGTGGTCGCCGTCCGCCATGGCGCCATGCCCGGTGATGAACACCACGGCCGCATCGTCCTGGGACCATGGCTTGACAGAGCCGCGCAGCGCCGCCCGAATCCGGTCTTCGCTCGGATCGTGGGCCAGGTCGGCAAGGTTGTCCGGAACCGTAAATGCCCGGTCACCGAGTCGCTCGCTGTCGCAAAGCCAGGCCTTCAGTTGAGCGAGTTCCACAGCCACGGGCAGCCTGGGGAAGTTCGGGTCGCGGTAGTTCGAGGTGGCGATTGCCACGAAGTAGCGGCGTGCGGCCGCTGGCGATTCCTGGGCGGCCCCGTCGGCACGTGGGCCGTTCACAGGCTGCCGAATAACGGCCACGGCGCCACCCCAACTCATCGCGGCTCGTCACGAGCAGCTACGGCGGTGAATATCTTACCCGCCGCGGCAGCTTCATCTCAACGCAACCCCGAATGAGCCGTTCCTGGGGGCAGGTTGCTCTCGCCGCAATATGGCGAAGGTTGGCCGGGCCGGTCCGGCGTCATTTTCGTGCGGCACAAGGCTTATCAGCCGACCGTGGCCTGCTGGCCCTTCAGCAGAATGTCGTCTTCCGGGATGTGCTTGGTCATGGCATCCAGTTCGGCATCGCTGTACCAGTCGTCTTCCGGGCCGTTACCGCCATGCTTTACTACGTGAATTACGGCGTTGCCGGGCAGGTACACGTTGTGCGGGATCTCGCGCCGTGTCGTGTACACATCACCCGGTTTCATCATCTTCCACAGGACCATGTTATTGTCCCTTTCGGTAAATGCTGCCCACCCTTTCTGGATGATGTAGGTCTCAAGAACCACCTTATGGTAATGGCTGTTCTGCCAGCCGCCATCGGCGGACGCTTCGACCCGTACGTAGGCACTGCCATCGGTGGACACGAGCCTGTATCTTAGCTCTCCATTGTCCATCAGACTGTGACTCGACGTGACCCCGTATTCTTGCGCGAGCTCCTGCGATATATCCTTAACCAATGTCGTGGCCTTCCTGCTGGGGTGCGGCAAGGCATGCCGCCCTCATCGCATGCGCGGGCGGCCAGCCTAGCCAGCCACCACGGCTAGTCACTAATGCCAAGATCCTGCCTATGGTGCCAGGCGAGATAAAGGCATGCTTCGCCGGCGGCGAGCATCTTTCCTTTTAGCCAGTGCCGCACGCTGCGCTCCGCAAATAGCATACCTTCAGTGTTCTTGTCGTCTGAGAATATCAGCCGACCCTCATCGTTCTCGCCGACAATAGCCCCCAAGATGGTATCAAAGATGTCACCGTCAAATACGGCGACGGTTAGGATCTCAGGTTTCCAAGTAAGCGGGTCCAGTCCGACGCCAAGGTAGCTGATCCTTACGTGACCAGACTTCCGTGCCTCCTCCAGAGCGGCCGTCACGTCCCGCAGCATAGCGCTGCTATGCTGGTCAAGAGGCTGGCCCTGATTGTGCGCGACGCCTAGAAACTCTTCCGCATACTCTCTGCAGATGCTGCGCCAGAAGCTAAGGTCCGCGGGGCCGGCAGTGGCTGATAGGTCCTGCGGTTGAAATTCCCCCGCCGGCGTAACATGCGCCACGCCCTGTGACAGGGCGACTTTCTCTGGGTCGCGTTCGTGCAAGATGAATGTGGCCGTCGGCGAGTCACGCCTTACCGTCAGTGTGCAAATGCCGGGGATGGCGCACCGGCGGCGAAGATCAAACGGATCTCCCAGCCACTCACGGTAGGGCCCGTACATGGGATGACGTTGCCGGGATTCCTCCGTGCCTGTCAACGTTAGCAGAGCGGTTTCAAAGCCCAGTACATCTGTGGTATCAAGTGCGTCGAAGTAGCGGCCCGCAGTGAAGGTGAAAACGACCCGGGATCCTGCCGGATCCTGCCTTGCGTCATTCGCTGCGACATCGAGCAGCCGGTACGAACTGCCATTGAAGAACAGCCTGTCGTCAGGCTGCTCGATATGGGAAATAGTCTGATGATATGTGTCGTAAGGCCCGCCCACCGCCGTCCAGTATGTGCGCGTCAGTTCCCTCGCTGGCTCAAGGGAAGCCCCCATCTCTTCTTCGCCCGCACCTGATTCTTCCCAGCGAAGGGTTATTTGTTCGAGCGGAAGCGGGGCACGCGGAATCCAGCCTGACCGGACCAGTAGCGGCGCGTTAGGCACGAGAATAAGGGACTCTTGACTGTCTCGCGCAACCGACTGGAGCATGGGCTTGTCATACTTCAGGATGTGCCTGGCGCGCTCGAAGGCTTCTCTATTTATAGCCCCCACCCTTCCGGCCGCTTACGCGTATGGTGAGCACAATAAGGACCCTGGAATCAACGAGAGACCAGTCTACACACAGGCTGGCGGCACGCCCGCGACTACTCTGCGGGAGGCGGCCCGCACCGGCCAGCCGATACCGGCGTCACAGGCCGGGCCGCTGAGCCTGCGCCCCGCCTTCCCGTCCTGACCGTGACGATGTCCTGGTCCTGCCACGGCCTGGGCTCCGCCGGCCGGCGTCTGCCGCCGGTGGCGTGGCTGCTGAAGCGGCAGTATCTGATTTCGCAGGCGGGCTTGTTCGGGCGCGCGGGCCCAAGTAGGGAATGATCCTCTATGCGGCGGCCTTGCCTTACCCCGTATCATCCGGACATGCCCGACCAACAAGATCTTCCGTCGCTCTCGATCCTCGGTCAGCTCGTGGAAACCGAGCGCACGGCAATGAGCGCACATGCCGAGAGCCTCGATACAAAAGCGAGTGTCGTTCTGGGGTTCGCCGGCGTTCTCGTCGGGCTGGCCGCTGCCGCTCATTCGGCGCTCTCGGAAAATGCGCTGTTCCAGGCCGGGATGGGTCTCACAGTGGCGGCTGCGGTGCTGGCAACGTGGGCCTTCGTACCTAGGCGCTTCCCTGTTCTCGAATTGCGTCCGCTTCGCGAAAGATACCTGATAGCGCCAGAAGCGCAAACGCGGCTGCGCCTGCTTGACACGCAGATCGAGATGACCAGGCAGGCAGCTGATCTGGTAAAGCGCAAAGGCCGTAGGGTACAATTGTCGGTGACCTGCCTGGCGGGCGCTGTGGCTTTGATCGTGATCGGTACACTGACGGCAGGAGGTCAGGCCCATGCAGGAAAACCAGCAACCCCCGCCGGACGCGGCGACCGAGCACACCTCACTTCCTGCGTCGTCTCCCGGCATTCCTGCGCCACCGGCCTATGACCCGGACGAAGCGCTCATCGGTTACATCGAAAAGGGCCAGGAGGCGCCATCGCGGTCGGCTGAACCGTCCGGGCAGGATCCGCAACAGTAGCCGCACGGAGCGGACAGACGGCTGAAGGGCGTCACGTGCTGCGGGAGAGGCGGCCGAGGGACAGGACGAAGATCGACGACGGTAGCCAGCCTAGTGAATGTATCCACCCCGGCGGCTGGCCTCCGCGTCAAACGTTGACTTGTGGCCCGCGACCCGGTGGGGGCCAATAGTCACGGGCGGACAGCCCAGCCAGAGGCGATCGGCACGCAACGGGCACGGAACCGGAATCGAGCCTCGTGACGATCATCTGCCAGGCGCCCGATATGCCGTCTGAGCTGGCGATTCTGGGTGGCGCCCGAGCAGGACTCGGACCTGCGGCCTACTGCTTAGGAGGCTGTGGCCGCTGGCGCGCGCTAACCTGCTAAGCCCAGGTCATGGACATTACGGCAGTTATCGTGAGCGCCCCTGAGCCAATCGCGTGACGGGACCTCGTCCGTAGTTCGCAGGCTGGCACGGCGACGTGTGGGAGGCCCAGTGGCGTCCGGAACCGATATCCTGAGCAACCAGGGCGCATGCCGGAGGCCATGATGGCCACTTTGATCGGGTTGGACACTGTTGGTGCTGCCCTGCTCGCAGATGAGTTCCTGCTTGAAGGGGAGACACTTCAGTCTGTCTGGCGCTACGTCATCGTCCAGCTTCTTGACGACTACTCACATGATCTTGCCCGAGCCGGTGCCTCAGTCGCATCCCAGCGATTCGATCGCGAGCCGCCGACGACGCGTTCCGCCGAGGTGGATGCCGCACTCGCCGCATTGGCGGAGTACCTCGCTCGGCGTGACAACTGGCCTCTGCCCTCCTGGGCGCGCAAGCCAGGGCGGTACTCCGCCAAGTGGTGGTTCGTGACGCCGCTGCGTGGGATGCACCCGACCGCACTTCAGGAGTCCCCTCCGTCCTTCCGCACCAGGGGGGTCTTCATCACCGCCGGCGCTCTGAGTCGAGTATGACTCGGTACTTCGAAGCGCCGGGTCTCCTGGTGGATGTGGCGTCAGCCGAATACCTGCTGGCAATGAAGCTCTTCTCGTCCCGGGTGGAGACCGACGCGGAGGACATCGCATTGCTGTACCGCGAG
>Ga0182024_10013003_pt1 | contig 16354 bp, 13 predicted proteins | sample P32metaG_FD_120480 | JGI IMG/M metagenome (GOLD analysis project Ga0182024, IMG submission 120480) | Permafrost microbial communities from Stordalen Mire, Sweden - P3-2 metaG (Illumina Assembly) | ecosystem: Environmental > Terrestrial > Soil > Wetlands > Permafrost | place: Sweden: Stordalen... | reverse complement strand
TATTTCGCCGAAGATCCCATGGACATGAGCGGCCCGCCCACCAAGAACCTCGACCGCATCTGGCTCCTCAAGGGCGGCGATCCCCATAAAAAGGTCCTCTTTGCCGAAAATATGTGGGCCGTCATGGGTCTGGAAATCGTGGGCGACAAGCTCTATTGCGTCAACGCGCCTCACGTCACCGTCTTCACCCTCGACGCCGACGGCAAGGCCAAGGATAAAAAAGACCTGTTTACGAACCTCGGCCCGCCGATGGCCGGCGTGCCCAGCTTCAACGACCACATCCCCAGCGGCATCCGCTACGGCGCCGACGGCTGGCTCTACGTCAGCATCGGCGACAAGGGCATCCCCAAGATGACCCGCAAGGAGGCGAACGAGGGTTCCGTCTACGTCACCGAGGGCCGCGAACGCCGCACCAAGGACGGCCAGTACATCAGCCTCGAAGGCGGCGGCGTGATCCGCTTCCGCCCGGACGGATCGCATTTGGAGGTGTTTTGCAGCGGCACGCGCAACCACCTCGACGTTCCGCTGGACGACCACGACCGGATTTTCGTGCGCGACAACACCGACGACGGCCGCGGCTGGTGGGCGCGGCTGATGTACCTGCCGCCGGGAGGCTTCATGGGCTACCCGTGGGCGTACACGCGGCGGCCGGAGGAGACGCTGCCGATCATCCACGACTTCGGCGGCGGCGCCCCGTGCGGGGGCTACGTCTACCTCGACGACGGCCTGCCGGAGACCTACCGCGGCCGCATCTTCCACTGCGAATGGGGCCAGGGCAAGGTCTGGGCCGTCAAGGTCGAGCCGGACGGCGCCGGTTTCAAATATGTCGATCAGATCGCCTTCATGGACCCCGACAAGGTGAAGGACTTCCGGCCGTTCTGTATCCGGCCGACGGCCGACGGCCGTGGTTTCTACGTCACGGATTGGGGTTTCAGCGGCTGGCTCCAGAACAAGAAGGCCGGCCACATCTACAAGGTCACCTACGTCAAGGACGACGTGAAGCCGGCGCCGCGCGGCGCCGACAAGGACTCCATCGCGGAGCTGATTAAAGCGCTGGACCACCCGGCGTACACGGAACGGCTGCGGGCGCAGCGGGCGTTGCAGAAGTTAGGCAAGGAAGCGGCGGATGCCGTTGCAAACAAGTTCACGAAAGGCGAACTATCGAAGCGGGCGCTGCAGCGCGCGGTTTGGGTCGTAGACAGGACATGGCCGGACACCTGGAGTGCGGTGGTCCTCGGCGCCGCCAAGGACTCCGACGCCGGGGTGCGCATGGAAGCGGTGCGCGCCATCGGTTTGCATCCCCCCGTCATCAAGTCCAACGGGCTTGGCGGCATTCTGAGCGACGCGCCGACCCAATCTCGCTTGTTCAAGCTGGCCGCGAACGATCCCGATCCGGGGGTGCGGCTACAGGCCGCCTCGGTCCTCTCAAGGTCAGGTGATATTGCGGACCTTGTGATACCTTTTTTCGCCACGGAGCAAGACCACTTCGTGCGATTCGCGCTGGTGCGGGCGGTCAAACGCAACGCCGACTGGGACAGGCTGATGAAATCGGATGCGGTGGAGGATTTCGTCAATCAGCCGAAGGACGGCCCGGCCCTCGACGGCCTGCTTTGGGCGCTGGCCGATGAGTACGACCTCGGCGCCGTGGCCCTTCTGCGACAACTGGAACGACACGACGACCCCGCCGTGCGTCGGAAGGCGGTCGCCGACCTGGCCCGCGTCTACCGCGACCGCAAGCCCTACGCCGGCGGCTGGTGGGGCACGCAGCCGGCCGCCGGCAACCCGCCGCCGCGCGAGGTCGATTGGGAAGGCACGCCGGCCGTGCGCGAGGCGGTGCTCGCCGCGCTGGCCGACAAGGACCCGGCCGTGCGCAAGGCGGCGAGCCTCGGCCTGCTGGCGGTCAACGACCCCGCCACGCTGGAACCGCTGCAAAAACAATTCGCCTCCGAAAAGGACGTGGAAACGCGAGCGGACCTGCTCCGCGCCGTGGCCGGGCTGGCGTCGCCCAAGGCGGCCGACTTCCTCACCGGCGTCGTGAAAGACGGCAAGGAGGCGGAAGCGCTGCGACTGGAGGCGATGTCCGGCCTGGAAAAGATAAAGGCGCCGGCCTCCGCCGAAACGCTGGCCGCGCTGGCCGTCCCGTCGGAACCCGTCGCCGTGCAGGTGCGGGCCGTGACGGCGCTGGGCGTGCTGAAACTGCCGGCCGGCAAGGCTGCGTGCGTCGCCGCCCTCAAGAGCGAAACCCCCGCCGTCCGGGCCGCCGCGGCGACGGCCGTGGCCGAGGTGGACGGCGGCGCGGCCGTCGCCCTGCTCGCCCCGCTGCTGGACGACAAGGAATCGGCCGTGCGTATCGCCGCCGTGCAGGGTCTTGGTACTCTCAAAAACAAGGCGGCCGTGCCGGCGCTGCTCAAGGCGTCCGCCGACGAGGCGACGCAGTTCGACGCGATCAAGGCGCTGACCCAGACGCCGGACGTTCACGCCCTGTCGGCCTACCTGACCGGTCTCGGCTCGAAGAACGCCGAATTGCGCACGGCCTGCAAGACCGCCATCGCGGCCATCCGCGACGAGGCGGCGCCGTCGCTGGAACAGCTGGTCAAGGGCAACGAGGTGAAACCCGAAATATTGCCCGAATTACGCTCCATTTACTCTTCACATGTGCCGATCCTGCAATGGCGGCTGATCGGCCCGTTCCCGCGCGACGGCAAGGCCTACCCGCCGGAGAAGGAGCAGAAGTTCGACGCCGTGTACACGAGCTTCGACAAGCCGGTGAAGTGGGCGAACCACCGGGCCGACGCCAAGCAGCACGGCCGGATGAACCTCGACCACCTCTACACGCCGAACAGCGACGTGGTCGCCTACGGCTACGCGGAAGTCGAGTCGTCCGTGGACCGCGACGCCCAGCTTCTGGTGGGCAGCGACGACACCATCACGATCTGGCTGAACGGCAAGAAGGTTCACGAAACGCAGGGCGACCGCGGCTGGAACTACGAACAGGACCACGTGCCGGTACATTTGGAAAAGGGCGCGAACAAGCTGCTGGTGCGTTGCGGCAACACGGCCGGCCCGTGGGAATTCAGCGTGGCCGTGGCCGGCGAGGCGGACCAGTACGCCTTCCTCAAGGGTGGGACGAAGAAGTTCAACCTGGAGGACTTCCGCGCCTTCGCCCGCAAGGCGCCCGGCGACGCGGAACGGGGGAGCAAACTGTTCCACGACTTAAAAGGACTGGCTTGTATCAAGTGTCACGCGGTCGGCGGCCAGGGCGGCCAGGTCGGCCCCGACCTGGCGGGCATCGCCCTCAAGTACAAGCCGGAGGACCTGATGACGTCGGTGCTGGAGCCGTCGAAGGTGATCGCCCAGGGGTACGAGACCATCGTCCTGACGACGGACCAGGGAATCACCCTTACCGGGGTGTTCAAGGGCGAAACGGCCGACGCCGTGGGCCTGGCGGACAAGGACGGCAAGCTGATCTCGGTGCCGAAAAAGGAGATCGACGAGCGGAAATTCTCGCCGGTGTCCACGATGCCGAACGGCCTCAACGACGGCATGACGCTGCAAGACTTCGCCGACGTAATCGCGTTTTTGGAGGCGCGGAAGGAGCAGCCGCCGCCCAAGAAATGATGATAGAATGATTTCACCGCGGAGAACGCGGAGAGCGCGGAGAAAGACAAAGAATTGCTCCGCGCTCTCCGCGCTCTCCGCGGTGAAATGAGTTTTGGGTCGGAAGGAGGATGAATCGTGCCTTCCCCGTTTCCCGGAATGGACCCGTTTCTGGAAGACCCGGCGGTCTTCCCGGATTTGCACGACCGTCTGATCACCTATCTAAGTGAGGCGTTAAACGCCGTTCTGCCGGCGCCGTACTTCACGGGTATCGCTTCGCGCGTTTGGATCGAGTCGTCGCGCCGGCGCGTCGAGCCCGACGTGGACTTGCTGCGACCCGCCCAGCCGGTCAACGGGGGAGTGCATAAGGGCGGCGGAGGGGGCGTCGCTGTCGCTCAAGAGGTGACGACGGAGCCGGTCGTCATCGAACTCGCGTCCGAGGAGGTGCGAGAAACATTCCTCGAAATCCACGCCCAGCCCGGCGGCGAACATCTGGTGACGACCATCGAAGTCCTAAGCCCCTCCAACACGCCGGGCGGACACGGCCGCACGCCGTACCTGCAAAAGCAAGATGAGGTCCTGCAAAGCCGTGTTCACCTTGTCGAGATCGACCTGCTGCGGGCCGGCCTTCCCACCACGCTGGCGCCCGTCGGCCAAACCGTTCGTGTGGCCGGCTTTTACGACTACCACGTCTGCGTCCACCGCTGGGACCGCCCGAACCTCTGTTTCGTCTACCCGATCCAGCTGCAAGGACGCCTGCCCGTCGTGTCCGTACCGCTGCTGCCGGACGACCCGCCCGTCGCCGTCAATCTGAAGGCCGTTCTGGACCGCGCCTACGACGGCGGTCAGTACCGGCGCCGCGTTCACTACCGCGAATCAGTCCCGCCGCCGCCGTTGCATCCCAATCAGACGGTTTGGGTCGAGGAAACCCTTCGCGCCGCCGGTCTGCGGGAACCGCCGCCCGGCCCGACGACTCCCGAGGCGACCGCATGACGACGATCCGGGTCAACCTGGGCGAACGTAGTTACGACATCCGCATTGTCAGCGACGACCGCCACGGCCTGGGGCCGTTCGCGCGCGAGCGCTGCCGGGGATCGCTCGCCTTCATCGTCGGCGATGAGCACGTCCGTCCGCACGCCGGCGCCGCGGCCGACGCCCTCGCCGCCGGCGGCTTCCGCACCGCGTCGTTCGTTTTGCCCTCCGGCGAGTCGCAAAAATCGCTGGCGTCGGCGTCCGTCCTGTACGACGCCCTGGCCGACGTGCAAGCCGACCGCGGCACGCTAGTCGTCGCGGTCGGCGGCGGCGTCGTCGGCGATTTGGCCGGCTTCGTGGCCGCGACGTACAACCGCGGGCTGCCGCTGTTGATGGTCCCGACGACGCTGTTGGCGATGGTGGACAGCAGCGTCGGCGGCAAGGTCGGCGTCAACCACCCCAAGGCCAAGAACCTGATCGGCGCCTTCCACCAGCCGGCCGGCGTCTGGATCGACACCGCCGCCCTCGACACGCTGCCCGACCGCGAGTACCGCAGCGGCTTGGCCGAGGTCGTCAAGTACGGCGTCATCCTCGACGCCGACTTCTTCGCCTGGCTGGAGGCGAGCGTCGAGGCCGTGCTGAAGCGCGACCCGGAGGCGGTTCGACACATTGTCGGTCGGAGTTGTCGCTTGAAGGCGGACGTGGTGGAGCGCGACGAGCGCGAGACGACGGGGCTGCGGGCGGTGCTGAACTACGGCCACACCTTCGCCCACGCCTTCGAGACGGTGGGCGGCTACGGCGCCTGGCTGCACGGCGAGGCGGTGTCGGCCGGCATGGTGTGCGCCAGCGTGCTGGCCGAGCGGCGCGGCCTGATCGACGGCACGGCGACGGAACGGCAGCGGCGATTGTTGGAGGCGTTCGGCCTGCCGACGGCGCCGCGCAACTGGCCAGCCGACGAGCTGATCGCCGTGATGCGCAACGACAAGAAGGCGTCGGCCGGCCGGCTGCGCTTCGTGCTGCCGCGGCGGCTCGGCGAGGCGGCGCTGTTCGATGACGTGCCGGAGGGGGATGTGCGGTGGGTGTTGGAGAGCGTGTCTGCGTGAGAGACCGAAATGAACGAAGGTGAGTGGTTGGCCTGTGCCGACCGGAAACCCATGCTGGAGTTCCTGCACGGCAGGGTTAGCGAGCGCAAGCTGCGTCTTTTCGCTTGTGCTTGCTGCCGGCGAATGTGGCATTTGCTGATCGACGAGCGCAGTCGCCGGGCAATTGAGAATACGGAGCAGTGGTTGGATAAGCCAGTAGGTCTCAAGGAAGAGAACCGAGCCACCAAAGAGGCATCGGAGGCCGTGCGAGCTGTCTTCCAAGCCACGAAAAGCCCTGCACGAGATCCCGGCGGAACAACCTTGGGAGCGGCTAGCGTTGTGGCCGAAATGGTTTACGAGGACGATCTGCTTGACGTTAGTTGGCGTGCAGCCGATGTTCTTGCTGGCAGCGGCGCTCAAAGTCACGCCGACCGAAAATCTGCCAGACCTGAACAACTTGCATGTCAAACTTGCCTACTTCGTGACATAGTCGGCAATCCTTTCCGCCCTGTTCTTCTCGAACCTTTCTGGCTCGCCTGGAACGACGACACCCTACGCAAGATGGCCCAGGTGATCTACGACGACCGCGCCTTCGATCGCCTGCCGATCCTGGCCGACGCCCTGGAAGACGCCGGCTGCGACAGCCAAGACATCCTTGACCATTGCCGTTCCGGCGGCGAGCATGTACGCGGCTGCTGGGTGGCCGATCTACTCCTTGGCAAGTCCTAATTCCCCTACTTTGGCCGTGTGAGCTTGTTCCGAACGCCGAATCCGCCGACAATGAAAGGCGTAGGAACGACCGCCAGGCCGCCGAGACGGGAGTCGCCCCGGAGAAGCCGCTTATGACCCCGACCATTCATCCCGACCCCGTCCCCCTCCGGGCCGACGAACGCGGCGCCCTCCGGGTCGGAGAATCCCGCGTCACGCTGGACACGCTCGTCGATGAATACGAGAATGGGGCCGACCCCGAGAGTATCGTTCACGCCTACCCGTCGCTTCGGTTGGCCGACGTTTACGCCGTGATCGCTTACTATCTCCGCCACCAGGACACGGTGAACGACTACCTCCACGCACGCCAGGCGGAAGCCGCCGCACTGCGGCAAGAGATCGAGAGCCGCCAGCCGGACAACGCCGGGCTGCGCGCGAAATTGTTGGGCCGCCGCGACCGCCAGGAGCACGGCCATGCTTCCGCTGGCGGCTGACGAGGACGTTGACGGCAAAATCATCCGTGGGCTACGGCGGCGCCTGCCCGACATCGACCTGGTTCTGGTGTTGGAAGCCGGGCTGGGCGGCAATCCCGACCCGGTCGTGCTGGAGTGGGCCGCCAAGGAAGGAAGGGTTTTCATCACCCAGGACGAGAACACCCTGGTCGGCTACGCCTGGGACCGCGTGAGGGCCGGTCTGCCGATGCCGGGCGTCATCGTGCGCGGCAACGGAGTGACCATCCGCCGGGCCATCGACGACCTTCTCATAATCGCAGGCTGCGGCGCCGCCGAAGACTTCAAGGATCAGGTGCGGTTCCTACCCATCTGATGCTTCACGGCTGCTGGGTCGTTGACCTGCTGCTGGGTAAATCGTGACCGACGGAGCGCCCGTCATGCCGCCGTCCGCCGAACTCCGCGACCTGCTCGCCTTGCACCTGACGCCCGGCGTCGGCCCGCGCATCACGGCCGCCCTGCTGGAGCGGTTCGGTTCGCCGGCCGCCGTCCTCCGCGCCCCCGAATCGCAGCTGCGCGACGTGCAGTACGTCGGCCCAAAGCTCGCCCAAAGTCTGACGCAAGCGGCCGGCAATCCCGACATTGATGTCGAGCTGGAGCGCGTCGCCAAGGGACAAATCCGGCTTATCGTCAAGGGCGCTCCCGATTATCCCGCATCCATCGCGTCCATCCCCGACCCCCCGCTGCTGCTGTACGTCCGAGGCGAACTGACGCCGGCCGACGCCTGCGCCGTGGCCGTAGTCGGTTCGCGGCAGTGTACCGACTACGGCCGTCGTATCGCCGCCAAGCTGGCGGCCGGACTGGCCCGCGCCGGCGCCACGGTCGTTAGCGGACTTGCCAGAGGGATTGACGGCGTCGCCCACCGGGCGGCCCTGGAGGCGGGCGGCCGGACGGTCGCGGTGCTGGCCGGCGGCCTGTCGCGCATCTACCCGCCGGAGCACCGGGGGCTGGCCGATCAGGCGGCGGCGTCGGGCGCCTTGCTCACCGAGTCGAGCATGGCCCAGGAGCCGCTGCCCGGCCTGTTCCCGGCGCGGAACCGTCTCATCAGCGGGTTGTCGCGCGTGATCGTGATCGTGGAGGCGGGCGAGGGAAGTGGGGCGCTGCACACCGCGCATCACGCCACCGAACAGGGGCGCACCGTGATGGCCGTGCCGGGTCCGGCCGACGCCGCAGCCAGCGCCGGCTGCAACGCCCTGATCCGTGACGGCGTCGTGTTGTGTCGCGGCGCCGACGACGTGCTGGAAGAGCTGCACGGCGTTTCGACGGTCAGCCAAACCGCGAAAGCCGCCGGCGCCTCAACGGAAAAGGCGGCGCCGCCGGGATTGACGGACGAGCAGCGGCGCGTGTGGGATTTCCTTGCCGACGGCGTGCGGACGGTGGACGAATTGGCCCAGAACCTGGGACTCACGTCGCAACAGCTGGGCGCGGCCCTGATGATGATGGAAATGAAGCGGGTGGTGCGGCGGCTGCCGGGCAGCCGTTACGAGCGGAGTTGAGTCGCGCAAGCCCCGGGGGCGGACGAAAGGGCCTGGCGTCCTTCCAGGCCTATAGCGAATCAATGATGTCCCACAAACAGCCAGACGAGGATCACGATCGGCAGCGGCAGGCCGAAGAGCAGGGCGATCAGGCCCCACCGCATGTTGGCGACGCGTCGAACCGTTTTCGTCAGCATGAATGAACTCCTGAGTATCCCTTAATACGCCGGGACCGTCTCGCGGGCCGTTCGATCGGCCCGACCCGCCCGATTCTAATTGCAAACCGCGTGCCATCCCGCCAAGACCGCCGCGGCGCGGGTGTAACTTTCGATTCCGGCAACGGCCGGGCGAAAGGGCGGGGTCTCCCCGCCCTTTCGCCCGAATCAAAAGCTATACCCCGCGGCGCATGTCATTCTATCTATTCATAAAAGGTCGTTTAAATTGTTTTATGGCCGACACTCCGGCACTCGCTCTTGACACGGATCGCGTCCCTTGGCATAACGCCGCGCTCCGATGCAGTGGGTCTGACGGGCGGCCGGGACCGATCCCGACGCGCCGTGCTTGGGGAGCGCGACGCGCCCGGCGGCAGGGGGACGTTATGCGGCGAACGCTGGCGTGCGGATGGGTGGGCGCCCTGCTGTTGGCCGGGTGTAGCGTGACCGGACCCGTCCAGGATAACCCGCTGGTCGTTCGGCCCGCCGCCAAGGCGGACTGTGCGGACAACCCCGTTTACGTCCCCTTCAACTCGGCGCCGGCCTCCTACGCCGCCCTGTTCGAGAAGGTGCTGGACGTGATGAGCGATTCCGGTTTTGAGATCGCCTACTCCAACCGCTACGACGGCCGTATCGAGACCTTCCCGAAAATCTCGCCCGGCCTCGGCCAGCCGTGGAAGCCCGGCAGCCCCGACTTCGACCAGCGGCTCGTCGCCTCCTTCCAGACCATTCGCCACCGCGCCGTCGTGATCATCTCGCCGGCCAACGATTTCGGATATTTCGTCGATGTAAAGGTGTTCAAGGAACTCGAAGACCTGGCCCAGCCGAGCCAGGCCACGGCCGGCGCCGCCGCCTTCCGCAGCGCCCCCACCCTCGAACGCCAGTACGAGGTCGTCGAAATCAATCAGTTCCAGAAGGGATGGATCCCCATCGGCCGCGACGTGCTGATGGAACAGGCCATCCTCGACAACCTCGCCCATTTCGAGCCGACCTGCGCCAAAGCGGCGCCCTGACGCTCCCAACCCTGGCAGCCCTGGTTCCCACGCTCCGCGTGGGAACGACGTTTGGACGCTCCGCGTCCCGAAACGTCGGTGGGCCGGCCCTTCGACCGGACGGGACGCAGAGCGTCCCGACTGCGTTCCCACGCGGAGCGTGGGAACCAGGAGGGAAAAAAAAAGAGAAAGACGACGCATTGCTGGTTGACGGGTTGAGATGGGTAGGTTAGGATTTCTATTCGGCCCTCCCTCATTCCATCCTCCATTGAGGTGGTTCAATGCCGTCCCCCGTCCGCCCCCGTTTCGCGCCCGCGCTGGCCGTGCTTTTGGCCGGCATCCTGGCGCCCTGCGTCGTCGCCGCACCGCCCATCATCATTTTCCGGCCGCCGACCCTCCCGACGCCCCCGATCGTCAACCCGCCGTTCAACCCCAATCCGGCCGGGTCTTTCAATCCCAACCCCGGCATGCCGAACATGCGGCCGCCGATCATTCAGCCGCCCATTACGGAAACCGTGTGGATCTGCAAGAGATGCGGCCGCAGGGTGAGCAGCGGCCCCATCCCGCCCGTCGGCACCCATTGCCCCGGCTGCGGCGTGCTGTTCGTCAGTGCGGATTATTCCGGCTCCGGGGCGCCCCCGATCATCAACCCGCCGGGCTTTACACCTCCGCAAGGGTCGATGCCCCCGCAAGGGTCGATGCCGCAGGCCTTCGTCCCACCCCAGGCGTCGATGCCGCCGGGCGGCTCGGCCAATTTCCCGCCGGCCATTCCGGCCGCGTCGTCGCCGCCGACGACGCCCGTGTCCAGCCCGTCGTCCTCCACCGGATCTTCCTCCAGCAACATGGGGACCGTGGTGCTGGGCGTCGTCATCATTGTGGTCGGCCTCGCCGTCCTGGGCGGCGCCGCGTGCCTCCTCGTTTTCAACATGTCGAAGCGAAGCGCGCCCCCGCGCCGCCGGCGGCGCCGCCGTGTTGACGAAGACGACGATGAAGACGATGATTGACGGCCCCCGACCGCCCGAAGCACCTGCCGGCCATTCCCTCCCCACCCTCGCCGGCGCTTCGGGCGGATCAGCCCTCCCCCTGTCCGCCTCCCGCCTTGGAAGGATCGTTTCATGGTATCGGGCCGACGGCCTGGCGTTCCCCGGCGCCTCTATGGAATCCTCTGCGCCGCAATCCTGCTGGCATCGGGATCGTCGGCCGTTCATGCGGAGACGCCGGCGCCCGGTTTCCAGAAGGACATTCGCCCCCTGCTGGAAGCGCATTGCTTCAAGTGCCACGGGCCGGAGAAGCAGCGCGGCGGCGTCGATCTCTCCTCCTTCGCCGACGAAAAAGCGATCCGGGCCAGGCCCAGGCTCTGGCGCAAGGTGACGTCGCAGCTCGAAACCCTGGCGATGCCGCCGGCCAAGGCGGCGCAGCCGACCGGCGAACAGCGCGAATTGCTGGCCCGCTGGGTGCGCGAGACGCTCGACGCCGCCGACGGCGCCGCCGAGCGCGACCCCGGCCCCCCCGTCGTCCGCCGCCTCGACCGCTCCGAATACAATCGCACCATTCACGATCTGCTAGGCGTCGATTTCGACGCGGCCGCCGCGGTCGGCTTGACCGACGAGGCGACCGGCGGCTTCGACAACCTCGCCGAGGCGCTCAACCTGCCGCCGTCGTTGATGGAGAAATACTTCGCGGCGGCCGATAAAATCCTCGACCGCCTGTTCGGCCTGAACGAGCAGGGCAGGCCGCTGCCGCCCAACGACCCCGCCGCCAAGAAGGCCGAACAACTCCGCAAGGCCGTCTTCGTCGTCGCGCCCGGAGCGGACCTGTCGAAGCACAACGCGGCCCGTCAGATCATCGCCCGCTTCCTCCGCCGCGCTTACCGCGGGCCGGTGGGCGACGAGGAAGTGGATCGTTACATGAAGCTGTTCGACCGGGCCGACGGAAAGGGCGAGCCGTTCGAGGACGGCGTGCGGCTGATGCTCAAGGCGGCGCTGGTTTCGCCGCACTTCCTCTACCGCATCGAACGGGACCGCGCCGCCGCCGGCTCGAAGGAAGCCTACCCGATCGGCGATCACGAGCTGGCGGTGCGGCTGTCGTATTTCCTCTGGTCGTCGGCGCCCGACGAGGAGCTGTCGGCGTTGGCCGACCAAGGCAAGCTCTCCGACCCGGACGTGCTGCATCGGCAGGTGGCGCGGATGCTGAAGGATTCCAAGGCCCGCGCCTTGACGGACAATTTCGGCGCGCAATGGATGCAATTGCGCAAGCTGGCCGACGCCCGGCCGAGCACGGAGTTCTTCCCGACGTTCAACCAGTCGATGCGCCAGGCCATGTACGACGAGGCGGCCACGTTCTTCGATAAGCTGCGCGAGGAGGACCGGCCGATCCTCGACCTGCTCGACGCCGATTACACTTACGTCAACGAGGACCTGGCCAAACACTACGGCATCCCCGGAGTCGTGGGGAAGGAAATGCGCCGCGTGTCGTTGCCGCCCGACGCCCACCGCGGCGGACTGCTCGGCATGGGCGCGATCCTGGCGCTGACCTCGCACACGTCGCGGACCAGTCCGACGATGCGGGGAAAATGGGTCCTGGAAGTCGTTTTTGGCACGCCGCCGGCCCCGCCGCCGCCGAACGTGGGCGCGATCGACGACCATCAGGACAAGGGCAAGGAGCCGAAGACGTTCCGCGAACTGCTGGCCCAGCACGCCCATGAACCGTCGTGCGCCGCCTGCCACGCCAAGATCGACCCGCTCGGCTTCGCCCTGGAAAACTTCGACGCGGTGGGTCGCTGGCGCGAGACCGCCAACGACCGGCCGGTAGACGCTTCGGGTCAGCTGCCGACGGGCGAAAAGTTCGTGGGCGTGCCGGGGTTGAAGCAGGTCCTCCTTAGACACCGCGATCAGTTCGTGCGCAACCTGGCGGAGCAGACGCTGACCTACGCCCTCGGCCGCGAGCTGGAGGACTGCGACGACCGCGCCGTGACGACGATCGTCACCGGCCTCAAGCAGAAGGATTACCGCTTCTCGGCGCTGGTGCTGGGCGTCGTGGATAGTTTCGCGTTCCGGCATCGGCGGAATTTCGACGCGACCGATTCGGGGCCGCGACAATGACACCTTTAACGAGAATCTTAATATGGGAAAATTCAACGGTCAAATCTCCCGCCGGACGGTGCTTCGCGGCGCTGGCGCGATGCTGGCGCTGCCGTTCCTCGAAGCCATGACGCCGTTTCGGTTGCTGGCCGGCGAATCGTCGGCGCGTCCGCCGCTGCGCATGGGCGTCTTCAGCACGGCCGGCGGCACCGTGCTGGAGTCGTGGAAGCCCAAGGAGGAGGGGACGCTCGGTAAACTGTCGTCGATCCTGCGGCCGCTTGGGCCGGTCAAAGGTGAAGTCCTTGTCCTCTCCGGATTGTCGCAGGGCGGCCGGAGCGAGAACCTCAACGCCCACGAACACTGCGCGCTGGTGCATCTGACCGGGGCCAACTTCGTCAAGAAGGAGCCGAGCGGCCGGATGGTCGCGGCCGTGTCGGTGGACCAGGCCGTGGCGCGGGCGGCCGGCGAACAGACGCTGCTGCCGTCGATCGAGGTCGGCCTGAACCTGAACCAGTATTCGTTCCGCGGCCCGTCCGAGCCGGTCCCGTCGGAGGCCAACCCGCGGCTGGTGTTCGAGCGCATGTTCCGCGGCCGCACGCCGGTCGTGCCCAACTGGAGTCGTCGGGCGGCCGCGGCGCAGGGCGAAGTCCGCCAGTCGGCCAAGCCGGACTCCGACGAACAGAGCGTCGTCGATCTGGTGCTCGACGAGTCGAAAAGCCTGCAAAACAAGCTCGGTTCTGGCGACAGGAGCAAGCTGGACGAGTACGTCGAGTCGGTGCGGTCCATCGAGAAGCGGATCGCGTTTGTCGAATCCCGTCACCGCCAGGAGGCGATGGACGCGCTCAACCCCGGCCCGTCGAAGCTGACGCTGCCGGCCGACCTGCCGGCCGAGGGGCTGCCCGTCTGGAAGGTGACGCAGCCGATCGAGCGCGACCCGGAGCGGCACGCCGAGTACATCCGGCTGATGGCCGACCTGTTGATCCTGGCGTTCCAGACCGACACGACGCGCGTGGCGACGCTGGCCGTCGGCAGCGACGAGGCGCTGTTCCCCGGCGTGGTGACGGTGGGTTACGAGCGGCACTGCCACACGCTGGAGCACCAGGGCAACGCCGGCCGGCCCGAGGACGCCGACCCGATCGCGCGCGAGGCCTGCCGGCAGATCCACGCCTGGTACACCATGCTGTTCGCCGAGATGGTCCAGAAGATGAAGCGGATCGACGAAGGCGGTTCGTCGCTGTTGGACAACAGCATGATCCTGTACACGTCGTACATGGCCGACGGCGGCCACGGCACGCGCGACTACCCGGTGCTGTTGGCCGGCCGCTGCGGCGGTTCGCTGCGTCCGGGCCGGCACGTCGCCTACAAGCCGGAGACGCCGACGGCGAATTTATACGTGGAAATGCTCAACCGCATGGGCGTGAAGGCCGACGAGTTCGGCAACAGCCGCACGGCGGAGAAGGCGGCCTACGATGGGAGACTGCCGGGATTGGTATGAAGCATTAGGCGAGCGGGGGGCGTCGGCCCCCTGATTGCCTCAATCGACTCCCGCTTGACACGCCCCGCCGGCCCGTTATAGTCCCGTCCTTCCGCACAAACACCGAAGCATGACGAGGGCGGCCGGCGTCGGCGGCGCTTGGGAGAAACGAGCCTACGATGTCCGACCAGACCACCGTGGTGGCGGCGCTGCGCGAGGCCATGGGCCGGTTCGTGGCCGAGCGCGAGTGGGACCAGTTCCACAGCCCCAAGAACCTCGCCATGGCCCTCGGCGTGGAAGCGGCCGAGTTGATGGAACAGTTCCTCTGGATCGACAACGACGTCTCGCGCCAACAAATGCGCGACCCGGCCCGGCGCGAGCCGGTGGCCGACGAGATCGCGGACGTGGCCTGTCTGATCTTCGCGCTGTGCAACGCCCTCGACCTGGACCTCAGCGACGCGATGCGACGCAAGATGGCCAAGAACGTCCTGAAATATCCCGTGGACAAGAGCCGCGGGCGCTACCGACTGGAAGAATGAACGGAGGATTCGCCGTGCCCCCACGCAGTTACCGGCCGGTGCTCGCACTGGCCGCCGCGTTGCTCGCGGGGGCCGGCCCGGCGTTCGGACAATGGCCCGACGCGCCGCCGGCCGCCCCCGGCCGCGCGGTCATCGCCACCACGCAAGGCCCGCAACCGCCGCAACCGCCGCAACCGCCGCCGCCGCCGCGGACGGCCCCGACGACCGTGCCTGACGACGGCCTGGTGCCGCCGCCGCCGCCCCTACCCGCCGCGCCGCCCCCGCCGTTCCCGGCGCCCGTCGTGCAGGCGGCGGCCGTCGGCAGTCCGCCCCCCGGCGCGGTTCGGCCGGCCGCCTTCCATCCCGAACCGGTCGCGGCCGCGCTGCCGCGTCGGGACGCCCAGGTGTCCGTGGAGGTGATCGGGCCGGCCGCGGTCGCGCCCGGCGAACCGCTGCACTATGAGATCGTCGTCCGCAACACCGGCGGCGTGGCGGTCGCCCTGGTCCGCGTCGAGGACCCGCTGCCGCCCGGCGCCCGGCCGCTGCAAACCCAACCGCCCGCGACCGCCGGGGCCGACCTGCTGACCTGGGACCTCGGCGGCCTCGAAGTCGGCGGCGAACGCCGGTTGAAAGTCGATCTACAACACTCCGAAAAAGAGGAAGTATTGTGCGCCCCGCGCGTGGCCTACACGGCCGCGGCCGGGCTGCGCACCCGGATCGTGCGGCCGCTGTTCGCCGTCTCCCTGGCCGGGCCTGAGACGGCGGGGCGCGGCGACGCCGTCTCCTTCCGGATCGAGGTCTCGAACAACGGCCCCATCGCCGTGCGCCACATCGTCGTCCGCGACAACCTGCCGGCCGGCCTGCGCCACCCGCAGGGCGACGCCGTCGAGGCCGACGTCGGCGACCTGGCCCCCGGCCAGTCGCGCACCGTCCGGCTCGAGGCGACGGCGGTGCAAAAGGGGAGTTTCGTCAACGAAGTCGTGGCCACGGCCGACGGCGGACTGCGCGCGGCGGCGCGCTTCGGCGTGCAGGTCAAGGCCGCGACGCCAGCCCCGGCCCCGGCGCCGCAGCCCGACGCGCCGCGACCCGACGCGCCGCGGCAGGCCATGCGGGTCGAGATGCTGGCCCAGGAAGACCCGTTGCCGGTCTCCGGCGAAACAAACTATCTGGTGCGGGTCCACAACGAGGGCGACGCGCCGGCCACGAACGTGCAGCTGACCGTTCTGCTGCCGGACGGATTGATCCCGTTGCAGGCGGACGGCCCCACGGCCTTCCGCGTCGCCCGACAGCAGGTGATCGCCGACCCGCTGGCGTCGATGGCGCCCCGGCAGGTGGTGGAATATCACGTCCGCGTGCGCGGCCGGAACACCGGAACGTGGCGGCTGGAAGCCGACCTGAACGCCGACCGCCTGGCCCAGCCGGTGCGCGAACAGGTCGCCGTCCACGTGACGGAGGACCGCCAGACGGCGGCGTCCCCGTTCGCGTCGGGGCGGTGAGGCGGCTGCGACCAAGGCGAGCGGCGCGGCGTCAGCCCGCCGGTTTAGAATAGCGCCTCGGAAAAGGATAGCGTCGCGAAAGGATAGCGTCACGGGACGGAGCTACACCGGCGGGCTGACGCCGCGCCGCTCGCTTCGTGGGGGCGGCGCGATGAGCAACAGGCAGCGATAATAAACTTTTGGAAATGATTTGCCAAGGAAGGGCAGGACGGGTATGTTATCGCTCTCACCCCATTCAC
>Ga0182024_10013001_pt1 | contig 16358 bp, 21 predicted proteins | sample P32metaG_FD_120480 | JGI IMG/M metagenome (GOLD analysis project Ga0182024, IMG submission 120480) | Permafrost microbial communities from Stordalen Mire, Sweden - P3-2 metaG (Illumina Assembly) | ecosystem: Environmental > Terrestrial > Soil > Wetlands > Permafrost | place: Sweden: Stordalen... | reverse complement strand
GCGGCGATGCTGCTCGAATTGGCGCAATCGAACCTGCTGCTGCAGGCCATCGATGCGGGACGCACGCGTTACCGCTACCACGCGCTGTTCGCGGATCTGCTGCGCCGGGAGTTGCAGGAGCGTCATCCGGACTGGTTGCCGATGCTGGCGCGCCGCGCCTGCGATTGGTGCGCGCGATCGGACCGGCTCGAGAGCGCCGTCGAATGCGCTCTGCTCAGCGGCGATCGCGAGTTGCTGATCAGGTGTATGCGCAAATGCACGGACGCCCTGATCACGCGTGCGCAGTTCGCCACCGCCAGGCGCTGGTTGCGGGCAGTGCCGGCGGAAACGCTGCGGCAGCAGCCCGATCTGCTGGTCTGGAGCGCCTGGGTCGATATCTACACCAATGATTTTGCCACCGCCGCCTCGGCGGTTGCCGATCTGGAGTCGGTGGCGGCCAGTCGCGTGCTGCCTGACAAGGAGCTGCTGGGCGTCAGTGTGCTGCGAGCCTTGGTGGCGATTCTCCACGCTCGCTACCCGGAGGCAGCGGCGGCCACCGAGGCCGCCTGGCGACTGGTGTCACCGACCGATCAGCGCATGATTGCCGCGCTCTGCAACCTGCGGGCACTGCTGCAGGAGATGCGCGGCCGATTTGCCGAGACGGCGCGAGATACCGAGCGGGTACTGGCGATTGCCGCACAAGTTCCGACCAACTGGCTGAGCTTCGTACATGCCACGCATATTTCAGCAATGATGGAATTGGCGCTCGGCAACCTGACGGGCGCGTGGCGGCAGCTCGAACTGCCGCAACGCAGGCTTACCGATGCTGAGAAGGACGGCGACTCGGACGGCAATCGCAGCCAGCTGTTGGCGCTGCTCTCGGCGCCGAGAGCCCTGGTGCTGTATGAGTTCAACAAGCTCGAGGACGCCGAGGACAGTCTCGAACGCTATCAGCCATTCCTGAACACGATTTTCTCGCCCTCCAGCCGTGCGCTCTGGCATCAGTTGCGGGTGCGGCTGCTGGCCTTGCGAGGTGATGAGGACGCCTGCCAGGCCGCTCTGCAGGAGGGCAGCGCCTTCGCGGCGGGCCACGGCATCGGCTGGATGGAATTCATGATGCAGTGGGAGCGGGTCGACCATGATTTATCGCGCGGTGACATTCACCGTGCACGGGCGTTGGCGTCGGGACTGCTCGAGCAGGCTCAACTCGGCGAGGCGCCCGAATGGATCGCTCCGTGCGAGGAACTGTTTGATTCAAAAATCAGCGCGATTCGCTTTTTGATTCATGCCGGCGCCAGCCGTCGCGCGCTCGGCTACCTGCCGATCCATATCGCACACAGCGAACGGCAATTGCGGCGGCTGCGGCTGACGAAACTGCGCGTGCTGGAAGCTCTGGCTCAGCGCGAGTCCGGCCAGCAGCCACGGGCGATCGATGCCATGCGGCAGGCGCTGACACTGGCGCAACCGACCGGCGCGATCCGGATCTTCCTTGACGAAGGACCGATGTGCGGAGGCTTGCTGCGTGATCTGGATCGGGACGGCAGCTCGCGCGGCGAGGATGCTGACTACCTGCGCCAACTGCGCAGCGCGTTCGAGGAGTCCGGCAACGACGCCGAGCGCACTGACGGCAAGAGCTCGCAATCCCTTCAAGCCCTGGCGCTATCGACTCGCGAACTGCAGATCATCCAACGACTGGCGCAAGGGCATTCGAATCTGGCCGTGGGACAGCAGCTGTTTCTCTCCCCTAATACGGTCAAATGGCACCTGAGCCAGATCTACGCCAAGCTCGGGGTTCGCAACCGCACCCAGGCAGTACATGTTGCAAGGCAACATCACCTGACCGATCTCTCATAATCGCCACGATCGCATGATTTCCATCCGTTCGGGTGGTGAGCCGCCCGGGTCCTGCTAATAGAGTGCGCCCGCCGACCGCACCCCGCGGCCGGCTCTTCTGAAGGCCCCTATGTCAACTGACAGCACATCACTGCGGTGGGATTCCGGCACGGATGTCGCGGCAAGCCGGGTCACGGCCGAGCAGGCCGCGGAGATCGTCGGGCTGGCGGCCGAGCTGCTGCGCCTGAAGTCGCGCATCCACGACCTCAACGCGCTCGATGAGTTTGCGAGCGCGCAGCTCGGCGAGATCCACGAGGCGATCGGCCGCGACGCCTTCTGCTATTTCTATCAACCGATCATCTCCGCGGCGACTGGCCTGGTTGAGGGTCACGAGGCGCTGCTTCGCTGGCAGCGTCGCGGCGAGGCCTTCGGACCGCCGCTGTTTCTGCCGATTGCGGAAGAAGCCGGTTCCCTGGCCGCGATCCAGCAGCGTCTGCTCGATGATGTGGCATTGGCTTTTGCCCAGGTCGCGCCCGGCGGCTTCATCAGCATGAACTGGTCGCCGCGGCAGTTCCTGAAGGCCTCGGCGGTCTCGGCGCTGATCGATCGCATCAAGGAGCTCAAGATCGATCCCGCCCGAGTCGTGATCGAAATAACCGCGCGATCAACCATGATCGATCCGGACCTGGTGTACTTCAGTGTCCAGCAGCTCAAGGACACTGGTTGCCGGATAGCGCTCGATGATTTCGGCGGCCCCCATGGCAGCCTGCCCTATTTGAGCCAATTGCCGGTCGATCTGGTCAAATTGGACGCCGCATTGATCGCCGATGTGGAGCGGTCGGAACGTGCCACCAGGATTCTCTCCGCAACCGTCGACTTCGCTCACCAGCTTGGCGCTGGCGTGGTTGCCAAAGGAGTGGAGACGCAGCAGCAGGTCAGAATCCTGCGCCGTCATGGCTGCGATCTGCTCCAGGGTCACGCGATCGGGAGTCCCGCGCGCGAACCGCGGCTCATGAAAGTCGATGGCTGATCAGGCAATTCATCGCGCGGCCGTCGCCGAGCGCATCATCGAGGAAATGGCGTATCGCCAGGGTCATCGGTTCGGGCCGTATTTCGATTGGACTCTCGCCACCGAGAGTTTCCAGTCGAGATTCAATGCGGCATGGCCGGCCGGATCGTTGGGCGCGTTGCAGGCGTCGGTCGAGGATTTCGCGCGCCGCTTCGTCGATACATGGCCCGAAGGCCTGGCTGCACTGCGTATCGTTCCGGATGAGCTTGATCCGATCGCCAATCCGCCCTATTCCAGGGATGGCATGTGGCCTGCGTTCCTGCGCCGCCGGAAGTGAGCGGTGAGGGTCACGGCGACGGTCCGCGTGGGTCGTCGGGTGAGCCAGCTCCCTGGGCTCGTTCAAATCTCTCCGCAACTACCCTCGCAATGCGCACCTGAGTCTGACTGAGGGAATCAACCGGCAGGCCGGAGCCGCTCAGGTACGCGGCGATCAGGATCGGCGGTTTGCCGGGCGGCCAGGTGATGGCGAGGTCATTGACTGCGCCGCCATCGCTCGCGGTGTGGTCGTGTCTCGCTCGTCATGGGGCAGGTTGCTGTTCAGCGAGGGTTCGTTACGATCCAGCTGCCGGTGTCAATGGCCATGACACCCACGCGCCCGCCGGTCTCGGCTTCCAGGGACCGGAATGGGTCCGCTGGAGGTGTGTCTACGCCGGGCCATGCCACTTGGGGCCAGTCAAGGACGGCGTTGAATAACGACGCGCTGGCGGCTGCGACGAAAATGCGACGGTTGGCGAATGGCATGCTGGACATTGAAACCCGTGGCGCTAGCCGAGTCGAGCCATCTACTATGGCGCCGCGATTAACGACGGTGGGAAACAATGTGGATAAAGTGACGGGGATTGGCGGTCTGTTCTTTCGCGCCGCCGATCCCGACGCTCTGGCCAAGTGGTACGAGAGGCATCTCGGCGTTGCCGCCGTTCCGGCGGGTTACGACCAGTCACCCTGGCGTCAGCAAAGCGGGCCTACGGTCTTTGCACCCTTTCCGAAGGACACGGCCTACTTCGGCGATGCCGGCAAGCAGTGGATGATCAACTTTCGTGTGCCCAGTCTGGATGCAATGGCGGCGCAGTTACACGCTGCGGGAATCACCGTGACCGTCGATCCGCAGCAGTATCCGAATGGCCGATTTGCGCGGCTGTATGACCCCGAGGGCAATCCCATCGAACTCTGGGAAGATCATGGAGCCGATGCGCCCTAGAAGATGCTGGTCACCGGGCGGCGCGCGGATTTCACGGTGCTGGGCTCCGATCCAACGCAGAATATCGCCGCGGCCGAGGATATCGTCGAGGTCTGGGAATCGGGCCGCATCATTCCCGGGCCGCTGCAAAAGAAATAGCCCTTTGGGCTGATGGGGGCGACTGTGCACAAGCAGGCATTTGTTCCGGTGGCGATGGACGGCGCTGCGCGCCAAGAGCTGCGCGAGCGCGGCTTCACGCGGCGCCCGCTGCCCTTCGATCGCGATATCGCGCGCTCGCTGGGCGATCTGGCGCACGCGGCCTGGTCGCTGCCGAGGGATCAGTACTACGACGGCGGCGATCGCTATCGATCGCTGAACCGGCTGCGCGCGCGAATCGTGGCGGGCGGCGTCGAAGTGTCGTCCGCCGATAACAGCAACCCGTACGTACAGCATGAGAAGTACAACACCACGCTCGGCGGCCAGCCACGTAAGTACGCCCCGTTGCCGGATGAACTGGCGCTCTCCGAGGGTGCCAGGAAGCTGATCGCGCACCATCTCACCTATCTGCCGTTGTCAGAACTCGGCCAGCAGTATTCGGTCAACCTGCATGTGATGCGCTTTACGGCCAGCCCCTCGCGACCGTGCGACACCAGCCCGTCGGGTTTGCACAAGGATGGAGAGAAATACCTGGCGACCCACCTGCTGGCGCGCTGTGGCGCGAGCGGCGGGGAGGTCGTCATCACGGACAATGACAAGCGGGAACAGGATCGCTTCACGATGCGCGAGGCCGGTGAGTGCTACGTCTTCGACGACGATCGCGTCTGGCACATGTTGACGCCGGTGCAGGCCGCGGCGGGCAGTCAGTTCGGCTTTCGCGATACCGTGACTTTCGATCTGCTGCCGGACGGCTGGACGCCGACCCGGCTGTAGCGTCAAGCTCGTTGCCCGATGCCCGAAGACCACAAATTGCGTGTCGCCATCGTCTTTGGTGGCCAGTCGGCCGAACATGAAATCTCCATCCTGTCGGCGCGCAATGTACTGGCGGCACTGGATCGCTCGCGCTTCGAACCGGTACTGATCGGTATTGACAAGACTGGCCGCTGGCTGTCGCAGGATGCAACCCGACTGCTCGCCAGTGCCCGCGACCCACGACTGGTAAGGATCGAGAGCGGTACACCGGCCCAGGTGCCATCGCCGTTGTCGCCGCCGGGCGCAGCTGCGGCTGGTCGCATCGATGTGGTCTTTCCGGTGCTGCACGGCACGCTCGGCGAAGACGGCACCATGCAGGGGTTGTTTGAAGTCGCCGGCATTCCCTATGTCGGCGCCGGCGTGCTCGGTTCCGCGATCGGCATGGACAAGGATGTCACGAAGCGCCTGCTGCGCGACGCCGGTATCCCGGTGGCGGATTTTCGCACCCTGCGGCGCGCCCGCTTCGATGCGGATCCGCAGGGCGCTTGCCATGAACTCGCGGCGCTCGGGTTGCCGTTGTTCACCAAGCCGGCGAATGCGGGTTCATCGGTCGGCATCCGCAGGGTCACCGATGCCGCCGGAGTGGTCGATGCGGTTCGATATGCGTTCCAGTTCGACTCCAAGGTCGTCGCCGAAGCGGCGGTGATGGGTCGCGAGATCGAGCTCGCCGTGCTCGGCGGGCAACCGCCCACGGTGTCGGTTGCGGGTGAAATCATCGTCGAGCATCCCGATGGTTTCTACTCATATGACGCCAAATACCTGGATGAGAAAGGCGCTCGCCTCGAGTTGCCGGCGCGCATTGCGCCCGAGATCCAGGCGCGCGCGCAGGCGCTGGCGCTGCAGGCGTTCGATGTCCTCGAGTGTGAGGGCATGGCGCGTGTCGACCTGTTTCTCCAGGCGGACGGCAGTCTGCTGGTGAATGAAATCAACACCATTCCGGGCTTCACGGCGATCTCGATGTATCCCAAACTCTGGAGTCTCTCCGGGGTGTCACCCACCGAACTGGTCACGCGTTTGATCGAGCTGGCGCTGGAACGCGGACGGCGACAGGCGGCGATCCGACGTTAGGTGCGAAAGTCGGCCAGCACCGAGCCCATCTGCAGCATTTCCTGCTCATGCGGCTCATCGCGAAAGCTCTCGCGCAACGCCTCTGCGTACCAGCGACGCATTGATGGCAGCTCGAGCAGTCGGTTCACGTAGGCCGCCGAGACAGGATCGAACGGCAACGAGTAGGTCTGCATCCTAAAGGCGATTGGCGCGAAAAATGCGTCCGCTGCCGTAAACGACCCGCCTGCCAGGTAGGGCCCTCCAAAGCGGTGCAGGCCATCGTTCCAGAGATGGCCGAGATCTGCGATATCGCGCTCCAGCGATTCCGGAAACTCATTGAGTCGCACGCGCACACCGCAGGTCATCGAACAGCGGCTACGCAGCTCACTGAAGCCGGCATGCATTTCGGCTGCGGCGCTGCGCGCCCAGGCGCGCGCGGTCGAATCCTCCGGCCAGACACTCGCATGCCGCTCGGCCAGATACTCGATGATCGACAGCGACTCCCACACCGCGACGCCCTCGTCGACCAAACAGGGCACCTTGCCGTTGCGCGAGATGCCGCGGAGGCGCTGCCAGCCGCGCGTATCGCCAAACTGCAGCAGCAGTTCCTGGAACTCGATCTTCAGCTCGTTCATGAGCACCCAGGGACGCAGCGACCAGGAAGAATAATTCTTGTTGGCAATGTGGAGCCGATACATGCCCAGCCTCCGATCGGGTAATGTAAAAGTCTATCAACCTCAGGAGCCGACGCATGAACTATCGACTTCTAGGCCGCTCGGGCCTCAAGGTCTCTTCGTTGACCCTCGGTACCATGACCTTCGGCGGCAAGGGGTTTTTCGCCAAGGCCGGTAACACCGATCTCGCCGGGGCGCGTCGCCAGATCGATCGCTGCATCGAAGCTGGCATCAATCTGTTCGACACCGCCGATGTGTATTCGGCCGGGGTGTCCGAAGAGATTCTCGGCCAGGCGCTCGGCTCCCGTCGCAACCAGGTATTGATCGCCACCAAGGCGCGCTTCCCGATGGGCGAGGGGCCGAACGATCGCGGCAATTCGCGCTACCACCTGATCCGTGCCTGCGAGGCCAGTCTGGCGCGGCTCAAGACCGATCGCCTCGATCTGTACCAGCTGCACGAGTGGGACGGCCAGACGCCGCTCGAAGAGACGCTCGAGGCGCTCGATCAGCTGCAGCGCAGCGGCAAGGTGCGCTACATCGGTGTGTCGAATTTCTCCGGCTGGCACCTGATGAAAACGCTCGGCGTGGCCGAGCGGCTCGGCTTCGCGCGCCCGGTCGCGCAGCAGATTCACTACACGCTGCAGGCACGCGAGGCCGAATATGAGCTGCTGCCGATTACGCTTGACCAGGGACTCGGGGTGCTGGTCTGGTCGCCGCTTGCGGGCGGGTTGCTGTCCGGCAAGTACCAGCGCGGCAAGCCGCAGCCCGAAGGGACTCGTCAGGCGGCGCAATGGAACGAGCCGCCGGTGCGCAACACCGACGCGCTCTAGACATTGTCGAAGTGCTGCTGTCGGTGGCAGAGGCGCACCACCGCGCCTCGGCATCACAGGTGGCGCTGGCGTGGCTGCTGACCCGACCGGGGATTGCCTCGGTGATCATCGGTGCCCGCACCGACGAGCAGCTCGCCGACAACCTGGGTGCGGCCGAGCTCAAGCTCACATCGGAAGAGCTCGATCGCCTCGAGCGCGTCAGCCGGCCGCCGCTGATCTATCCGTACTGGCATCAGAAGGCCACGGCGGCGGATCGATTGTCATCGGCCGATCTGGCGCTGATCGGCCCACACCTTACGGGCTGACGACGGCTGTCAGCGTCAGCCGACAAAGAAAAGCACGCTATTGCCGTGGATCACGGAAATCCGCGCAGGCCGCACTCGATATACTTTCGGTCACCGCAGACGAGCGGGGGTTTCTATATGTCAACAACGTGATGTCAACAACGTGATGTCAACAACGTGATGTCAACAACGTGAACGCAGAGGTCTTATGAAATGCCTACCAGCCATGCTTCTCATCGGCACATTGGGGCTTGCCGCCTGCAATAGCGCGAAATCGCCTGATGCCGTGTCGAATGATGTGTCTGCCGCTCAGCAGAAGGCGGCCAACAACACTGCGCAAGTGCAGAAAGATGCCTCGCAGACTGTTGCGAAGGCTCAGACGAAGGAGGATGACAAGGCGATCGATGTGAGTAACAGCGAAGCCAAGGGTGCTTACGACGTCGCCATGGCCAAGGCTGACGGCGCCCATCAGGTTGCATTGGAAAGGTGCAAAGCGCTGAGCGGCGGCGCGCAGAGCAATTGTAAGGATCGGGCGGATGCGGATTACGACGCAGCCAAGGCGAATGCCAAGGCGGCTGAAGTGTCCAGGACCCAATCGAATAACTGAACTCACTCTCACGCCAATCACGAGGACTGTCATGGAAAATCCCTCTCCGCAACAGCCGCACGATCCGGCCACGCCCCAGAAGCCGCTACCGATCGGCGACCCGCCCGCACCGCAAAGACTGCACTAGGATCCAGGATTCGATGAAGACCTTCCATTGCAGCCATTGTCAGAATCTCATCTATTTCGAGAACACGCGCTGTCTCGAGTGCGACTACACGCTGGCGTATCTGCCTGATCGGCAAACCATGAGCGCCTTGCAACCGGGAACGGATGGAACCTGGTCGCCGGCGGAGACTTCGCCCGAGACTTCAGCGCAGCAGTCGAGCTATCGGCTTTGCGCCAACTACACCGAGCAGAATGTCTGCAACTGGGCGGCGCTGGCATCGGAGCCGGATGCGCTGTGCCTGTCCTGTCGCCTGACCCGGGTGATCCCGAATCTGGGCGAAGCGGGCAATCACGAAGCCTGGTGCCGGCTGGAAACCGCCAAGCGCCGGATGCTCTATTCGCTGCTGCACCTGAATCTGCCGCTGAGAAGCAAGGCGGAGGATGCAACGGCGGGACTCGCCTTTGAGTTTCTGAATGACGCCGATCAGCCCAACGGCGATCGGAGTCGGGTGCTGACCGGCCACGACAACGGACTGATCACGGTCAATGTGGCCGAGGCTGACGATGTGTATCGCGAGCGCCAGCGTCAACAGCAACATGAGCCGTACCGTACCCTGCTCGGCCATTTCCGCCACGAGATCGGTCACTACTACTGGGATCGCCTGATACAGGGCGATGCCAGGCTCGAGCAGTTCAGGCGACTGTTTGGCGATGAGCGTGACGATTACCAACAATCCCTCGATCGTCACTACCGCGACGGTCCTCCCGCCGACTGGGGCCGGCGGTTCATCAGCGCCTATGCCAGCATGCACGCCTGGGAGGATTGGGCGGAGACCTGGGCGCATTTCCTGCACATGAGCGACGCGCTGCAGACCGCGCGGGCGGTGGGTATATCCGTCAATCCGCGCAAGCCCGGCGAACCCTCGCTGAAAGGCGAAGCGGACCTGAGCCGAGCGGTGACAGGCCGCTTCGATGCCATGCTGACGGCGTGGTGGCCGTTGACGTATGCGCTGAATAATCTTACGCGCGGACTCGGACTGGCGGACGGCTATCCATTCGTCTTATCGCCGCCCGTGATCGAAAAGCTCCGATTCGTTCATGACGTGATTGCCGATCATGGCGGGCTGACTCAGGCGGTGGCCGCGTAGATCAATGACGCGATTTTGCCAGGGTCAGCGCATAACGCCGACAATGTTCCAGGTAACCCGACTCATGCTGCATGATCAGTTTCACTACGCTGCTCCACAGCCAGGAGGGGGCGTCCAGACGTTCCGTGTGGCCACGACCGAGTGTTTGTCGCCAGCGCGTGCGTGTGGCTGCATCCATCTGCCGCCCATGTGCGGCGCCGACGACCGCGGCGAGGAATTGCGCCGACTGAACTGCCTGCTCGACTGTGAGCTGGTCGATGTCGAGTTTGAGATCCTGGGGCAGTAGCTCACGCAGCACGACCGGCCGGTCGCGAAAGCGGGTCGGCATCATGCGCTCGCCAAGATAGTGCGCCAGGTATCTGGCCCCGGTGACCACTCGCCGCGCATGATCACGCGGAATGCGGGCACCCCGAGCGCGCGGCGCCGCGGCTGCAACAGCTTCCTTGATGTCGATCAGGCAGAAATCGTCCGGCTTGCTGGCCTTGCCGACGCCGAGCAGCACCGCGTAGCGCAGGCGGCCCAATGAGCTGCAGCCTTTCATCCAGTAGGCCGCATCCAGAACTTCGACCCGGGCGCCGTCCTTGCGAGATTTGAGTGAGGTCACCAGACGACGCACCGCTGCGTCCTGAAAGAGCTGGCGAATCGCCTCGCGTTCCTTCCGGTCGAGCGGCCAGTAGCGGTCGCCGAGCGGGATCGTCGGCTGGATATCCTCCAGGCGCTCCTCGGCCAGATGTTTCCAGGTCCGTGCCATGGCACGCCGCATCACCACCCGCACCGCTTCGGGCCTTGGGATCTGCCGGATGCTGGTACGCGGTCGCGACAACGCCCGGCAGTATCCCTCGATCATGTGCTCCAGCATGTGGGCGACCGTCACCCCCGGCAAATCCGAACCCCGGGCAGCGGTCGCAAGCGACAGGGCAAGTCGAATCAGGTCGTGCGCGGGATTGCCGATGACCGTCTGATCCAGATCGCGGATTTGGATTTCAACCTGCCCATCGGTGCTTGCGACCGGACCGAGATTGCCAAGATGACAATCGCCACAGATCCAGACCTTCGGCCCAGCCGGGATGCCGCCGCTGTCCCGGCCGCGCAACCACGCATAAAATTGCAGCGTATTGCCGCGCACGTAGGCGTGCGCGGATCGCGCCATTTTCAGATTCTGCCGCGCCAGCAACCGCACCGAGCGTTCGGCAGGCGAAGGATAGTCAGGGGTATCGCCGCGCATCGGTACGTCCTTTGATTGTCGAGGCCGCAAAGGTACGGGAATGCATGGCAAGGTGGCGTAGGCAATCGACGCCCCTCGCGGGGCGAAGCCCCCTACACCGCGGTCGAACTTCTGCTACGGTAGTATCGAGAGCAACCCGATAGGCTCACAGGCAATTGTCCGACCTGCCCCACGATCGCGACTTTCTGGGCCATCCGCGTGGGCTCGCCTACCTTGGTTTCACGGAAGGCTGGGAGCGCTTCTCCTATTACGGCATGCAGACGCTGCTGGTGCTCTACATGGTGCACCAGCTGCTGCTGCCCGGTCACATCGAGCACATTGCCGGCTTTGCTGCCTTTCGTGCGGCGATTGAGCATCTTTACGGTGGCCCGCTGTCGACCGTGGCACTCGCCTCGGCGATCTTCGGGTTGTACACCGGACTGGTGTATCTGACGCCGATCGGCGGCGGGCTGCTGGCGGACCGGCTTCTCGGCAAGACGCGCACGGTGATGCTCGGGGCTTTGTTGATGGCGGCCGGCCACTTCCTGATGGCCTTCGATGTTACCTTCCTGGTTGCACTGCTGTGCCTGCTGACGGGCGTCGGCTGCTTCAAGGGCAATCTCGCCAGCCAGGTCGGCGCGCTGTATGCGCAGGGCGATTTGCGTCGCGCCGATGCCTACCAGATATACTATCTGTTCATCAGCGGAGCGGTCATTGTCTCGCCGTTGATCACCGGCACGCTCGGTGAGCTGTACGGCTGGCACTATGGGTTCGGCGCCGCGGGCGTCGGTATGCTGATTGCCATCGCGATCTATCGAACCGGACGGCAGTGGCTACCGGCAGAACCTGCCATCGCCCGCAGGGACGCGGCGCCGCGCCCCGCGCTCAGCGGCGATGATCGCAAGGCCGTGCTGGTGCTGATTGCGCTGCTGCCGGTGCTGGCGATCGGTACCGTCGGCAATCAGGAAGTCTTCAACGCCTACATGCTGTGGGTGCCCGAGCACATCGACATGGTGTTCTTCGGCCACCGCATGCCGACCACCTGGCTCGTGACGCTGGATGCGGCCGTCGCCATCGCCAGCCTGCTGGCATCGATGGCGTTCTGGCGCCTGTGGTCGAAGCGCTTTCGCGAGCCGAGCGAAATCATCAAAATGTCGCTCGGCTTTGTCCTGAGCGCGTGCGCCGTGCTGTCACTGGTGGCGGCCGCTGCCATCACCGCTGGCGGCGGCAAGGCCAGCTTCGGCTGGATACTGGGGTTCGAAGTCCTCAACAGTTTCGGCTTCGCCAATATCCTGCCCGTGGGTCTGGCGCTCTACACGCGCGCCTCGCCGAAAGCCGTGGCCGGCACCATGGTCGGTGTCTATTTCCTGCATCTGTTCGCGTGCAACAATCTGGTCGGCTGGCTCGGTGGCCTGATCGAGCGACTGACCGGTACGCAGTTCTGGGGACTGCACGCCGCGCTGATCGGCGCCGCGGCGATTCTGACGTGGCTCGCCGGGCGCCTGTTTGGTCACCTGCTGGCACCCGCTGACAGCGGATCCGCTACAGCGGCTTGCGGAATCTGAGTATGAAGCGCAGCACCCTGCAGCAGGCGGAGCAGTGGCTGCAATCGCAGCCCATGTTGAAGATCAGCCGTTCCTGCCTGGTCAACATGAGCGACGTGCGCGAGATCAGCCAGACACCGCGCGACGATGCGATCCTGGTGCTGGCGGGTGGAACACCGTTACCAGCAGCAAAGGCTACCGCGATGCGGTGCGACAGTACCTGGATCGCCTGCGGATCGGCAAATGATCGACGTTAGTGCCCGACCGAGCTCAGGAACTTATAGAAGATCCTGGTGGCGCAGGCGCCGCCCCCAGGCCAGAGCGCGTAGTCCGGTATCTCGCCCGAGTACTGCCAGCCCCGGCGCGCATACAGGCGCTCGGCATCACCACTGGCGGTGTCGAGCACCAGCAGGGTCTTGCCGAGGCTGTGCGCCAGGCGTTCCGCCGATTCGAGCAGTGCCGCACCGATGCCGCGGCGCCGCGCGCGCCGCTGCACCAGCATCTTGGCGATCGCGCCGCGATGCGGCTGGTTCTCGGGCTGATCGAGCAGTAGCTGCACGGTGCCCACGATCACACCATCCGCGGCTTGCGCAACCAGCAGGCGCAGTTCATTGCGCTGCAGGCTCGCGGCAACGCGCCGCCAGGAGCCGGCAGCCTTTTCACGGGTCATGGGTAGCATGAAACTCACCGAGGCGCCGCCCTCGACGCAATCGATCAGCACATCGCTCAAGCCTTCAATGTCGCGCTCGGCGAGACTGGTCAGATCTCGAATGAGGTAGGCATCTCGCATGCCGTCAGCGCCTCATCATCGACCCATGCCCGGCGGTGATGGCCACCAGGTAGCGGGCCGGCTTACGGGTGCGATTGCGAAAGGTGGTTGGCGCATCCAGTCGCATGGCGAGGCAGTCCCCCTCATTGAGCCGATGGGTGACGCTGCCGTGGGTGAGCTCAATGGTGCCCTGCTGCACCCAGATCTGCTGATGCATTTCCACCTCGCGAGCGCCGGTCTCGTACGCGACCCTGGCACCGGCCGGCAGCTCGACCTCGACCATCTGGATGGGCGAGGGGAAATTCGGCGGTGACAGGGCGCGACGCTGGTAGCCGCTGGCCGGATCCCGCCATGGGATTCGATCCGCATGCCGCGACACCGGGCTGGCCGGCGCGGCCGGATCCTCGAACAGTGCCGCCAGCGGCAAGCCCAGTCCGGTGGCGATCTTGTCGAGCAGCACCGCGGTGGGGCTGCTCTCGCCGCGCTCGATCAGCGACAGCATCGAGCGGCTGACGCTGCACTTGGCCGCCAGCGCATCCAGCGATATTGCCAGCTCGACGCGGCGTGCGCGCACGCGCCGGGCGATGCGCGCGTGAATACCGCCGCCGCCAGCGGCTGCCCCCACGGATTGCGTTGGCTCCTGCATAGTGGACTTACTTTCCAATAAAGTAGATAGGACGTCAACTGCTCCGACTAGCGCAGCCCGCGCGGCGCGGATTGACAGATGGTAAGTATTTGCTTACCGTAAGTCATGGCTTACGGAAATGCGCTGGCGGCCCTGGCCGATCCGACACGCCGCTCGGTGTTCGAGCGGTTGCATCGCGCGCCCGCGTCGGTGGGAGAAGTGGCGGCTGAGTTGCCGGTGAGCCGGCCGGCCGTGTCGCAGCACCTCAAGGCGCTCAAGCTCGCCGGGCTGGTCCTGGATCGCCCCGAGGGTGCGCGGCGCGTGTACTACATCGATCCCGACGGCCTGGGGGAGATCAGGCGTTGGCTCGATCAGTTCTGGGATCAGGCGCTCGCGGCCTTCAAGCGCGAGGTCGAGCGCCCGACAGCCAAGGCCACCACCCGCAACAGGCAGAAAAAGTGAATCGCACGATCAGCATCGACGGCAGCGAGGTGACGGTGGGGCACGTGCGCGAGTGGCAGCCGCCGCAGCGCCTGGTGGTCGGCTGGGAGATCAACGCCGCGTGGCAACCGGATGCCCGCGTCGAGCTGGCCTCCGAGGTCGAAGTCCGATTCATCGCCGAGGGCGCGACGCGCACGCGCATCGAACTCGAGCATCGCCACTTCGAGCGCATGGGCGCGGCCGATGGCGAAACCATGCGTAACGGTGTCGATCGAGGCTGGCCGGGCGTGCTGCAACTGTTCGCCGCAGCGGTTACCAATGGAGGTTGATATGACCGAATTCATCGTCCACAGTATTCCTGGCAGCCCGTATGGCCGCGCAGTGTTGATTGCGCTGCAGGAGAAGGGCGCACGGTATCGGTTGTCAGCGGTGGCACCGGGCAGCATGCGAACCGCCGAGCACCTGGCACGGCATCCGTTTGGCAAGGTGCCGATACTCGAGCACGGAGCACTGAGCCTGTACGAGACGCAGGCCATTCTGCGCTATCTCGATCGGGTGTTACCAGCGCCCGCACAGACGCCCGCTGATGCGACTGCGGCGGCCCGCATGGATCTGCTCATGAACGTCAACGATTGGTATCTGTTTCAGGGCTGCCAGAACGTCATCGGATTTCAGCGCATCATCGCGCCGCGGCTGCTGGGGCTGGCACCGGATGAGGCCGCCATCGCGGCCGCGATGCCCCGGGCGCATCAGGTGTTTGACGAGCTGGCGCGGAAGCTAGGGAACCAGCCATTCTTTGTCGGCGACACATTCACGCTCGCCGACATCATGCTCGCGCCGCAGCTGGACTTTCTGCGTGAACTGCCCGAGTGGCAAGCGCTCACCTCGCAACATGCCAACCTTCGCAGTTGGCTCGAGCGCGTGAATCAACGCCCGAGTCTTGAGGCCACCACCTGGCAGCGCGTGGCCGCCATGGCACAGGTCGCTTGAACCGCGCGCCCTAGAATAGGTGTCGATAGACAAGGAAGCCCGATTTATCCGCGAGCTGGTCGTAGAGATGCATGGCGGTGGTGTTGGATTCATGCGTCATCCAGTAAACGCGCGGCGAGCCGGCGGCCTTGGCGTGTTGATACACCGACTCGATGAGTGCGCGGCCGACGCCCTGGCCGCGCGCTGATTCGAGCGTGAACAGATCCTGCAGGTAACACACCGGCGCGATCGCTATGGTGCTGCGGTGATAGAGAAAGTGCGTCAGGCCGAGGATTTGGCCGGCCACTTCCGCGACCAGCGCATGCATGGGTTCATAGGCATCGAAGCAGCGCGACCAGGTCATGCGGGTGATTTCAGGTGCCAGGGCGGTGCTACCCAAGCGTCCGTAGAAGGCGTTGTAGCCATCCCACAATACCCGCCAGGCCGCGAAATCCTGCTGTCGCACCGGCCGCACATCGATGACTGTTCTCACGGCTGACCCTCTCATTCTCCATAGCGCAAGCGGTCATCTTGCATGACGGCTCGCATGGGATGCTATGCCAGCCAGCGCCTACCCCCGCGTCGGACAATCACAGACAAAGCCGGATGGATGCGGCTGCCATACTGACCGCGGGCACGGTAATCCCTGAAGGGAGGGCGCTTGCTCAGTCAACTGGACCCGGCCTCGGCATTGTCGCTGGCGCTGCTGATCTTCGCCCTGGTGATGGTGATCCTGTTCGAAGCCACCAACGGCTTCCATGATGCCGCCAACGCCGTTGCCACCGTGATCTACACCAAATCGTTGCCGCCCGCCGGCGCGGTGATCCTGTCCGGCTTCATGAATTTCCTCGGTGTGCTGCTAGGCGGCATCGCCGTGGCGTACGCGCTGGTCGAGCTGCTGCCCGCCGAGGTGCTGACGCCGCCGGATGGCGGACCGGCCGTGGCGATGCTGGTGGCGCTGTTCATCGCGGCACTGGCGTGGAATATCGGCACCTGGTGGTTGGGTCTGCCGAACTCGAGCTCGCATTGCCTGATCGGAGCGCTGATCGGTGTCGCACTCGGCAATGCGCTGGTGCGCGCGCGC
>Ga0182024_10013000_pt1 | contig 16359 bp, 13 predicted proteins | sample P32metaG_FD_120480 | JGI IMG/M metagenome (GOLD analysis project Ga0182024, IMG submission 120480) | Permafrost microbial communities from Stordalen Mire, Sweden - P3-2 metaG (Illumina Assembly) | ecosystem: Environmental > Terrestrial > Soil > Wetlands > Permafrost | place: Sweden: Stordalen... | reverse complement strand
TGGATCGCGAAGCGCTTCGACGGTAAGGCATCCCTGTTCTTTGGTTATCTACCGCGCATGCGCTTCACCATCCGGCCGGTGCCGGATGACCTTGCGCCCTTCTACACCGGCGGGCGCGGCGGACCCGGGGTATACCTCGTCAATACCTACGATTTACCCAGCCGCCCGCTCTACAACCTGACGGCGCTGACGCTGCACGAATCGGCGCCCGGCCATGCGTTCCAAATGCCGATTGCGATGGAGCACAAGGATCAGCCGGAGTTTCGGCAACACACGTACATTTCAGCGTACGGCGAGGGTTGGGCGCTCTATTGCGAGAAGCTGGGCGTCGAAATGGCCATGTATGACACCCCGTACGACCGCTTCGGCATGCTCGGTTATCAAATCTGGCGCGCCGCGCGTCTCGTGGTCGACACCGGCATCCATTCGCAAGGATGGACCCGTGATCAGGCAATCGCCTATTTTCGCCAATACACCGCGCTGTCGGACCGCGAGATCCAAACGGAAATCGATCGCTACATTGCCTGGCCTGGACAGGCTCTGTCCTATTATCTTGGGGAGATGGCGATCGTGGACTCGCGCGTCAAGGCCGAAAAAGCGCTGGGCGACAAGTTCAACATCCGCGCCTTCCATGATGCGGTGCTGGAATTGGGATCCGTGCCGCTGCCGGTCCTCAAGGCTCGCGTCGAGCGCTTCATCACCGAGGGTGGTAAAGGTCCCTACCCCGACATGGAGTAGCCGCTCGAAGGTTTGCGAGCGCCGCTGAACCGCGACGATAATTTCACGTGCGTTCGAAACGCGCAACGGTTTCGACATGTTCCGTGTACGGGAGCAAATCGAACGCAGTGAGTTCCGCCAGGCGCATGCAGCCGCCCGAAGTCAACTGCGCCACATCGCGGCACAGTGAGTCAAGCCCGCAGCTGACGTACAAGAAGCGCTCCGGCGGATGCTCGCGCAGATGCTCGGCGAGTCCGGGATCGAGACCCTTGCGCGGCGGATCGGCGATCACCACTTGCGCTTCAGCCGCTCTCAGGCGCGCCGCGCCGGCTTCGCCGGGAACGACCGATATCTTGCGCTGATCCGTCGCATCAAGCTGTGCGATTCCCAATTCCAGGCCATGCAGCGAGTGAGAGTTCATCTCGTTCATCGTGATATCGCCCGCACTCGACAGCACCGACAGACCGATGGCACCGACGCCGGCGTAAAACTCAGCCACCCTCGCTCCCTGCGGAATCCGCGTCCGCACATGCTCGATGATTCTCTCGGCGATATCCAGATTGTTCTGCCCAAACGCGCCCGGCGGATAGTGCACGGCCGCTCCGCCGAAGCGTTCCACCACGCTGATCGGTCCGTACCAGTGGCGAAATTCCGGGCCCAGAATGGTATTGGTGCTGGTGCAGTTTGCATTGAACCATAGGCTGTGCAATTCGCTGCCCAGCCGCTCACGAATCAGGTCCAAGCATGCTGCCGCGGGCTCAGCCGTGGTGCTATTGCCGATGAGCACCACCTGCGCAGTTTGCGAGCTGCGCTCCACCACCACTTGCAGGTAGCGCGCCAGTCCCAAATGCGCTCGATCCGAGTAACAGGTCAATCTGGTTTCAACGAGCGCGCGCCGCACCACCGAGGCTACCCGGTTGATCAGAGGATGATGGACGCTGCAGTTCGGTATGTGCACCACGCGGTGCGTGTCGAGTTCGAACAGGCCCACTTTGGGCGAGCCCACATGACCGCGAATCGCCAAACGCGCGCGCAGTCGAAATCCGCTGCTCCTCCCGGCCATGACCGGCACATCCGGCAAGCCGTGAGCGTGCGCCAATACATCGAGTGCCGTGCGTGCGGTGGGTGCGATACCCGGCTCGGCAAACCTCGGGCAACCCGGACATGGGGGGCGGTGGGGGCAGGAATCCAGTTTTCGGTTCACGAGCGCAAACGTAGCAGCGTTGCGAACCTTCAGGCAACGCCGGCGGTTAGACCCTGGCCGGCCTTGGTGCGGCCGCGCACCGGAATCCCGCGAAACCGCAACGGTCCATCAGCGGAATGACGGCGGAGTAAAGCGCCCATGCGATGAACTTGAATGCGACTTTCGTCGCACTGAATTTGAAGAAGCCGAGATCCGACTGCAATTGCAGATAGCGGCGCCTCAAATAATGCCGCACCTCCGCCTGGCGCTTCATTTCTTCTTGTCTGCTGGGTTCGAGCGGATTCCACAATGATTCGATGTTGCCGAGCCGATAATTCACCGAGATTCGTTCGAGGAAGTGCGCCCCGCCCGCCATGATTGCGCGAGTGAAGAATTCGTAGTCCTCGGTGATTCGAATCTGCGGATTGAACCCGCCGAGCGTCGCCACCTGCTCGTGGCGGATGATTGCGCCGCTGCACAGGAACAGATATTGACCAAAAATTGCATGGCTGCGATACAGCCACTTGCTCAAGAATCCAAGCATCAGCGTTGCGCCGACGTGATGGTATATCCACGCCAGACGCGCGGCGCGAACAAACTCTTGCCGGCTTGCCCGAAGCTGCGCTTCCTGGCGCTTGCGGCGCTGGGCGTCTTCGGAAAATACACAGAAGGGCCGCGATACCCCGAACACCACCCCGATGTCCTGGCGTGCTGCGAATGCCTGCTTGACCCGCTCGTAGTGACCGTAAGGCACGGTGTCGTCATCATCCAGGAAATGCACGAAGCGCGCCTTTACCCTTAAGCGGACCGATGCATCGAAGCCGAAGTTTCTCACCTTCCCCGGCCATCCGCCCGAGGGATGAGGGTTTTTCAGGTATATCAGACCGGGATCGATGCTGGCAGTCATCCGCTGCGCCGACCCATCCGGGCAATCATCGACGACGATGATGCGTTTGCTGACACCTGACTGCCCCAAGACGCTTTTCAACGCCTCGGCCAAAAACTCCGGTCGCCTGTACGTGGGCACGATGACCAAGAAATCATAGATGTCGGAAGTCATGTGAATCGCTCCTGCGATGCCGCAGGCATCTTGTCACGGCATGGGAGGCCAGGTGCGACTCAGATCACTCTTTACCCTGCGCAGGGGGCGCGTTTCTGCCCAAATCAGGCGGAGGCGGCAATCTCGAACACGCTATGTTCAATGCCCGGGGTTGCTGCCCTGACGAGCCTTGAGTCCAGCGGCTGCCGTCCGAATGGCTTGGATGTAGGTCCTGCGAACCTTCGCGATATTCTTGTCCCAGGCGGCGGGCCACGCCGAGTTGATGACCACGACAAGATTCTCGGTCGGAAAGACTGACACCGACTGCCCGAAGATGCCTTCGGCCTCATATCCTCCCGGAGTCAGCCACCAAAAGTACCCGTACGGCGGCTCGGTGACATGCGCACTGGTGGCCTCCTGCATCCAGCCGGCGGGCAATACCTCGTGCCCGTCGGCGTCGCTTTGGCCGAGAGTGAACAAACCGAATCGTCCATAGTCGCGCAGCGTCATGGACATGCAGCACCCGCCGCGCTCATGTCCGGCGAGATCTTCGGACCATATGCCGTCTTGCTCCATCCCGTACGGCTTCCAGACCTTCTCTGACAAATATTGGGACAGCGGCTCGCCGACGGCATTGGAGAGCAATATACCGGCGAGATCCGTCTCGCCTGTCTTGTATACGAACTTCGACCCAGGGGCCGCTTCGCGGGGCAAGCGGCGCATGTAGCTGACGACCGGGTTCAGGCCCGGCTCGATCACGGTTAGACCTTCCTTCGCGACATCGGAGTCAGGATCCGTGTAGTTCTCGTTCCACTTCACCCCCGAGGTCATGGTGATCAGTTGACGCACCGTGACCCCTTCATAAGCGCCGCCCGCCAATTCGGGGATGTAAGAGGTGACGGGATCGTCCAAGCTTTTGATTTTGCCGTCCTTGATCGCAGCGCCTATGAGCGTCGAAGTAATCGACTTCGCCACGGAGAAGGACGTCCACCGATCATGTGGTTTGCGGCCCATGCCATAGCGCTCCAGGATGATCTTGCCCTCTTGAATCACCAGAACACCGGAGGCTCTGAACGCTGCCATATAACTCGCGGTGTCATAGGACTGGCCGTCCGCATCGAACTTCGGGTCGATTTGCACCGCTGCCTTCCGCAGGAGATGAACCTTATCGCCGCGTTTGATGACGCGGGAGGGGTTCATCAACTCCATGTGCTTATAACCCCACGCCTGCTGCGCTGGAGTCCAGGTCAGCACCCCCGCCCCTCCCGGGGGCAGAACCGCCGGCGCATCCGAACCCCTCGCCCCACCGGCATCGGCGCACGCGAGCATGGCAATTGCGAGCGATACTAGGGCGATTCCTTTCATAACGTCATCGACTGTACACCGGCTGGCAAGGCTGGTGCAGTATCATCCCTGACTCTTCGAAGGAGGCCGGATGGATTACCTGACCCGCCGTCAAAGCCTGGGTGACTTGCTTCGTCGCAGCGCTGCACGTGCGCCGACCAAGCAGGCCATCGTCTGCGGCGGCATCCGCTGGACCTATGCGGAATTCGATCGCATTGCCGACGCGGTGGCCGCGGGTTTGAGCCTGCGCGGCATTGCGAAGGGCACGAGAGTCGCGGTCCTGGCGCGCAATTCTCACGCGTTTGTGGCGATACGCTTTGCTCTTGCAAGGCTCGGTGCCATCCTGGTTCCCGTCAACTACATGCTCAAGGCCGAGGAGCTCGCCTACATTCTACGTCACGCCGGCACCGTGCTGCTGGCTACCGATGGGAGTTTCGCACCGCTGGCACGCGCGGCTGCCTCACACGCGGCCTGCGTCCGCGATCTGGTGTGGATGCCGGCTGAAGACTCCAGCCCGGAACCATCGGATATGATTTCCTTCCACGCACTAGCCGCCTGCGGAGCGAAGCCTCCCGAGGTCAGCCTCGACGGGGGCGACCTGGCGCAAATCATCTACACCAGCGGCACCGAGTCCCTACCCAAGGGTGCGATGCTGACTCACGACGCGGTGATGTGGGAGTACGTGAGCTGCGTCGCCGACGCAGCTATCGCGAATGACGACGTCATGCTGCACGCCTTGCCGCTGTATCACTGCGCACAATTGGATGTGTTTCTCGGGCCCTCGATCTATGTCGGAGCAACCAACATCATCACGGGGCGGCCCGCGCCCGAGAACGTTCTGCCTCTGATCGCCGCTCATGGTGTCAGTTCGTTTTTTGCGCCGCCGACGGTCTGGATCTCGCTGCTGCGTTCGCCTTTGTTCGAAACGACCGATCTGAGCAGCCTGTGCAAGGGTTATTACGGCGCCTCCATCATGCCCGTGGAGGTCCTGCGCGAACTGTCGCGGCGCTTGCCAAAGGTTCGGCTGTGGAACCTCTATGGCCAGACTGAAATCGCGCCGCTCGCCACGATGCTCGGTCCCGAAGACCAGTTGCGCAAGCCGGGGTCCTGCGGACATCCGGTGCTCAACGTTGAGACAAGGGTGGTCGATGAGGCCATGCTCGATGTTCCGTGCGGCGTCGTTGGCGAGATCGTGCATAGATCACCGCAGCTGATGACTGGCTACCTTCATGACGCGGAACGCACGGCCGCGGCCTTCGAGGGTGGGTGGTTCCACTCCGGCGATTTGGCGACGATCGATGAGGAAGGCTACATCACCATCGTCGATCGCAAGAAGGATGTGGTCAAAACCGGCGGCGAGAACGTCGCCAGCCGGGAGGTCGAGGAAACCATCTACCGCATGCCCCAGGTTTCGGAAGTTGCCGTTATCGGCGTGCCGCACCCAGATTGGGTCGAGGCGGTCGTTGCCGTAGTCGTCGTCAAGAATGGACACGTATTGAGCCAGCACGAAGTCCAAGCGCACTGTACCTCGACGATGGCATCGTTCAAGGCACCCAAAGGCGTGGTGTTCGTCGACGCCCTTCCGAAAAATCCCAGCGGCAAAATCCTCAAGCGGCAGCTACGCCAGGACCACGACGCACTTTTCGCCTGCGAGAGGGGCGCGTCAGACACCTGGCAGTCTCGATAGAGATCACGGCCGGGCGGTTTCAGAAGTTCTCAGGAACATTCAGGGCGATTTCAGGACTTGAACGTTCTTCCTCGGGCAGGGTGGGGTCTGCATACACACGAGGGCAACTCGAATGAACACGCGGATCTCCTCGGCCAAACGCGCGCCGATGCGTCGGGTTCAACTGTGCCGGGCGGTGCTCGCTGCGTTGCTCGCTGCAGTATTCACGGCGGTACTCTCGGCGGCTTTTGCCGCTGCAGGCACACCGGATGCCGCAGCCGCCCCGGGCGTGATCAGAGACAGCAGCACGAGATTGGAGTGGACGCGGGAAGACAATGGCGCCGATATCGACTGGAAGAACGCCGAGGCGCTGTGCCAGCATGAAGGATGGCTGGCGCCTACCCGCCGTGCAAGAGCTGGAAGCGGTTTATCTTGCTGCAGTAAGCCGCTCTGAATCCGTTGTCTGCGGTCCCAATATCTGTTTCGCCCCACCGCTGTTCAAACTCTCCGGTTCATGGTTTTGGAGTTCGACTCCCGCCGGCGTCGAAAAGGACGATAGCCGCGGACTGTTCTGGGGTGTCCTCATGGTCAACGGCGCGCGCACCAAAGCGCTCGGAGAGTTCGCTTATGCAAGTCGCGTGCTGTGTGTCCGGCCGCTCGCCGCCCGATCATTGCCATTCGTCACGCTGCCATCGTTCGGTGCGCAGAAGCTGACCATCGACGCAAGTCATAGCGCTGTGGTCTTCAGTTGGAGCCATCTTGGCTTCACCAATCCGGTTGCGCGCTTGGAAAAGATCGAAGGAACTCTGGTACTGGACACTGAAGACATGTCCAAGTCTTCGGTCTCGGTCACGATGCCGTTATCCGGATTGCGCACGGCCAATGAGTCGTTGGACAACAGGCTGAAGACGGACGAATTTCTTGATGCCCCCCGCTACCCCAACGTTACCTTTAGAAGCACGCGCGTGGAGACTCCAGCCAAGGATGAACTCAAGATCAGCGGGGAGCTGAGCATTCATGGCATCACCCGGCCGATAACATTCAACGCGAGGATAAACCGGATCGGAGTCAATCCAATATCGAAATTGACGACCGTCGGATTTGATGCCGACGTTGTGCTGAGGCGTTCCGATTTCGCGGTGTCCAAATATGTCCCGGCGATGACCGACGAACTCTTCGTGCATATCACGCTGGGAGCGGACCTACAGGAAGATCATTGACCGATTGAGCCAGTCAGGCGTGCAGCGCGCCGTTACGCCCAAAATACAGTACGCTAGGGACTCTTGGCGGCAAAAAATGAACTGAGGGGTGCTTATGAAAGACGGAATCAACATCGATCAAGTGAAGGGCACCCTGATCGATCTTGCCATTCGCTTCGGGCCCAAGTTGTTGGCCGCCATACTCATCATGACCGCGGGTGTGTTCGCCGCGAATTGGCTCGGAAAGGCGCTGCTAAAGGGCCTGCATAGCTTCGAGCTCGAGCCGCCGGTGCGCATGCTGTTCACGCGGTTGGCGCGAATCATCGTCGTGCTGTCGTTCGCCATACTGGCACTGCAGAACTTGGGCGTCGAACTGCTGCCGTTGATCGCCGGCTTGGGCGTAGCCGGTGCCGGAATCGCCCTCGCCATGCAGGGCGTTTTGAGCAACGTGGTCGCCGGCCTGACCATCATTTTCACCAAGCCGTATCGGGTAGGCGAATATGTCGCAGTGGTCGGCGTCGAAGGCCAGGTCCATACCATCAGCTTGTTCTCGACGACACTGCTGCATCCGGACCAGTCGCGCGTGGTCGTGCCGAATCGAAAAGTCGTCGGCGAGATCCTGCAGAATTTCGGCAAAATCCGCCAAGCGCAAATCACTGTGGGCATCGCCTATGAGTCGGACCTGCGCGCAACGCTGCAACTCATCGGCGAACTGGTGAAATCCAACAGCCGGGTGCTGGCCGAGCCTGCGCCGCTCGTGCAGGCGGTGACGCTTGCGGACTCCGCCATCCAGATATGTCTGAAGCCCTGGGTCGCGGTTACCGACTACAGCGCCGTCGTCGGCGAGCTCAATCTATCGTTGGTCGAGGAGTTGCGGCGACGGGGAATCGCGATACCCTGCCCGCAGCGCGAAGTCCGCATGCTGGCGGCCTGATTACGGCTCACCTCGGATTGCCTTTGCACGAGCCTCCATGATTTCTTGGATTTGGCTGCACGCGTCTCCAGCCGTTGCACCGCCATCCACGGACAGCATTTGCCCGGTGATCTGCAGCGACCGATCGCTTGCCAAAAACAGTGCAGCTTGCGCAATGTCTTTCGGCTGCCCCTGCCGTGGTAACGGTTGACGCTTCATTCTGACTGCACGTATCGCGCTTTGGATGCGCTCCGCGTCCGCTTGGGTCATGCCCGGTTCGGGCGCGGCAAAGGTTCCCATATCGGTGGGGATATTCCCTGGGCAGATGCAATTCACCCGAATTAAATGCTCGCCAAGCTCGACCGCTGCGGACCTGGTGAAATGAATGACGCCGGCCTTGGCGGAGCGATAGATCGGAAAGCCGTGCCCGGCTCTTACTCCGCCGATTGACGCTGTGTTGATGATCGAACCGCCGCCATGGGCTGCCATGTGCCGCGCCGCCAGTTGAGTTCCAAGCATGACGCCGAGGACGTTCACGTACATCACGCGCTCGAATTTAACGAAATCATCATCCAGTAGCCGGCCATAAGAGACGTCCGATATGCCGGCATTGTTGAACATAATGTGCAGAGCCCCGAATTCCGCCACGGCAAACTCGACCAACGCTTGAACGTCTTCCCGCTTGGATACATCAGCGCGCTTGAAACGAGCAGCCGCGCCCAACGTGCTGCTGAGCGCAGCACCGCGATCCTCATTGAGGTCGGCGATTACGACCTTGGCACCCTCTTCCACGAACAATTCCGCGGCACCGCGGCCGAGTCCGCTGGCAGCGCCCGTAATGATCGCCACCTTGCCTGCAAGTTCATTGGCCACTATGCAACTCCGAATATGGGTTGAACGACTTTCTCAACTGGGCGTGAACTCGATCGGCAGCGAACGAATGCCCCAGACGCCGGGAAACGGACGCCAGGTTACTTGACCGGCGAGGCGCGGATTGCGCAGCCTCGGCGCGATCAGATGCAAGCCTTCTTGTATCTGCGCCCGAGCCACGTGCTGACCGAGACAGATGTGGATGCCGCGTCCAAAGGCCATGTGCCGGTTGGGGTCTTTCCGCTCGGGATTGAATTCGTCGGCGCTGGAGAAGGCCAAAGGATCACGACCGGCAACGGTGAGCGTCAACATCAAGATCGTGCCCGCCGGAATGATGACGTCGCGGTACTGGATCTCCTCCCTGGCGGAGCGATAGATATTCGACACGCTGTGATAGCGAAAAACCTCTTCGACGATCTTGTCGCAAAAGGCCTTGTCCTCGGCGCACCGCTGCCAATAATCCGGGTAGCGCAGCATCACGTGCATGATCAGCGTGAGCATGTTCTTCGAGGTGTCGTAACCCGCGGCGAAAAGGAAAATGAGCATGTTGCGCAGTTCGACGTCGTCGAGCTCGCCCGCCCTTCGAGACGCGAGCAGCCGGTTCAGCACCTCATCGTCATCGCCGCCGCCGTCGCGTTGTCGCTCGATCACGAGCTTGTCGACGAACGCCCAGAGCTCGCGATAAGCCTCTTCCAAAGCGGGCATCAGTGATTTGTCGAGGCTGGCGCTCAGACCCTGCGTCTCGAGCGCCTTGCGAATGCCCGGAAGGGACTCGGTGGACGCCCCAATGAGTCCGAACATCACTCTGACCGGGAAATGAGAGGCGAATTCCGCGAAATCGAAGCGACCCTTCGGCACCCATTCGTCCAATAAACCTGAAACGACCTCGCGCATCAGCGGCCTCAAGCGATTTGCCGTGCGCGGCGTAAACGATGCTGCAACGCTGTTGCGCAAGCGCGTGTGCTCAGGCGGGTCCTTCGCCAGCATCAGATCCAGCATGAACCTGCCCCACGGTGTATGCGCAGCGCCCATGATCTCGATGACCGCATCGAGCGACGGATTGAACTTGTCGTCCATCCAGGTCAATTCGCGTATGGCCTGATATTCGTGGACCACGTAGCCAAAGTCGCTCTTCGCCAACCACGGATGTCGCCGCCGCGCTGCTTCGAACTGAGGCATCGGATCGATCGCAAAGGCCGGATCCTGAATGTCCAGGTGCGGCAGGTCCAATTCCGTCACCCGCTGCATATTGCAATCCTCATATGACTGCCGCCACATCGGCTGACTGCCCCACATCGGCGACGTGAGTTTTTGCCGGGCGAAGGCATAGCATGCTGGCCGACACAGTGTCAATCAAGTGACCGTTCCCGCGCCGGCATGTGCAAGGTTTTCCCGTGCCTTGTCGAGCTGCATGATCGTCTGGGATACGAGCCGCTTCAGCCGCAAGTACTCATCCTTGAGCGCCGTCGCGTCCGCCGGCGCAGCTTCTCCGAAATGCGCCATCAGTCCGTGCAAGAACAGCCGCACGCTGAAGCGGATGCGTCGGTCAATCAGCGCCTTGTCGCGCAGCACTCCCCAGGCCGCCGCAGTTGCCGGGCCGCCCACAATGAGATGCAGGAAGGCCTCGGCGGCATCCTCTGCCTCTGGCATTTCAAGTTTGTCCAGTTGGAAATGGCGGCGAAACAGGTCGGCGAGATAGGCAATGGTCCTGCCGGTACCCTCTTGCACGGTGTATTCGCCGATCTCGGGCATGCGGCCGGATTCAGCGTTGGTCAGCCGCAAGAGCCGCTGCCCTGCCGGGCTCAACAGATTGTCGACGAGAATTTGTCCAATTGCGAGCAGGCTCTCCTCCAAACCATCCCGCTCCGCTTCCTGCAAGCGTTCTATCGGCACTCTCCATCTTTCGATCGCACGCTGAAGGGCCGCAATGAACAGGGCTTTCTTGTCGCCAAAGCGCAGATAGACGGTGCGCTTCGCCATTCCGGCCGTTGCCGTGATCGTCTCCACGCTGGTGCGCTCATAGCCATGCTGGGAAAAGAGGTCGAGCGCCTTGTCCAGCAACTCTTCGTTGCTGAGCGAAGGGCGTCTAGGTCGCCGTGCCGGCTTGGCTATCCGCTGCTTCTTTTTGCGGGCGGCGTTTTCCGCATTCAGGCGTGCGTTCATCTCGAGATCCTACCAAATCACTGAAACAAATGAGGTAACACGACAGCATCGCGGCAGGCCGCAGAGAAACCCGCGATTTTCCTCTTGGAATCCAGTGTTGAAACGCGATAGGTAATAGCAGATACTCGCGAACGTTCGAGGAGGCCGACCATGCATGCGAAGTATCCCCGCATTTTCAGCCCGCTCAAGCTCGGCCCCGTTGAACTCCCGAACCGGTTCTACATGTCCCCGCACGCCGTGCCAATGGCGGTCGGCACCAAGCCCTCCGATGATTTCATCCATTACAACGTGGCGCGCATCAAGGGCGGCTGCAGCCTCGTGATGCTGACCACGACCTTGCATGGACGCGCCCGGATCTTCCAGCCTTCTCCCCACCCGAAGGAAAACATTGCTGCCTTCCGTGCCTTGGCGGATGCGGTGCACGAGGCCGGCGGCAGGATCTTCGCCGAACCGTACTATCAATGGGCCACCTTCGGGCAGTGGCAACCTTTGAGCCCGCCGGCTCCGGCCTTCGGACCGTCCCCGATGCAGTTCCGCAGTCATGAGAAGGGTTTTGTCACGCGCGAACTTACGCGCCGTGAGATCACTCTGATGCTCGGCGCCTTGCGGCAGTCGATCGAGCACCTGCGCCAAGCGGATTTCGACGGCATCATGGTCCACAGCGCGCACGGCGCGCTGGCCGAACACTTCCTATCCCCTTATTTCAACCGGCGCACCGACGAATACGGCGGAACGCTCGAGAACCGCATGCGATTCCTGAGCGAGTCGCTGCAGATCGCCAGGGAAGCGGCCGGCGATCGAATGGCCGTCGGAATGCGCTTCAATTGCGACCAACTGCTCGCCGGCGGATATCACACTCAGGAAGCCTACCAAGTCCTGAAATTGATATCCGACGCGGGGCTGATCGACTATGTCGATCTCGATGTGGCCACGGAGCCTCAACAGTATTACATCGGCATGCCCTCGGTATTCATGGAGCCGCACCTCTATCGCCCGTACGTATCGGCAGTGCGGGGCGCGGCAGGCAGAATCCCCGTGCTCAGCGTACTTGGACGCATGACTTCCATTGCCGACGCCGAAGCAATGATCGATGCCGGCGTCTGCGACATGGTCGGCGCTGCCCGCGGGCTCATCGCCGAACCCGATCTCGTACGCAACGCCTATGAGGGAAAAGAGGAGCGCAGCCGCACTTGTATTGCGTGCAATTGGTGTATGGCCGGCATTCACGACGGTTCAGCCGCGTGCGCAATCAATCCGGTCAGCTACCGCGAGCGCATCTGGGGACCGGACGCGTTGGTTCCGGCACCGCGGCGCTCGAAGGTACTGGTTGTAGGCGCCGGACCGGGAGGCCTCGAGGCGGCTCGTACCAGTGCACTGAGAGGCCACGACGTGACCCTGATCGAAGCGCGAGCCAAGGTCGGGGGCGCCTTTTCATTGTGGGCAGGATTGCCCGGCCGTCAGGCATACCAATTGGCAATCGATTGGTGGGAGCGGGAGCTCGAGCGTCTCGGAGTCGCCATCCGACTAGGGCTGAGAGCTAACGCCGCGCAGCTCCTCGAGGAGAGACCGGATGCGGTGATCCTAGCGACAGGCGCTGCCTACCATCGCAGCGGCCGCGGCTTCCATAGCGAACTCGACATACCCGGCTACGACCGTGACTTCGTCTACCGACCAGAAGAAATCTTGGGTCGCTCCGATCTTCCCACCGGCAAAGTGCTCGTGCTCGACGACGAAGGGCTCCAGACGGGCATGGGTATCGCCGAACTTCTTGCCGGAAACGGCGCCGACGTCGAATTTCTGACCCCCAACTTCTTGCCCTTGTCATCGCGAGTCATGGCTGCCCAGGAAGGACGTCCGATGGTGCAGCGCCTGCGCGCGCTCGGCGGCAAGATTTCGACGATGTCCTTCATCAAGGAAATTCGCGATCACGAAGTTGTCGTCGAGGATGTGCATTCCGACGAGGTGCGGCTGATCACAGACGTCGATGCCCTCGTCCTGACCACCGGCCGCGTGCCGGTGAACGATCTGGAAAAGGATTTGGTGGGAAAAGTGGCGCAGCTCTTCACGATTGGCGACGCGCTCGCTCCCAGGATGTGGGGCGCCGCGACTTTCGAAGCGCACAAATTTGCGCGGCTCATCGGCGAACCCGGTGCGCCTGATTCGATCGGCGATGCGTACTTCTCCGACGATGACCCGGCGTTTTTGCCCATCCCTGGAGACATGCAGAGAACTGCTTATGCCTGAGGCGGCGCCCCGCTTGCCACGAAATTGGAGGAGCATATGAAAAAGACGATCGACGAGGTTGTTGCGGAAGCCGCCATTCGCAGTGTTCAGATAAGCTATTGCCGAGCGATCGACCGGATGGATTTCGATCTGCTGCGCACGTGCTTTCACCCCGATGCCACGGCAGACTATGGCTTCTTTTCCGGCGGCATGGATGAATTCATCGCCATGGCAAAGACAAGCCTCAAAAGTTTCACGACCACCACCCATTTCACCGGCAATCAGCTCGTCGAGGTCAATGGGGACAGCGCCTGGGCCGAACATTACACGGTAGCCACTCACCGCTGTCCGGCGGACGAAAACGGACCTGTCCGGGATTTTGTCACGATCATTCGCTACGCCGATCGCATGGAAAGACGCGAGGGTGACTGGCGCATTGCCAAGCGTGTGCTCATTCTCGATTCCTGGCGTATGGATCCCGTCGCTGAACTTGGCTCTGCTCCGAAGGTGCAGCCCGGTAGGCGCGACCGCGGCGATCCTTCCTACCTGCGATGAAACGAGTCAGGTAACACTTTTACAGGGTTTGCCTCGACTTATTTCGATTATATCTGCGCCATGCATTGCATTGAAACGCGTCAGGTAATAGTATTCGGTGATCAAGATCTCACCGGCGAAGGGGACGGCGATGCAAATAGGACTTCAGCTGGGGTACCAAAACCTCCACGGCATCAGCGACGCCGAATTCTTCAAGAACGAGACACAGCTCGCGATTGAGGCTGAGGCGATGGGATTCGACTTCGTCGCACCCGTCGAACACCATTTCACGGACTACGCAGCCTGCCCGGATAACTTCCAGGTACTCACCTATATTGCGGCGAAGACCAAGACCATCCAGCTGATGACGGGCGCTGTCATCCTGCCCTGGAACGATCCGCTGCGTGTGGTGGAAAAAACCGCGATGCTCGACATCTTGAGCGAAGGCCGCATGATTCTCGGCATGGGCAGGGGCGCCGCCCGCAGAGAGTTCAAGGCCTTCGGCGTCGACTTGGCCGATTCGCGCGAGATGTTCGATGAGGCCGCTCTAATCATCATGAAGGGCCTGGAAACGGGCTTCGTCGAGGCCGACACCAAATGGTACAAGCAGTCGCGAACCGAAATTCGCCCGCGGCCGGACAAGTCTTTCAAGGGCCGAACCGTCATGGTCAGCATGTCGCCAGGATCGGTCGAGGTGGCAGCCCAATACGGCCTGCGCTCATTGAGATTCTCGCAAGGGCGCTGGGATAAGGCGCTCCCCGAAATAAACGCGTACCGGAATCTTTTCAAAGAGCTTCACGGCCACGCGGCTCCGCCGTTCATGATCTGCGATTTCATGGCCTGCTTCGACGATAAGAAAAAGGTCATCGAATATACGGATAAGTATTTCAGCAAGTTGTTTGCACAAGTGGCGAATCACTACGAGTTCGGCGGCGAACACTTCAAGTCGCTGCCATCCTATTCGACATATGTAACGTTGGGAGAGATGTCGGCCGCTGCCGGTGGCCCGGAAAAGGCCTACAAGGATTACATTCAGGCCAATCTGATCGGCACTCCCGAAGAAATGTGGGAACAGCATCTCTCGCGCAAGGAAATGGTCGGCGACTACGACATCGTGGCCAACTTCAGTTACGGCGGAATGCCGTTCGACATCGTTTACGACCAGATGAGGCGCTTTGCCAACAAACTCCTTCCCAGGCTGAAGGCATAGGGTCCGCAACCGCGTTGCCTTGGGGCCGGCGCTGCGGCGCCGCCCTTCCCGCCAACCCCCTTCCCGCCAGTTCCTCGAAGACCGCAAACCATCCCCTAATCAGGGGAAGCGTCTACAATCGCCCGCATTGAGCGGAGAGATATAACTCATGGTGTATCATATCGTGGAGGGCCGATCGCTATGAAATTGACTGCCGAGCAGCGGATTGCTGCGCCTCGTCAGCGAGTCTGGGAGGCGCTGAACGACCCAGAGGTTCTGCGGGCCAGCATCCCTGGCTGCCAGAGCCTGGATAAGGTCGCGGACGATCGTTTCACCGCGACTGTCGAGGTCAAGGTTGGTCCGATCGGTGCGCGCTTCAAAGGTGCGGTTTCGCTGACGGATCTGGATCCGCCGAACGGCTACACCCTGCTTCTGGAAGGCAGCGGCGGCATTGCCGGATCGGTCAAGGGCAGCGCAAAAATGCGGCTGAGCAAATATCCCGGCGGCACGCTCATTTCTTATGAAGTCGAGGCCCAAGTCGGTGGGCGCATGGCTCAGTTGGGTGGCCCGATCATCGATGCCACCTCCAAACAACTTGCAGGCAAATTCTTCGCCCGTTTTGGCGAAATCGTCACAGCCGGGGCCGGCACAACGGCGCCCGCGCGTGGGGCAGAAACGGCGGTTGCGCTCGCAACATCCGCCCCTCCCTCCGCCGCGAACTCGAGCGGGCTGCCGATGGCTTGGATCCTGGCAACCGTAGTCGCCGCACTTACCGGATTCCTTCTGGGCCACGGTCAAGGTGGGTTAGGGTCCGATTGGGCCGGACTTTCGATCGGCTTGCTGTTGATCGTCATTGCGGGCGCAGCTTTCGAGTACGGTCGCCGGGTGGCGGCGCCTGTGGTGGTTCTCGACAGCGCTTTACTGCGCCGGCTGATCGCAGGACTAAAGGAATGAAGCCTGCTCCCTTCGACTACGTCGCCCCGGCCACCATCGGTGAGGCCTGCTCGGTGCTCGCAGAGGCCGGCGGCGGCGCGACGTTGCTGGCTGGCGGCCAGACTCTGATGCCGCTTCTCAACTTGCGGATGAGTCAGCCTTTCATCATTGTCGATCTAAACAAGATCGCGGAACTCAAGGGCATTACCCGCGCCGACGGCGGAACGCGTATCGGACCGATGACCCGGCAATGCGAAATCATCGCCGACGAGACGCTTGCACGCGACTTGCCGGTGTTGGTGCAGGCGGTGAGCCACGTCGGGCATCATCAGACCCGTAATCGCGGCACGATCGGCGGCTCGATCGCGCTCGGCGAGCCTGCAGCG
>Ga0182024_10012999_pt1 | contig 16359 bp, 16 predicted proteins | sample P32metaG_FD_120480 | JGI IMG/M metagenome (GOLD analysis project Ga0182024, IMG submission 120480) | Permafrost microbial communities from Stordalen Mire, Sweden - P3-2 metaG (Illumina Assembly) | ecosystem: Environmental > Terrestrial > Soil > Wetlands > Permafrost | place: Sweden: Stordalen... | reverse complement strand
GACCAGCCCACGACCTTGCGACTGAACAGATCGAGCACGCAACAGCAGTAGACCTTGCCCTCGGAGGTTGGGTGTTCGGTGATGTCGGTGAGCCAGATCTCGTTGGGGCGAAGAGCGACGAAGCTTCGCTCCAGCAGGTCGGTGCTGGTCGCCTCGTTCGCGTGGTTGCGCACGAACTTTCGCGGACCGGGAAGGCCTTGTATTTCCAGGCGTTTCATGAGCTTGGCGATGACCTTCACGCTCACCACCAGACCCTGTTCGATCTCCAGGGCCGCCTTGATGCGTAGTCGCCCGTAGGTGCCGCGGCTGCGGGTATGGATTTCTTTGATGGCGTCTTCCAAGAGCAACTGGTGTATGTCGCGGTCGCTCGGACGGTGAAACTTGATGCCGTAGTAGGTGGAACGAGCAAAGCCGACGAGGGCGCAGGCTTTGCGCTCGGAGTAGCCCAGGCGGTTAAGACCTCTCACCACCTGGTACGTGATTTTGGGTTGGCCTGCCCCTCGGCGAAGAGTTCACTCGCAGCTCGAGTCATCTTCAGTTCGTCTTCGAGTTCGCGGATGCGCCGGCGCGCGTCCTTGAGCGCGTCGAAGTCGCCACTCTTCACGCCCGGTCGTTGACCGGCGTCGATCAGGGCCTGTCTGCGCCAGGTATAGAGCGTGTGCTCACTGATGTGCAGTTCGGCCACGAGACTCTTGACCGCCTCACCGTTGATGAGACGTTCGCAGACCTTTCGACGGAACTCGGGTGCGTATTGCTTGGGCATGTCCACCTCCTGGCGGCACACGGCCACACTGTCAGAAAAAGTGGTCCACTTTTTGGAGCCCAGGTCAAACTAGCCTGAGCCCCCAAGACTGGACCGGGTTTTATTTTTTTTCTTTGAGAGTGAAATGACCTCATGCACTTTCGAGTGACCACGGGTGTCCGCTCTGAGGTGCCCATAGATGCCCAAACAGATCACATCAAGTCAGAGTCGTGAGACGAAGTCAGCGCACCGGGTGTTCGGTCTCCGGGCGACCGCTGACGTAGTGTCCCGGATCGGCGTCGAACGTTTTGGCGCAGCCCGGGTTACAAAACCAGAAGTCGACACCTTCGTACGTTCGAAGTGCCGCGGCCGTCTTGGTGTTGACCGCCATGCCACAGACGGGGTCAACCGCGTTGACAGTTGGGCCGTCGGGCGCGCTCATTTCGTTCACGTCATCCATACCGGTCATCGCCTCCGTTCCATCCCGGCCATGCAGGGGAGCCATCTCCGAGGTGTACTTCTCGGGTTGCGCTTCGAAACGTTCGCGACAGCGGTCCGAGCAGAAGTAGTAGTGATCGTGGCCGGCCGAAGTCTGCGCCGGAGAACTCTCTTTGCGCACCTGCATCCCACAGACCGGATCGATGGCGTATCCCTGCCCCCCGCCCCAGCGCTTCTGTTGGCGCGAAAGCCACCACACGATCGCCGCGATGGCGAGAAAGAGAAAGTTCAGGTACGTCGTGTAGTTCCACTGGAAATGGGCCAGCGTCACCGCCAGATGGCGTTTCGATGGCACCCCATGGAAGAGTCGGAAAATTCCCTCAGTCGCTAGTCCGGCGATGGCCATGATGACGTAGAAAAGTCCCACCAGGCGAAACGTGAGTTTCGGACCATAGAACTTGCGGTAGATGAGGATGAGAGGCATCGCGATGAGGTCCGCGAAGATAAACGCAATGACACCACCAAAACTGATTCCGCCCGACCACAGCGCCGCGGCGAGCGGCACGTTTCCGATGGAGCAAACCCAACTAATGACGGCGACCAGTGGACCGACGAGCGCGTTCTCCAGGGTGGTCCAGAATCCATGGCCGTGAATGAAGAGGATGTTCCATACGTGCGTCGGGACGAGGGCGGCCAAGAATCCGGCCACGACGTAGCCGATGACCAGCTCGCGACGCAGCATCGTGACGTCGGCGACTGCGTAACTCGACGCGTCAGACCAGGCCGCGGGCGAACGGAACTTCCGCGACAACGACGTTCGGTCGAGCTCCATCTGTGCGTCCATGGACACGCCCGACATCGCGGAGTGGTCGTGTGCTCCGGCATCCGGTTTCGAGAGTCGTCGACGCGCGGCCTCCACGAGTGGTCCCCGGAACACGAAACCACCGACCAGAGCGAACAGAACGATCATGATCGGCCCACCGACGAACTCCGCGACCATGAACTGCCAGCCCAGTAGGACCAGCATGACAATGCCGAGCTCCACGACCAGATTGGTCGAGGCCACCATGAAGACCATGGCCGACACGAAGTCAGCACCTTTGGCGAAGAGCGACTTCGCCATGGCGGTTGCGGCGTAGGAGCAGCTTGACGAAACCGTGCCGTAGCTGGCCGCGCGTCCGATCGCCGCGGGACGATGGTTCCCTAGTTTGGCGTGCATCTGTTCTTTAGAGATGAATGCTTGGACGAACCCGGAGAGCGTGAAGCCCAGCACAAGAGCCCAGAGTGTCTCCCAAAACATGAAGAAACCTTCGCGCAAACCCCGTCCGATACCGTCAAGGAAACTCGTGAAGGTGAGTGACGCGATTAACTCAACGTGCACAATTCAACTCCGTTGCAACTTGTTGGAAATCAAGGAGAACGTTCATACCGGTCCTTGAGTCGATCCAATGGGATTGAGCGTGAGAAGAGCCATAGGACGGAGCCCGTTGACTTCTTTCATGATCGCACCAACCTTCGAATGGCTTCTTGAGCCTCTTTGACCTTGGCGTCGGCGCTCGGGCCACCCTTGGCCAGCGCCTCGGAGACGCAGTGAGAGAGATGGTCGTCGAGGAGATTCATGGCAACGGCTTGGAGGGCACGCGTCGTCGCCGAGATCTGGACGAGGATGTCGATGCAGTACTGGTCTTCGTCGACCATGCGCTCGAGACCACGAACTTGGCCTTCAATTCGCTTCAGTCGTTTTTGAAGTGCCGTTTTCTGGTCGACGTACGCGGGCTTGGTCATGGCACATCCCTTCTTCACCGTGACTATACCCCCTGGGGGTACATCACCAAACGTTGCCACCGGTGCTCTCGATTGCGGCGCCAAGAACTGGGTCCAGACTGGAGTGAGCAACTCCTAGACCACGAGGTGCATCGCCTTAGGTCGGACGTCCGAGCGAGCGCGCTGACACGGTGATGAAGTCGCGCGGCCACGACGCTTTGAAGAATGTCCAGGGACCTTGCACGGTCGACGCAAGGAGCTTGCTCCCGTTGGACGCCGACGCGAGGCCGTTCGCCACGGGTGGATCGTACGTGGCGAAGTCGGGCCAGCTCGAATTGATGTCGAGTTCCATGCCGCGCACCACGCGGGCGCGAACCAACAACTGTGCCAGCTGAAACGGGCTGAGGGCGGGACCCGTCACGTAGACCAACGCGCCGTTGGACGTAATGCCCACGCCCGATCGCCATTGATGTTCGATGCCGGGAACGGACTTGGCGCACGAATAGACGCCGCACGTCGAACCCCAGGCGTGCCAATGCTTGCTCGTCGCGGCCGCGGTTAGGTGCCCGTCTTCCACGAGTGGTACCAGGTTCTGACGGACGCTCACCACACGCGAGGTCATGGACACGTCGCTACCCCAGGCGCCGATGTTCACGTCGCCGTTGACGTAGATGACGAACGACGCCGCTCCCGTTCGCAAGGGATCGACCACGCGACCCTCGGTGTAGTACCCACCGTGCGCCACCTTCATGACGAAGCCGCCGTTGAACGCGGCCACCAACGTCTTCGCGTAGGCCGGCAACACCGGCGCGGTGAATCGATACTGCCCCTTGCCGGGACTCATAGAGCCGGAGTACAGGCGCGCGGAGAGCAGACGCATGTCCATCCACGCCACCCCGGCCACCTGAGTGCCGCCCGGCGGGACCAACGTCGTCTCATAGATCGCCGGCGCTCCGCCCACCGGTCGCCCGACCGGGTGCCAGTGAACCTTGCCAGCGGACGCCGTCGATCCGAAGGGCTTGAGGGCTTTGGGCGCGGGCAAGGGTGAAGTGGACCTGACTTTCACGTGGTCCGATAACTCATTGACCGAGGTCGCGTTGCCCCACGAGGCGAGAACGACGACCGCGCCAGCGAGCAACACCACACTCGTCCACCGACCCGAATGCATTCGAGGTCGCGCTGATATCACTCCCTCACGCTAACCAGTACGTTCCGCGTCGCCCACGCCACCACCGCTCGTCCGCCGACTCCGTAACGGTGATTGACCACGTACCGTCCTCTCGTACATTTGAAAGTGCCGAAGTGCCCTAACTACGTTGGCGTTCGTCGAATGACTTCGTGAGAAGGTCGTGAGGGGCATTTTGAGCGATTAATTTTGCTCGTCGTATGGCGCCGTGAAGGGAAGAGGAGAACAGTGAGAACAGTCGAAGAACTGTCCCGACAAAGGACTCGCACCACCATCGCTGTCACCTTGTTGGTCGTGTTCGCCTTCGTCGGTGGCGCCGGAACGTTACTGTTCGGCGGCCCGGCCGGCGCCACTCCCCCTTCGCACAAGGGACCCGAGGGGGTCCTGATCTATAACGTGCCCAACCTCGCGCCAGCCACCACCCGCGATGGTCAGCCCGTGGACGGGATCAGTTGTCGCAAGCAGGCGGACGAGAAGGTCAAGTATCACGTCCACGTGCACGTGTCGGTGTACGTCAACGGCAAGATGGAACGATTACCGGCGGGCATCGGCATCACGAAGCCGCGACTCGACGAGAAGTATTCGAACGGCCACTTTTATGACGTCGGTTTGTACGACTGCCTCTACTGGCTGCACACGCACGTGGCGGACGGCATCGTGCACGTGGAGACACCGGGACAACGAAACTTGACCCTCGGTCAGTTCTTCGACATTTGGAACCAACCGCTCAGCCTCTCGCAGGTGGGGCCGGCCAAAGGAGCGGTGGTGGTGTTCGAGAACGGGAAGCGACTGACGGGGAACCCCCGTCTCACGCCACTCCTGGCGCACGGGGATATCCAGATTGACGTCGGACGTCCAGTAATTCCGTTCCAGAAGTTTCACTTCAAGGTGACCGGCGGATGCGGGGCCGGAACTTCCAGTTGCGCCGTCCCTAAAACATAGAGAAGACGCTGTCAGCCTCGATAAACGAGGCTGGACTATCGCCCTTCGTGACCGTGGTCTCCTTGGTCATCGACGTGACCGCCCTGGTCATCGCCGTGACCGTGGTCGGAGACGAAGACCAATCCACCTTGGGGCACGTACGGCGATCCCGATACCGAGACCGCCGTGACGGTTCCCGTCTCGAGGTCCAACGTCGCCAAGTAATTGGCCGAGAAGTTCGGGGCCGGGCACGTGGCCGGAGCGAGGTTATTGCCACAGGGAGTGGCCACGACAATCGGCTGACTACGGTCAAAATGGCCGGTCACGACGTCCACGGCGTCGTTGGTGGAATCGGTCGAGAAGAGTGACCCGTCGGACCCAGTCGTCCACGCGGTGTCGTCGACCGATTGGGTCAATGTCAGCACGCTGAGTTGCTGACGTGACGTCTCGGCTCCACTGACGTAGATCTGTTGCAAGTCGCCCTGGCTGGTGAGCACGAAATCGCCACCGAAGCGCGGACTCGACCAGGGGACCACTTCGTTGGAGTCCGGATCGGTCAGTTGGAGCTTCGTCGTGGTTCCTAACGTGCCGCCCGCGTTCGCCACCGTGGCCGAACTCTCGTCGAAAAAGAGAGGCGCGGCCGTCGCCACTTTCGTGGTCTCATCGAGCGTGACGGAATAGACCGCCGGGTAGGCCGATTGGGGCGCCGCCGCGCCGTTCGTCCCGGGGGCCGAGGCGCTGATCAGTATCTGGCCGTCGAGGATGGCGATGGCGTCGGTGCCGCCGAGGTGCGGCAGGGTCCCGTTGTAGGTGAAACGCGTCACCGCGTCACTCGCGGGTCCGTAGGGACGAATCAAATAGAGGGCCGAATTCGCGTCTTCGTTAACCGTCGCCAGTACGCCGAGTCCCGGGTCCACCGTCAACCCGTCGTTCTTTCCGGCGATGTCCCACTGATTGATCACGTGACCACTCATGGTGAGCTCGACGACCGTGCTGTCCATATTGCCATCGCTGCTCGCACCGCCCTGCGGGTCGACGCCGTTCTGGAAGCCCACGAAGAGGTCGTCGCCCCACTGACTGATGTCGTCGGGCTTGGTGAGCGTTTCGGTGTGGAACACAGTCGAACCCGACACCGTGTAAGTGTGATGCAGTGAGGAGCCCAAGAGGATCTGAGAGACGTGAAATGACCCGTCGTTCGCCGACGCCGAAGGTACGTTGAGGGCCACGGACGCCACGCCCACGGAGGCTCCTCCCAAAACGAGCAGTGCACTCCAAAGTCGCAGCTTGGTATGAAGCATGGTGACTTCCTCCTGTTGAGCAGTTAGTGGCACCATAAAGTCCGCGTCTTACGGGAGTGTGACGACCAACGACCCGTCCGGTGAAGGGCGTGCAAATTGTGCACGAAGACGACGTAGATATCGATCGAGAAGAGTTATTCCTGCGCGAGCGCTACCACGACGTCGCGCAGCGCCATCAATACGGGATCCTCTTGGTCCACGTTGTTCTCGATGCCGTCGAGTTCTCGAGGGTCCTCGTGAACAAAGGTCACCATCGTTCCGTCGACGACGTCGGTGAGTTGGTATGTCATCGTGAAATAGTTCTCCGGTCGGTCCTCGAGACCGGGTCGCGGCGCGAAGAGTGAGTAGCGCAGCCGGTTCGGGAACTCGAATTCCAAGACCGTCCCCCACTGCGCGAAGGTCTGACCTTGCCACTCGGCGCTGAAGCGAATCGCCTGGCCCACGATCCAGTCGGTCGTGAGATCGCTGTTGTACTGCCAGCGCCGTACGTACTCCGGCCGAGTCAACGCGGACCACACGATCTCTCGAGGCGCCTCGATCGTTATTGCGGACGTCGACACTCGCATAACCGGTGAGTGTAGGGCCAACGTCCGACACTGGACAGTTCGATGACGCACCGCTCGGCCTGGAGATGGCCACGTCCATGGTGTTCGCGTGAAGTAGAACGGGCCCCTCGGGCCTAGTGCAACGATCGCTCGCGCGGACTACGTTATGGGCAGCAGCCCACGTGAATCGAGGTGCCATTGACCATCGCCCCTAGCCATCCCAAGGCCCGGACCGTCGCCCTGATCGGTCGCAACGGCGTCGGCAAGACGTCACTGCTCGAAGCGCTCGTGGTTGCGACCGGTGGTCTGGAACGGGCCGGAAAGGTTGACGCGGGCACCACGCTCGGCGCCAATGATCCCGAAGAACGCAAGTATCAGATGTCCCTGGGCATCTCGATGGCCCCGGTGTGGATTGGCGACGACAAGTTGACGCTGCTCGACACCCCCGGACTCATTGACTTCCACGGCGAAGTCGAGCGGGCCCTCGATGTGGCCGACGTCGCGGTCCTCGTCGTGAGCGCCGTCGACGGCGTCCAAAGCGATTTCGTGGCCACCTGGGACCTCGCGCGCCAAGCCGACGTTCCGGTCGTCATCTTCGTGAATGCGCTCGACGCCGAGCGAGCCGACTTCGAATCGACACTGGGATCACTCGAGTTACTGGTCGGTCCCACCCTCGCACCCTTAGAACTGCCGATCGGCGTAGGGCCGTCACTGCAGGGCGTGGTCGACCTCTTGGCCGACGAGGCCATCTTCTATGACCGCGCCACGCCCCGTCGCGGCCCGGTGCCCGCGGAGCTGGCCGAATTGGAATCGAGGGTCCGCGCCAGTTTGATCGAAGCCATTGTGGTCGCCGACGATTCGTTGACCGAGCGCTACCTCGAGGGCGACGTGCCCACCATGGACGAGCTCGAACCGGCGCTCGCCGAGATGATGATCGAAGGTCGCATCGTGCCGGTGACCTGCGGGTCGGCCACGCTGGGCGTCGGGGTCGATCGCCTGGCCACGCTGCTCGACGAGATCGCCGTCTCTCGACCGATCCCGGCGCTGATGAACGGTAACGAGACGTTCCTCGACCGCGACCCCGACGGCGAGCCGATCATGCGCGCCTTCAAGGTCATCGTCGACCCTTACGTCGGTCGCATCGTGGTGATGGAGGTAATCTCCGGCACGATTACGCCCGACGTCTCGCTCGTCAACGTACGCACCAGGAACGACGAGCGTCTCCACGGCCTTCACCACCTCTTCGGCTCCAAGCTGGTGTCGGTGTCGCGCGCGGTGGCCGGCGACGTGGTCGTGGTCGCCAAACTCAACGACGTCGCCGTGGGCGACGTCCTCGCCCGGCGTGGCGTCGACTTGGCCACGGTGACGACCAAGGCACCGGCGCCGGCGCTGTCGGTAGCGCTGCTGAGCGCGTCGCACGACGACGACGACAAGATCGCCACCGCCCTGCATCGGCTCTCCGAGGAGGACCCGTCACTGCGCGTGCGCCACGACCCGGTGTCGCGCCGCCTGGTGGTCGACGCCATGGGTGACACGCACCTGAAGGTCACGCTTGAGCGGCTGCGCCGTCGATTCAACGTCAACGTGACGACCGCCACCCCCGACGTCCAGCGCTACGAAACGATTCGTTCGGCTCGCGACTGCGAAGGTCGATTGAAGAAACAGACCGGCGGCCACGGCCAGTTCGCGGTGGTGAACCTGAAGGTCGAACCCATCAAGCCCGACCAACCTTTCGAGTTCGTCGACGCGATCGTCGGTGGGGCGGTCCCGCGCCAGTTCATCAACGCCGTGCGAAACGGCATCGAGAAGGCCATGGCCCGCGGCGGTCCGGCCGGATTCCCGGTCGTCGGACTGCGCGTCACGCTTTATGACGGCAAGTTCCACAGCGTCGACTCGTCCGAAGCGGCCTTCGACACCGCCGGTTCGATGGGCGTTCGCGCCGCGCTCGACGCCGCCGGCACCGTGGTGCTCGAACGAATCATGGAGGTCACGACGACGTTCCCGACCGAGTACCTGGGTGAAGTGCTCAACGACCTCAAGGGGCGAAGGGGCAAGGTGGTCGCGACGAATCAGGAAAACGCCGCCACCGTCACGGTGATCTCGTTCATCCCCGAAGACGGCCTGCATCGATACGGTCTCGATTTTCGCGCCATCACCGCCGGCCGCGGACGTGTCACCATTCAGCTGCACCATCTGTCCGAAGCGCCGTAGTCGTCGATCGCCGGTTAGCGGCGGAACGCCTTAGTCCGGCGGTTCCAACGCCAACCAGAGTCCGTGGTGATGGCACCATCCCCATTGACGCGGCGACTCGCCGGGCAGCGTCACGAGGATCTGCGTCGCGCCCTTTCGAGCGCTCTCACTCGACGTCGAGGACGTCGGCCAGTTCACCATGAAAGGCGACTCGAGCGAGATCCAGGCGACGTTGCCCTGACGACACCTCTCCACCATGTCCTCGAAGTAGGCCCGTTGTTCGTCCTCGGAGAAGTAGGCGGCGACGTAGCTGTTGATCACCATCGTCACACTCGTCGGATCGCCGAGAGCGATCGCGTCGCCGAGCCGTTCGGCGACGGTACCGCGTAGGACGGTGGTTGCGGGCCACGAGGATCGTTGCGCGATGATCGCGTCGAGTCGGGCCAGGCGACGGGGCTCTTCCGGCCACAGACAGGCCTGGAGCCAGAGTCGATCGTCCTCGACGGCGAGATCCAGCGGGGCGGGATCGATGCCGACGCGCGAGAGCACGACGGGCAGCGGAAGCGTACGATCGACCGGCGTCTCGTCGCGACAGACCAGCGTCAACGGATTGTCATCATCCTCCGAACGAACCGGAAACTGGTCGAAGTAGAGATTGATGCCGGCCGAGGTACCGACGTCGATGAGATTGATCGAACTATGACCTTGCGCAATGAGCGCGATGACGGCTTGGAATATCGCCGATCGGCCCGGCTCGTTGGTCTGGGTCGACCGATGGAGTTCGGCGCGCACCAACTCCGGCTCGGCGTTGACGATGTCAACCACGTGTCGCGCGGCGCCTACGGGATCCGTGATCAATCCCCATCGAGCGTCGCGGTAAATCGGTGTCAATTCCGGATGACCACGCAAGGCCGCGAGATGGAGCGACGCTAGAACCAGCATGGGGTTTCTCTGTTCCACCCGAACGCCGGCCAGTATCTCTTGGGCGACGGGATCGTGTTCGAGGGCAGTCATCAACGCCGAATAGAACGGCAGTCGGTCGTGGTCCTCGCGGGTGAAGGCGAAGTGGTATCGACGTCGAGCGTCTTCTAAGTCCAGGGCCACGCAGTTCACGATACCGAGTGAGGAATGGGCCGAGCGCGTAACGGTTGGATTGGTGAATCTTCATCGACTCCGAAGCAACGTAGTGTCGACTCTGGTGAAAAAGAAGATTGCCCTCGTTCAGTTAGCGAAACATCGCGAGCCGCGGCTGCTCGTCACGGGCCAGACCGTCTCGCAGTTCGGCGACGGCGTCGCCCTGGTCGCGCTCACGCTCCTGGTTCTCGACACGACGAACGACAGTGCCTCCAAGTTGGCGTGGTTCGTGGCCGCGAGAACGACGCCCCTGGTGATCTTCCTCTTAGTGGGCGGCGCCATCGTCGACCGATTCTCGCGTCGATTTCTGCTGCTCATCTCGGACTGCGTTCGCGCGCTGTTGACCGCCATCCTGGTGGCCCTGATCGCCACCGGCCATTTGAAGTTTGACGAACTGCTCCTCTTCGCCGTGCTCTTCGGAACCTTCGACGCGGTCTTCATGCCGGCCATCACCGCACTCACGCCCGAGATCGTTCCGGAGGATCTGTTGCCCGCGATGAACGCCGTACGACCACTGTCGAACAACCTGATGGGCAACATGCTCGGTCCGGCCGTCGGCGGCGTCATCGCTGCGGCGAGCACGTCGTGGGCGATCGGGGTCGACTGCGCCACCTTTTTGGTGTCGGCCAGCGCGCTGTTCTTGATGAAACCGACGCCCACGCCCCATCGCACACCCGGCACCTCGATGCTCTCCGAGATCAAAGAAGGCGTGCGCTACGTTCGCTCGACTCGATGGCTCCGAACGGGATTGGTGGCCGCGGGCGTCACCAACGCCATCATGTTCAGCCCGCTGGCGGTGTTGCTTCCGTTCTTGCTGCGACACACCCTGCACGACAGCAAAGTGATCGTGGGTTATACCTTCGCCGTCATGGGCCTGTCGGGCGCCGTCGGTGCGCTGGTGGCTTCCAATATGAAGACGCCTCGGCGACGAATTCGCGTGATGTGGGGCGTGTGGACCGTCGCGTCCCTCTCCGGTTTGGTCATTGGCTTCGCCACCAACTTTTGGGAGGTCATGATCTTTCCGCTCGTCGCCTCGCCCCTACTGCTGCTCGGCAACGTCATCTGGGAGTCGATGATGCAAACCGAGGTGCCCCGCGAACTCCTCGGCCGCGCGAGTTCGGTCGACTGGTTCATGTCGTTAGGGCTGGCGCCCATCGGCGTGGTGGTGGCCGGACTACTGGCCACCGCGTGGGGCGTGCGCACCTACTTCGTCGTGGTGAGCCTGTTATCGAGCGCCCCGGGGGTGTGGATCATCCTCTCGCGCAAGATCAACGAGGTCGACGCGGGCCGCGTCAAGCAATCGGAAGCTGCGGAGCCACCGCCAATGACATACCCACTAGGCGAGAGCCCCTCTTCGCAGAACCTGGGTATATAGCCTCCGGTCGAAACGACCGACCCTTGGCTTCGCCCACGCGGCCACCCCGAACCTCGACCCATTCGTCATTGGTCGATTCGTTGACGACGTGCGCTACGAAGACCCAGTGTTGCCGTCGTTCCTTGACGCCGTCCACCACGACGGCGTCGCCCGCTTGCACGCCGTTCCATCGCGTGCTCCGCACCACGTGGCCGTGACGGGTGACGACGGCGCGTTGGGTCATACCTCATTTCTACTCGGTGAGCGTTTGGTCACCCGACGTCACAGCGCTGTCCTACGGTGGGAATATGTCCTTCACGCAAGAGTTGCCTCGTTCGCTCTCCCCCTCTCGTCTCTCGGATTTCCAGACCTGCCCGCGTCGCTACCAGTACGCCTCGATCGAACGCATCCCCCAGCCCGCCTCCTACGCCACCGCCAAGGGCCGCTTCGCTCACTTCGTCTTCGAGCAGCTCTTCATGCTCCTTTCCGAAGAGCGCACTATCGAGCGGGCTCGCGAGTTCGTGCCGGCCGCCGTCGAGGCGATCCTCACCGAGGACGTGCGAACCGACATCGCTCTGGACGACGCCATGATGCAGCGTCTCTTGCGAGAGACCGAAGAGATCATCTCGACGTACTTCCACATGGAGGACCCGACCACCGTCACCAGTGAGGGCGTCGAGCTGCGACTCGGCGCCATCGTCGACGGCGCGCCGCTCTTCGGCATTCTGGACCGGCTCGACCGCGACCAGGACGGATCGCTCACCATCGTCGATTACAAGACGGGCGGACTGCCGAATCGCAACTACGACTCCCAGACCTTCGCCAACGCCGAGCTGTACGCCGCACTGTGCCAGGCCGAGCTCGGCGAAAAGCCCGCCAAGATCCGACTGATGTACGTGGCCAAGGGCGAGAGCATCGAACGAAACGTGACCGACGTCGTCGTGAAGGCCCGTTCGCACTCCGCGGCCAGCGCGTGGGAGAAGATCAATCGCTTCTACGACGACGGCGACTTCCCGGCGACCCCGTCGGTGCACGCCTGTCGCTTCTGTGCCTACAAGGACCTCTGTCGCTCGAACGGCGTGGCGGTACCGGTCTGACACTCGAGGGTTCTGGCGAATTGACCTTTAGGCTGAAGGTTATGCAATCCTTCGATCTCTCCTTTGACTACCGCTGTCCCTTCGCCAAGAACCTTCACCTCCACGTCATCGAGGCGCTTCGCGCCGGCGCCGACTTCGAGGTCAATTTCGTCCCCTGGTCGCTCAGTCAAGGCAGTCGTGGTGACGGCCCCGACGTGTGGAACGACCCCGCCTACGACGGCGATCTGCTTTCCTTGGCGGCCGCGGTCTCGGTGCGCGACCAACAGAACGAGTACTTTCTCGACGCTCACGAAGCCCTCTTTCGAGCGCGCCACGATCGCGCGATCCGACTGGTGACGCTCGATGAGATCAGTAACGTCCTCGCGCCACTGGGCGTCGACATGGTCCAGGTGGCCGTGGACGTAGCCTCGCGCCGACCCCACGAGGTGATCGCGGCGAGTCACAAGGAGTTCGACCGCTTCGAGGCCTTCGGCGTTCCCACCTTCGTCGTCAATGACGACGCGACCTTCGTGCGCTACATGCGCGAGCCCGGCGACGACCCGGCGCAGTCGGTCGAACTCATCACCGCTCTGCTCGCCCTGATGACGAACCGCGGCGACTTGAACGAGTTCAAGCACACGCAACTGCCGCGCTGACTTTCGAACTACCTCGACTGGTATTCGATCAGCGTGTCGTAGGTCTCGTCTCGATCGTCGGCGCCGCCGGTCATCGAGGCCGAGAACTCCGTCACGCCGGCCACGGCCAGGTCATTCAGCTTTTCCAGGACCTGCGCGCGCGTGCCGAAGAGACCGACGTCGGCCGGACCCTTCGCCCCTTCGCGGTCCAACATCGCGCGATAGCTCGGCAACGTCCCGTAGATCTCGAGCGTCGCGTTCACCTGGGTCATGGTGTCGGCGACGTCGCCGGTCACCGAGATCGGCAGGCTGCACACGACGCGCGGCGCGGGCCGGCCGGCCGCCGCCGCCGCGGCGTTGATCGTCGGCGCGACGTGCGTGGCGATCGTCTTCACCCCGGTCATCCACGTCAACGTGCCGTCGGCCACGGTCCCGGCCATCTCGAGCATCTTCGGTGCCAGGGCGGCCACTAACAGGCCGGGCGTACGCACCTCGCTCGGCCCCAAGGCACCGATGGTCGACGCACTCACGCGTTCACCGTGAACCGCGACGCGCTCCCCGCGCAGCATGGGCGCCAGGGCGTCGAGGTATTCGCTCATGTAGCTCGCCGGGCGATCGAAGGAGATACCCCACATACCCTCGACCACCGCCTTGTGCGAGAGGCCGATGCCGAGGGAGAGTCGTCCGCCGATGGCCTCTTGCACCGTGCGCGCCTGGGCGGCGAGCATCGTGGGATGGCGCGTCTGGATTGGCACGACGGCCGTACCGAGGTCGAGGTCACGGTACTCGCGTCCGACGACGGCGAACACGGTGAGGGTGTCGGGGCCGAATATTTGCGACGACCACATCCGAGTGAAGCCGCGCGCTCGCAGTCCCGCGGCGCGCTCGAGGGTCTTCTCGATCGGTCCGTCCACGGCCAATCCGATGGCGATGTCCATGAGGACCTCCTCGCTCGACCGATATCGTTACGGTCGTGTTGATCGAATCCCAACCTACTGGTCCGGTATCGGTGGGAGTGGTGGGAGCGGGCCAGCTGGCTCGGATGATGGGCGACGCGGCGCACGGCGCCGGCGTCATCTTGACGGTCCTCGCCTCGTCGCCGGAGGATTCCGCGGTCGACACGGCCGACGTCACGATGCTCGGATCGCCCGATGACGCGCAATCGCTCGATGAACTCGCGTCGCAGGTCGACGTCGTCACCTTCGACCACGAACTCGTCAATCTCGATCAGATCGCCGCGCTCGAAACGCGCGGGGTCGTCGTGCGGCCGGGTGCGCGCGCCCTTCGTTTCGCCGTGGACAAAGGTCATCAGCGCCGGGCCTTCGACGCCGCCGGGATACCACTGCCCCGGTTCATCGTCGTCACGTCCTCGAGCGATCCGATGTTGAAGGGCTTCCTCGACAGCGTCGGGCCGCCGGTGTTGAAGGCCGCTCGCGGGGGCTACGACGGACGCGGCGTCCTCTTCCCGCAGAGCCGCGTGGAGGCGATAGCGATGATTGACGAACTTTCGTCGTCGTCCAGCGTGGTCGTCGAGGAGCGACTCAACCTCCGAGGCGAGTTGGCGCTGGTGGTCGTGCGAGGCGTCCGCGGCGAATACGCCAGCTACCCCCTCGTCTCGACGGTGCAGTCCCTGGGCATGTGCGTCGAGGTCCGCTACCCCGCCGGCGTCGACGAGACGACGGCGCGCGAAGCCCATCGCCTCGGACGAAAGATCGCGAACCTGGTGGGCGCGGTCGGGGTGCTCGCCGTGGAGTTCTTCGTGAGTGATCACGGCCTGGTGGTCAATGAGATTGCCCTGCGACCTCACAACACCGGCCACTGGACGATCGAAGGTGCGCGCACCAGCCAGTTCACCAACCACCTGCTGGCCGTGAGTGGTCGCGCCCTGGGATCGACCGAAGCGATCGTGACCTCGGCCGTGATGGTGAACGTGGTGGGCGCCGACGAGCCTGGATCGGTCGAAGGCGCGGCGCAAATCGCCGGGGCGCACGTGCACGACTACGGCAAGTCCTGGCGACCGGGGCGAAAACTCGGTCACGTCACCGTCGTGGGCGACGATATACGCATCGCCCACGTGACAGCATGGGAGAGCGCGCGAGCGTACGGCACGAAGACACGGGAGACATAGTGCGGCCAGTGGTGGGGATCGTGATGGGTAGCGCTTCGGACCACGAGGTCATGAACGGCGCCGTGGCGATCCTGGAGCGCTTTGGGGTGGCCCACGAGGTGCACGTGGTCTCGGCCCATCGCACGCCCGAAGCCATGATCGACTACGGGCTCAACGCGCGTTCTCGCGGACTAAGGATCCTGATCGCCGGGGCGGGCGGTGCGGCCCATCTGGCGGGCATGTTGGCCGCGGTGACCACATTGCCCGTCATCGGCGTGCCGGTCGCCCTCGCGCAGTTAGACGGCCTGGACTCGTTACTGTCGATGGCCCAGATGCCCCGTGGCGTGCCGGTCGCCACCGTCGCCGTCAACGGCGCGGCCAACGCCGGGCTGCTCGCCGCGCGCATCCTCTCGCTCGGGGACGACGAGTTGGCCCTCGCGCTCGAGGCGTACCGTCAAGAGTTGGCGACGCAGGCGAGTCAACAAGACCGCGACCTGCCGAGAAATTAGCGACTTCTTACGATTCACCGGCGGCCTATCGTTCGCCGGGTAGCCGCGGGGCCCCCTAGTGTGGACTCGTAACTAAGGAGACTCCCATGGGCATCATGAAGCGCGTCAGCACCCTCTTTCAGGCCAAGGCGAACTCGGCGCTGAACAAGGCGGAGGACCCCCGCCAGACGCTCGACCTCTCGTACGAACAGCAGCTCGACAACCTCACCAAGGTCAAGCGCGCCGTGGCCGACGTCGCCACCGCACGCAAGCGCGTCGAGATCCAGGCCGAGCAGTTGAAGAGCCAGGGCGACAAGCTGGCCGAACAGGCCAAGGCGGCCCTGGGCCAGAACAACGAGCCCCTGGCGCGCGAGGCGCTCTCGCGTCGCCAGGCCATCACGGTCCAGTTAGCCGACCTAGAGACCCAGCACGCCACCATCGTCGAACAGGAACAGAAACTGACCGACACCGCCCAGCGCCT